>Ga0126334_10000138_pt1 | contig 24149 bp, 24 predicted proteins | sample InaspJWI49metaG_FD_94491 | JGI IMG/M metagenome (GOLD analysis project Ga0126334, IMG submission 94491) | Marine gutless worms symbiont microbial communities from Oahu, Hawaii - Inanidrilus sp. 2 OAHU.JWI-49 metaG | ecosystem: Host-associated > Annelida > Digestive system > Unclassified...
ATCTTGCTGTTCCTTTTGTTTTTGAGTTCGCACTCGGGGTTGTAACCCCAAACATTAGGAACAGCAAGGCCTTTACTTCCTTCTCCCATATTTTCCCCGGACAGCAGTGCGCGAATGCGGGAACCGAAACCGATACCGATATTATTGGCAATCTGGTTGCTCAATATGGTGGCGATGATTTCCTTGCGCAGCGGATGCTGCAGAATTTCATCGGCGTAGCGTTCGCGAATCAACCGTGGAAAGTAACCCAACAGCAGCGCGTCGTAACATTGTTCGGTGAGCGATGACGATTCGAGCAAGGCGTTTTTATAAGTCAGCTTGCTATAGGACAGCAATATCGAGAGCTCGGGGCGCGTCAGCCCCTGGTTTTTGGCGATGCGATCGGTGATCTGTTTGTCGCTGGGCAAATTCTCCAGCTTGCGGCTCATGATGCCCTCCGCCTCGAGGTGGCGCATGAAACGTGCGTGTTGATACATATTGAGCGCGGCGTGCTTTTCGAGACTGTCGATGATCTGCGTTTGTCGATAATTGTTGAGCAGGCATTTCTGGGCGACCTCATCGGTCATATCCACCAGCAACTGGTTGCGTTCCCTGCTGCTCAGACGTTCGGAACTGACCAGTTGCGACAGCAGGATTTTGATATTGACTTCATTGTCCGAGCAGTCGACCCCCGCCGAATTATCGATCGAATCGGTGTATAACAGGCCGCCGGCAAGCGCGTATTCCACGCGACCGCGCTGCGTGACTCCGAGGTTACCGCCTTCGCCGATGGCTTTGGCGCGCAGTTGCTTGCCGTTAACCCGTATCGAATCGTTGCTTTTGTCCGATACGTCGGCGTCGGTTTCGTTGGTCGCCTTGACATAAGTGCCGATACCGCCGTTCCAGAGCAGGTCAACCGGCGCCTTGAGAATATAGACGATAAGTTCGTTGGGCGTTAAAAAATCCTCCTTGCACTGTAATAACTGTTGCATCTGGGGCGTTAAATCGATGCGTTTGGCCTTGCGTAAAAATATCCCGCCGCCCTTGCTGATCAACTTTTTGTTGTAATCATTCCAGGTCGAACGCGTGAGGCCGAAGAGACGCTGGCGTTCCCGATAACTTTTTTTAACATCGAGGGCGGGGTCGATGAATATGTGCATATGATTGAACGCGGCGACCAATTGTATGCAGGGCGACAGCAGCATGCCGTTGCCAAAAACGTCGCCCGACATATCGCCGATGCCGACCACGGTAAATTTTTCCTTTTGAATATTTTTGCCGAGCCCGCGAAAATGGCGCTTGACCGATTCCCAGGCGCCGCGCGCGGTTATCCCCATTTTTTTATGATCATAACCCTGCGATCCACCCGAGGCAAAGGCATCGTCGAGCCAGAAACCATGATTTGCGGCAATGGTATTGGCCACATCCGAAAACGCGGCTGTACCCTTGTCCGTGGCGACCACCAGGTAAGGATCGGGCTCGTCGTGAACGCGGGTTTGCGGCGGCTGGATGATATCCGTAGCAATCCGGTTATCGGTAATTTCTAACAAGGCGTTAATATACAGGGAATAACAAGCCTGGACTTCGCCGTATATCTCGTTCGCGGGGAGGCTGGCAATCTACTTGGTAATGAATCCGCCCTTGGAGCCGGCGGGCACGATAACCGCGTTTTTCACCATCTGCGCTTTCATCAAGCCCAACACCTCGGTGCGGTAATCTTCGCGCCGATCCGACCAGCGGATGCCGCCGCGAGCAACGAGACCACCGCGCAAGTGAATACCCTCGAAGCGGGTGGCATAAACGTAAATTTCAAAACGCGGGCTGGGCTTGGGCAAACGCTCGATCCGCTGCGAGTCCAGTTTGAAGCTGATGTGCCCGGTGCCGCGACTATCGGCCTGGAAGTAATTGGTGCGTACGGTTGCCTCGATCAGATTAAGCATGCGTTTGTAGATCAGGTCGTGGTCCAGCGATTCGATGTCATGCAACCGGGCGCGAATCTGCTCGAACAGCTCATGGTATGAATCCCGCTGCAAGCTTTCCGGATCGAATTTTTGCAGGAAACTGCGCACTAGCAAGAGTGTGATATCGGGATAATAGTTCAGCGTTTCGATAATATATTCGCGGCTATGCGGAAACCGGATTTGCTGCAGATAGCCGGTATAGGCGCGCAGTATCTGAATATTTTCAGCCTTGATGCAGGCGCTGAACAACAGGTGATTAAAAGCGTCGTTTTCGCTGCGCTGATGCCAAATGCTTTCGAACAACTGGCTGAAATAACCAGGAATCTTTGCTTCGTCCACCGCACAAATTTGGTCGCCGTTACCGAGCGTGAAATGGTTTATCCAGTAGTTGCGCTTGTTGATCCTAATGCGATAGGGACGCCCGATAAGGACTTCCAAGCCCATCGACTCGAAAATCGGCATCGATTGCGACAGTGGTATCGTATCCTTGAGCGTGAACAACTTGATCGAGTAGTTTTTGGGATCGCGCGATATTTTCACCAGGCGCGACTGGGCGCGATTTTTGGTATTGATGGTCGCCAGCACCTCGAGATCCGGGATGGCATCGTCGACCGAGAAATCGCCCTGGTAATTCTCGGAAAACGTCTCCTCGCTGAGTTTCAGTTTCGTCAGCCGCGGATTTGTTGCTAGCCGTTCAAATAACTGTTGGTACCATCTGTTCATTCCGATTCCCGTTAATGCTTGCGCCTGCGATATTGTAAACCGATTAGGCTGATTTTTTTGAATCTTTATCGCCGCCGCGGCTGATAAATTATACGCCGCTGGATTGCTAAACGGGCGCCTGTTAAATGCGATCGCAGTCGGCTCTCGGCGAGCCAGCGATGCGGCCAGGAATCGCGCAGGATACGACAATACCAGCCGGGCAGCCCGGCAGCGGCAACTTGTCGCGGGAATCTGCGAACGGAGATAAAAACGCGGGACGCGTAAAGCTAGCCGATAACCCGGTAGAACTCGTCGCGGTCACAGACCGGGCAGCGTGGGATATGGCCTGTCTGTGAAAGACTGATGCTATTGTCGCAATGCTTACAGTTAAAGCGGCCGGCATTGCAGACTTCGCCGCTGCGGTACAGGCTCGCCTGATGATCTTCATACTCGAATTCGTGAAAATCGAGCCAGGTTTTGTCCGCGGCGCGCGCGATCAGATCGATAAATCGATCTTCCACCAGCGTCAAATCGAAACTCAGCCAATCTTTCAATTCCTTGCGCTGCTGGTTGAGGGTTTTGTTGGCCTTGTGCAGATCACGCTTCAGGGTGGCGCCCAGGCTTTCGGCTTCTTCCTGCGTCAGCGCGAACAGATCGCGCGCCAGTAGCTGGGCGTTATGCACCATTTCGTCGATAGTCGGGGCCAGCGCCTCTTCGGCGTTATGCACGGCCTCGCTGACGCTTTCCACCATGTGGTCGAATGCGGCAACCAGTTTTTCTTTATCGTTTATGTCCATAAATTCATTAATAACGCATAATACCCAACCGCACAAGTTAGCCTTCGGTTTCGATGACACAGATCAAATCCCCCGAGAATCAGGGTAGGGTATTAAAATGGTGGACGCGCCTGGCGGATTGGCCGGCGGGTGCAGGTCTGTTCAGCCTGGCGCTCGGCTGGGTTGCACCCTATAGCGGCACCATAGGCGCCCGGATCGAGGAAATTCGACCCGGTTACGCCCGCGTGACGCTGCGCGACCGGCGCCGGGTACGCAATCACCTGCATTCAATCCATGCGATTGCGTTGGTCAACCTGGGTGAAATTGCCACCGGATTGGCCGTTTTGTCGAGCGTATCCGATAACATGCGCGGCATCCTGCTCGGCATCCAGGCCGAGTATTTGAAAAAAGCGCGCGGCAAACTCACCGCGGTGGCCGAATTTCAGTTACCGCCAGAACTCGAAGACAACACACCCTGTGAAGTCGAAGCGTGCTTGCAGGACGAATCGGGCGCAACGGTGACTTTGGTTAAGGCTAACTGGCTAATTGGATACAAACCTGATGAATAGAGATTTTCCCGAAGCAGCTGCCGAGTTTTGCAGGCAACTGGGGATACGCTACCCCGTTATCGGCGGCGCGATGTATCCCTGCAGCAATCCCGAACTCGTCGCCGCGGTTTCCGAGGCCGGGGGAATCGGTATTTTGCAGCCGATCTCGCTGACTTATGTGCATGGTCACGATTATCGGGAAGGCATTCGCTTGATGCACCGGCTCACCACCAAACCGATCGGCATGAATGCCTTGATTGAAAAATCTTCCCGCAAATATCGACAGCGCATGGAGGAATGGATCGATATCGCGCTCGAAGAGGGGATACGCTTCTTCGTCACCTCGCTGGGCAAACCCGATTGGGTGGCCGAACGGGTGCATGCAGTCGGCGGTCTGGTTTATCACGACGTTACCGAGATGAAATGGGCTAAAATCGGGCTCGATAACGGCGCCGACGGTTTGATTTGCGTCAATAATCGCGCCGGTGGACACGCCGGCGCCAAGTCGATGACCGAGCTGTATCGGGAATTGCAGCAACTCGGGGCGCCGCTGGTCTGCGCCGGTGGCGTTGGCGAAGCGGGCGAGTTCCGGCAGGCGCTGGCCTGCGGTTACGCCGCTTGCCAACTAGGTACCCGTTTCATTGCCAGCAACGAATGCCACGCCAGCGACGCCTATAAACAGGCGGTGGTCGCCGCCCAGGAATCCGATATCGTGTTGTCGGAAAGGGTCACCGGAATTCCGGTGTCGGTCATCAATACCGATTTCATCAAGCGTAGCGGTACCCGCATGGGATGGTTTTCACGCTGGATGCTAGGCGGTAACACGACCAAACACTGGATGCGCATGTTTTACGGACTAAAATCGATTTGGCAACTGAAGCATTCATCGCTGGATGAAACCGGCAACAAGGATTACTGGCAGGCCGGCAAAAGCGTGTCCGGCATCGATCGCATCGAATCCTGCGAGACCATCATGCAAGAATTAGTATCCTCCGAGGCATAAGCGCAATGCAAGATACTCTTTACTACGTTCACGATCCGATGTGCAGCTGGTGCTGGGGGTTCGAACCGACGCGCCGGGAATTGTTCGCGGCGCTTGCCGAAGGCATGGACATTCGGCGGTTGGTCGGCGGCCTTGCGCCGGATTCCGAGGTGCCCATGCCGCATTCGATGCGCGAGATGCTGCAACAGACTTGGCGGCGGATCGAACAAACCATACCCGGGACTCGCTTCAACTATGATTTCTGGACAAATAACGAACCGCGGCGGTCGACTTATCCGGCCAATCGCGCGGTACTGGCGGCGCGCGCCCAGGGAGCCGAGTTCGATGCATTGATGACCGCCCGGATTCAGCAGGCCTATTATCTGGAAGCGCGCAATCCGTCCGATAACGACACCCTGGTCGACCTGGCGGCCGATATTGGACTCGATACTAAAACCTTCGCCGCCGACTTGGTCGCCGCGACTACGCAGCAGCAGTTGCTGGCGGAGATTCAAGCAAGCCGCGCCCTCGGGATCGATAGTTTTCCGAGCCTGGCGGTAGAGCGGGCGGGGCGCCTATATCATGTGGGTTTGAATTACACCGACTCCCGGGCGATGTTGCAGCAGATCGCTGCGTTTTAAAGAATCGCATCCTTGATCTCTTCGACCTCGATAACCCCGCCGGTCAGGTTGATTTCCTCGAGATCCGCCTGCATCCCCAGACGTGCGAAAGCCGGAACTTCGGCGGGATCGATATTTGCCAGGGGATGGCTCTGATCGTCAATCGTCTGGATTAACGCAACCTGTACGATATCGACATAATCCGGCTTGCCATTGTCGCCTTCTCGTGCGGTTACAAGATGCTCGGCAGGCACCTTGACCAAGGCCTCGCTAAAACCCCACTGCTCGAGAATCCGGCTGCCGACCAGCGGATACATTTCGTACATCAGTCGTTCCAGCGCCTGCGAATTACTCAGCAGTTCCGAATCGCCCTCGGCCTTGACCAGGATAGGAGACAGCCCGATCGAATGCGTCAAACCCGCGAGCAGTGCGCTATCGGCTTCGAGTGCGGTCGAACTCTTCGCGATCATGGCGCTCAATGCGGCAACATCGGTACTGCGCTTCCAGGCGCTACGCAGATAATGATCCACCACCGGATGGGTGGCCTGAAACAATTGTTTCATCACCAGGCTGGTTGCCAGGGTGCGCACGGTATTCAGTCCCATTCGCATGGCAGCGGCCTGCACCGTCTCGGCCGGGCTAACGCCCCGATAGAGCGCTGAATTACCTACCTGGACGATACGCGCGGATAATGCCGCATCGGTTTCGATGATCCTGGCGACATCGTTAATCGAGGCATTGTCGTCGTCGGCCGTCTCGCGCACGCGAATGGCTACCTCGGGCAAGGTCGGCAACGGCAAGCGATCGTTTTCGAGATCGTCGATGATCGATTCTGGGGTAATACTCATGCTCCCTCGAGTAATTAACTTGATTCACCCGAGTATAGATGCCCAGGTCGATTTCGCAGCCCGATTGCGCTTAATTTTCCAGGGCGTAGGGTAGTTCGACGTTGCGAATTTTGGTCGTGGGCTGGTTCAACAAATTAAGCCCGCCCGCATCGGCCTTGGCGATCTGGGCCACGTATAGGCAGTGGCACCGTCCCTCGGGATCGAACTCGGCGTCGACCACCTTGCCGCTACCGTCGGCCTCCGTGTTACCGGCCGCGACGAGATCGTCGCCGGGCTGCGGCAGCCGTTCGGTTTCCAACTCTGCGAGATACATGCGACGTTTGAGTTTGCCCAAATACTGCATGCGGGCGACAATTTCCTGACCGGGATAACAGCCTTTTTTGAAACTGACACCATTTAACGCGCCCAAATTTGCCATTTGCAGTACGAACTCCTCGGCGGTTTGCGGGTATATCGACGGAATCCCCGCCTTGATTTCCGACAGGTGCCAGGCACCGTAGCCCGCCTCCTGCAACCGCGCGGCGAATTGTTGCCACAAGTCAATCGCTTCATCGGCATCGAGACACATGAATAGAAAACGTTGCTGCGCCGCTAGCGGTTCCAGGCGTAGCGATATGACCGAATCGCTTTGCAACACCGCATGGGTAGTCGCCGGCAGCGGCGCCTGCCCGAGCGCTGCGGGATTATCGGTTGAGACCGCGATGCGCGCAAAGTAGTCGCTGGCGTCCGCCAGCGTCACCTGCGCCCGCAAGATGTATTTGTATAGCGTCTGCAGCAGCGGCAAGACCATCGCTCGAGGCGTAATCAGGAGATAACCGTTGGAAACCTGAACCACCCTGAAAATGCCGAGCATGCGGCCCTTCGGAGTCGAGTAGGAGCTGATTTGCAGGCTCGTTTCATCGATCAGGGTGATATCGTTGCTGAGTTGATTTTGCAAAAAATCGGTGGCGTCGGCACCGCTCACCAGTATGAGCCCGATTTCGTCCGCAGAGCAGATGAAGTTTTCGCTCGCCCGGTCAGCGCTGTAGCGGGCCTCGAATTGTTGCCAATGTATCATATTGCCTTGCCCTGTTGTTGAATTGCCCAGTCGATATGATGCTGAATGAATTCGCTGTGAGCGGCGTAATCCTGCTTCAGCGTCGCTATTATATGTGGATCATGCGCCGCGTTTCCAAGCGCGACGACGACGTTTCTCAACCAGCATTGATACCCGATACGCCGAATCGCCGACCCTTCCATCTTGCGCATGAACTCCGCTTCGGTCCAACGGTAACAATCCATCAGCGAAATGCTGTCGAGTCCGTGACGCGGCTTGAAATCGGGCTCTTGACTGTACCGCGCGAAGCGGTTCCACGGGCATACCAGTTGGCAATCGTCGCAACCGTAGATGCGATTGCCGATGGCCGCGCGGAATTCGAGCGGGATTTCGCTGCGGTGCTCGATCGTCAAATAGGAAATACAGCGCCGGGCGTCGACCCGATAGGGCTCGACGATGGCCGCGGTCGGGCAGATGTCGATACAACTGGTACAGCGACCGCAGTGATTTTCCAATGGTGCATCGATATCGAGCTCCATATCGGTGTAAATTTCGCCGAGGAAAAACCAGGAACCATGCTCGCGATGTAAAAGATTACTGTGTTTGCCCTGCCAACCGATACCGGCTTTGGCCGCGAGCGCTTTTTCCAACACCGGCGCGCTGTCGGTAAATACGCGATAACCCATTTCGCCGCAGACTTCGCCGATACGATCCGCAAATTTCTGCAAGCGTTTGCGCATCAACTTGTGATAGTCGCGCCCGAGAGCGTAGCGCGAAATATAGGCCCGGGTTTCGTGGTCGAGCAATTCGAGCAAGTTACCCTCTTCGGCAACCAGGTAGTCGAGTCGCACGCAAATTACCGAAAGCGTTTCGGGCACCAATTCCGGCGGGTGCAGGCGTTTATCGACATTACGTTCCATGTAGGTCATTTCACCGTGGAAGTTTTTATTAATCCATTGTTTGTAATGCCGGTGATGCGGGTCGAGCATGACATCGGAAATTCCAACCTGCTGAAATCCCAGTTCGCGTCCGATTTGTTTGATGGTCTCTGTTTTCGACAAGTGACTAATTACCTGATCCAGGTGTTTTATTGACCCGGATTCGAGTGCATCTTTTGTGGCGGCTGGTACAATATCGCATTTTTAACCAAATCAGAATGTCTATCTACATTGCAATCGCGGTGGGCGGATCACTGGGCGCGGTTTCCCGTTACTGGGTCTCCGGCACGACTTATCAGTGGTTCGGTCAGGATTTTCCTTATGGAACCCTGGCTGTAAACCTGCTCGGTTCAATGGTGATGGGCTTCCTGTCGGTGCTGCTGGTGCACCGGTTTCATGTCAGCGAGGAAGTCAGAATCGGCCTGCTGGCCGGTTTTCTCGGTTCATTTACGACATTTTCCACCTTTGCCATGGACACGCTGCACCTGGCGGGTAACGAGGCGCTGGTGCAAGCCGGCATCTATATCCTGCTCAGCGTATTATTTTGCATACTCGGCGCCTGGGCCGGCCTGGTCGCCGCCAGACAAATGATTTAATCATGCTAGATCCCAAACTTCTCCGCAGCGACCTCGAAACCGTGGCCGAAAAATTACGCATTAAAAACTATGACCTGGACGTCTCCGAATTCGCTCGACTCGAAGAAAGCCGAAAATCCCTGCAGGTCGACACGCAGAATTTGCAAAGCGAGCGTAACAACCGTTCAAAAGCGATCGGGACGGCCAAGGCCAAGGGGGAGGACATTCAACCTTTGCGCGATGAGATGACCCAACTCGCAGAGCAATTGAAAAACGCCGAGGGCGCACTCGGAGAGTTGCAGCAACGGCTCGACGCACTGCTGCTTGGAACCCCCAACCTACCCGACCCATCGGTGCCCGCCGGCGATAGCGAAGACGATAACGAAGAGGTTCTGCGCTGGGGTGAACCGCCGGTGTTCGATTTCGAGCCCCGCGATCATATCGATCTCGGCCAGGCGCTGGGAGGGATGGACTTCGAGCGCGCGGCCAAACTTTCCGGTGCGCGCTTTGTCACCATGACCGGTAGCCTGGTAACGCTGCAGCGGGCGCTGATCCAGTTCATGATCAATCGGCATATAATCGAACATGGGTATACCGAGACTTATGCCCCCTACCTGGTCAACGAGACAACGCTGACCGGTACCGGCCAGCTGCCCAAGTTCAAGCAGGACCTGTTTCACATCGAGTCGGAGACTCACAATTTATACCTGATCCCGACGGCGGAGGTTCCGGTGACCAATTTTGTCGCCGAGACTATTGTCGAAGCTGAAAAAATGCCGCTCAAGTTTGTCGCTCACACCCCTTGTTTTCGATCGGAGGCCGGTTCTTACGGTAAGGATACCCGCGGTATGATTCGTCAACACCAGTTCGAAAAGGTGGAATTGGTGCAAGTAGTCAAGCCGCAGGATTCGGCGGCCGCCCTCGAGGAATTAACCGGTCATGCCGAAACCATTCTGCAGTTGTTGGGGCTGGCCTATCGCAAGGTTATTTTATGCGGCGGAGACCTGGGTTTCGCCGCGACCAAGACTTACGACCTGGAAGTGTGGTTACCCGGCCAAAACAGCTATCGCGAGATTTCGTCGTGCAGTAACATGACCGATTTCCAGGCCCGCCGCATGAAGGCGCGCTGGCGCAATCCGGATTCCGGCAAACCCGAGCTGGTGCATACCCTGAACGGCTCGGGACTCGCGGTGGGGCGCACCCTGATCGCGATCATGGAAAATTACCAGCAGGCCGACGGTAGTATACGAATTCCCGATGTACTGCTGCCATATATGCACGGGATGACTGAAATTCGAGCCTAAGAGACTATACTTTGCTGGAACCAAGCGAAACCGGAAATTCAGATGAAACTGTTCGCCAAACTGATGTTCGCGGCTCTGTTTATCGCGATCCTGCTGCCGTTTACGATCCTCAAGGGTAAAGACGGCAACGCCCTCGTGAGCATCAAAAATATCGGTTTACCCGATTTCTCTTTGCCGGATCTGCCGGATATGCCGAAGCTACCCACAGCCGACGACTTTAGCCCTTCAGACGAAAGCCTGGCCGGCAAGGATATCTTCTATAAGTGGAATGACGCCGCAGGCAATGTTCAATTCACGACCAAGCCGCCGCCCGCTGGAATCGAGTATACGATCAAGGGTTTCGATCCCGACGCCAACGTGATTCAAGCGGTTAAGATCCCGCCCAAGGAATCCGCGCCGAAAGACGCCAAGTCAAGCGAAGCCAAGCCTGACAAAGCCGAGGAAAGTGGCAGCCCGTACTCCAAGGAAGGTATCGAAAAACTGTTCAAAGACGCTAAGAATATAGAAAAGATGTTGAACCAACGTTTCAAAGATCAACAATCCCAAGCAAACCAATAGAGACATCGACGCATGAAATTAACGACACTAATCTTGCTGGCAGTACTGAGCGCTAACCTGCAAGCCGCTGGTAAAAGCGCATTTATCAATACTCAGGAGTTGATCCAAAAATCGCCGCAGGCGATAGCCGCCAATAAAAAATTGCAACAGGAGTTTGGCGAGCGTGAGCAAAGCCTGCGTGCCTTGGCGCAGAATATCCAGCAGATGGAAAAAACCTACCAGAACGACAGCGCCGTCATGAGCGGCGAACAAAAGAAGAAAGCCGAAGACAGTATCGTTCAAAACAAGCGTCGTTTTCAATTCGAACAGCAATCGCTGAAAGAAGATTTACAGTCTAAGCAGCGGGAATTATTGCAACAAGTTCAGGTTTCAATAAGAACCGTCATCAAGGCCTATGGCGAAAAACAGGGTTATGAATTCATTTTTACCGAGGCCGGTATCGCCTATGCCAACGATGCCGTGAATATCACCGACGAAATCCTGCAAGAATTGGATAAGTAATCTATACCAGCCCGAATCCCGCCGGATTATCGGGCTGGCAGGTACTATCGATCCTGATTGGTCGGCGCCGCGGGAGGCGCGGCGACCTCGCTTTTAACCGCTTCAACCGGCGGATTTTTATCAGCCGTTTCTTTCTTGGGCACCGATTCAACGATTACCGGTTTGGTCGCAGGGCTGCGGGCTTGCGGTTTAGAATTCCCGCCGCTTTCGGGCTTTGCCGCCGACTCGCCGACGGCAACGGGTGCGGGCTTGTCGGTAGTGGTTTTATCAGCAGCTTTCTTCCTGGTTTTTGCATTGGACTGCGTGTCATTACCCTGCTCGCGAGCCGCATCGGTTTTTGGTCGGCTAGCGCCCTTATCGGCAGCGGTATCGGCCGCTTGCTGATTAGAAGCTTCGGCTTTCACGGATTTTTTATTGCCCGCCGGCCGTTTGTTTTCACCTGGCGAGGAATCCGGTTTGTTACCCGAGCGCGCTTTTGGGGCCTCGCTTTGGGTGGTAGTCGTCTTAGCCTCGGTTTTCGCGTTTTTGTCCTGTTGCGCCCTGGAATCCTGCTGCCGGCCACCGCGACTATCCCGATTAGCGGAGCGATTTCCACCGCGTGAACGTCCAGAACGTGCTTGACCACCGCGCCTGCCTTCCTGCGTTTCGGATTTTTCCTGGCTACGTTGTTCATTCTCCTGATTGGCACCGCGCCGCTTGCCCTCGCCGCTTTTGGCATTCGCATTCGAGCGTTGTCGATTCTGACCGCCCCGGTATTTTCCGCGCCGACCGCGATTACCGCCGCGACTCTGGCGATTTTGTTGCCGGGCTGGTTTTTCTTCTTTTGTCGCAGCCGACTTATCGTCGGCGCCCACCAGCATATTCATAATCCTGCGGAACCAGCCGATGCCTGCTTGCGCCGGCGCAGCGGGTTGAACCGCGATTGGTCTGGGACCGGTAGGTGCAACCCGCTGTACCGCGGCCTTTTCAGGCGTGGCCGTCGCACTGCTGGCCATTTCCACCAGATCGACAGGTTCTTCCTCGGTGGTCAACTCGTAGGACTTTTTGTAATTCGACTCGTGACGGTGGGTATCGTTGTCCTTTACCCGCTTCAGTTCGTAGTGAGGAGTTTCCAGCTTGGGATCGGGAATGACGACGATATGCACCTTACGCCGCTGCTCGAGCGAATCGATTTTTTCACGTTTTTCGTTAAGTAGATAGGTTGCACATTCGACCGGAATCTTGGCCAGTATCTTGCCGGTATTATCCTTGAGCGCCTCTTCTTCGAATAACCGCAGCACGGCCAGCGAAAGCGATTCGACATCGCGAATTGCACCCTGTCCACTACAGCGCGGGCAAACGATTTGACTGGATTCTTCCAGCGAGGGGCGCAAGCGCTGACGCGACATTTCCAGTAATCCGAAGCGTGAAATGCGACCGATCTGGACCCTCGCCCGATCGTCGTAAACGGCATTACGCAGACGGGTTTCTACTTCGCGCTGATTTTTGTTTTGCATCATATCGATAAAATCGATGACGATGAGTCCACCCAGGTCGCGAATCCTAAGCTGTCGGGCGATTTCATCGGCGGCCTCGAGATTGGTCATCTTCGCGGTATCTTCGATATCGCTGCCGCGCGTGGCGCGCGCCGAGTTAACGTCGATCGAGGTCAGCGCCTCGGTATGATCAATGACGATAGCGCCGCCGGAGGGCAGGTTGACTTCACGCGAGAAAGCCGATTCGATCTGATTTTCGATCTGAAACCGATTGAACAGCGGCAGCTTGTCATCGAAACGCTTAAGCTTATTGATCGACCCCGGCATTACCATCGACATGAAATCATGCGCCTGATTATAAGCAGGTTCCGAGTCGATTAGGATTTCGCCGATATCGTTGCGGTAATGGTCGCGCAAGGCCCGAATCACGATATCAGACTCTTGATAAATCAGGAAGGGTGCCTTTTTGTCGTCGGCGGCTTTTTCGATCGCAGCCCAAACCTGGGTCAGGTAGTCGAGGTCCCATTGCATTTCCTCGACACTACGGCCAACGCCGGCGGTACGCACGATAACACCCATGCCTTCGGGCATTTCTAGCCCCGACAATACTTTCTTCAGCTCATCGCGATCCTCGCCTTCGATGCGCCGCGATACGCCACCCGCGCGCGGATTCTGGGGCATCGCCACCAGAAATCTTCCTGCCAGGCTGATAAAGCTGGTCAATGCGGCGCCCTTGTTACCGCGCTCCTCTTTCTCTACCTGAACGACAATTTCCTGATCGACCTTGAGGGCGTCTTTGAGAATCGGCTTGCCGTTGTCGTCGCGCGGCGCATCGCCGAAATACTGTTTGGCGATTTCCTTGAATGGGAGAAACCCGTGCCGCTCGGCGCCGTAATTGACGAAAGCAGCTTCGAGGCTGGGTTCGACGCGGGTAATCTTACCCTTGTAGATGTTTGATTTTTTCTGTTCCCGGGAAGGTACTTCGATATCGAGATCGTAAAGCCGCTGGCCATTGACCATGGCCACTCTCAGCTCTTCGGCTTGGGTGGCGTTGATTAGTATTCGTTTCATTGAAATAGTTGCCTTGCGTAAACGGCCAGGCGCTGCGGATTACAGATACTGCTAGAATTTCCGGTTGTTGTTGCGGGCCGCATAGGCCCGACCAGCCGGTTTTGATCAAACCGATTATCGTAGGGAAATTTTTTATGTAAGCAATACTGAGTATGAGGCAGTACATAGGCCGAGGTTTGTTAGTGCCCTAGGTTCGGACGTCCAGTCGACGTTCGTCAGGACTAATTCTTTTAGAAAACATCCGCGCCGGCGGTTTGCTTTCCGCGAAAAAACTGTATAGGTAGTGTTTTGCCTTGATAATAGGCAGTACAATACTACGACTGTGATTATACCACAGTTTGTTGTTACTGCCATCCATTGAACTCAAATAAACCACAAAAAACAGCCGTTAGCCTGGTCGAGATCTCTGCGGCCCAGCTGAATCAACGGCTCGACAACTTCCTGCTAAAACGTCTGGATAAGGTGCCGCGCACGCGAATTTACCGCATCATCAGGAAAGGGGAGGTAAGGGTCAATAAAAAGCGCAGCAAGCCGGATTATAAGTTGCAAATAGGCGATCAGGTCAGGATACCGCCGCTGCATCCGGGGCAGGAGCGATCGCAAAAAGCGATACCGCCGAAACAGCTGTTACGGCGGCTCGAACAGGCGGTAATTTTTGAAAACGAGGCCATCTTGATCCTCGACAAACCGATCGGGCTCGCGGTGCATGCCGGTTCCGGGGTTGCCTACGGTGTCATCGATGCAATGCGTATACTGTATCCGAAAACCGAAATCGAACTGGTTCACCGGCTCGATCGCGATACCAGTGGTTGCCTCATGCTGGCAAAAAACCGATCGGCGCTGCTGGCGATGCAAGCCCAGCTACGGGGTAATCAGCTCATCAAGAATTATCTGGCCGTGGTTCATGGTAACTGGCCGCGGGAACTTACCGAAATCGCGCAACCGCTCAAAAAATATTATTTGCCTAACGGGGAACGAAGAATGCAGGTCGATGTTAACGGCAAGCCGGCGGTAAGTCGGGTCAGGGTGCTAAACGGCACTAAACAATACAGCCTGATTCAGATTGAACTCGTGACCGGACGCACCCATCAAATCAGAGTGCATTGCCAGTCCCAGGGACATGCCATCGCGGGAGACGACAAATACGGCGACGACGAATTCAATCGCAGCATGCGAAGGCAGGGGATTAAACGCCTTATGTTGCATGCAACAAGCCTTGAACTGCCGTTTAGTGACTACACTTCTGAAGTGGTAATCAATGCACCCTTACCCGCGGAATTCGAGCGGCTGCTGGGTGAAACCAACCCGATTCGATAATTTAACGGCGACACCGGAACAGGAAATCTAATGACTGATTCAGAAAGCGAACTTAATCAAACCCCCGCGTCCGCGTCCGGGCAAAGCCAGAACGTCATCGATAGACTGGTGTTCGCCGGGCTTAAGGAACAGATACGCGCGCGCCGATGGCGTGTATTCTATATGTTGTTTTTCATCGGCTATCTGACCGTCGTGACCCTGGTTTTGTTCATCGGCAAAGACGATGGCGGCGGCATTGCCGGCAAGGCGAGCGACGATAAACATACCGCGTTGGTCAAGCTTTCCGGAGTTATCGCCAGCGGCGAGCCGGGCGGATCGGATACCATCATTTCCGGGCTCAAGTCGGCATTCGAACACAACGATACCGCGGGCATCGTCATCGAGATAAACTCGCCCGGCGGTTCACCGGTGCAAGCGGCCTACATCTTTGATGAAATCATGCGCCTCAAGCAACAGCATGAATCCATTCCGGTGTACGCGGTAGTAACCGATATTGCGGCTTCGGGCGGTTATTTCGTCGCCGCCGATAAAATATATGTCAATAAATCGAGCCTGGTCGGCTCCATCGGCGTGCGTCTGGATGCCTTCGGCTTCGTCGAATTGATGGAAAAAATCGGGGTCGAGCGACGTTTGTTGACCGCCGGCGAAAACAAAGCCCTGTTCGATCCCTTTTTACCCGAAAATAACGCGCAGAAGACGCATTTGCAATCCATGCTAAACCAGGTGCACGGACATTTCATCGATGCGGTGAAACAGGGCAGAGGGGAGCGCCTGGATGCTAGCCAGGATCTGTTTAGCGGATTGATCTGGAGCGGTGAACAATCACTGACACTCGGGCTCGCGGACGACTACGGTACGACTCGCAGCATTGCGCGCGAACTCGAGGCTGAGAAAATTGTCGATTTCACCCCCGAGTCCAGTTTGTTGGAACGAGTTGCCGATCGCATCGGCAGCCGCGCCGGCCGTTATATCAGCGAGCACCTGCGGGGCGGATTTTCGGTGAATTAACGGGTCGGCGCAGCCACTGTTATCAGATCACCTCGATGCCTGCGCTTTCCAGCATCGGCGTCAACTTTAACAGCGGCAATCCGATCAATGCACTCGGATCTTCACCGCGCAGCGCGCTAAACAAGCAGGCGCCGTAACCTTCCGCCTTGAAACTGCCGGCGCAATCATAGGGTTGTTCGACCTGCAGGTAGTGCTGCAGTTGGCGATCGTTCAGGTTTCTGAACTGGACCTCGAACAATACTTCCTCGACCATGCGGATATCCCGTCCCAGGTTCAATACACAGACAGCGGTATGGAACACCACGGTTTTACCCTGCGCATCCCGCAGTTGCCGTAACGCCTTTGCGTGCGACCCGGGTTTACCCAGGATTCGACCGTCCAACAACGCGCACTGATCGGAACCTATGACGGTTGCATCGGGTGCTTGCCGGGCAATCGCCTGCGCTTTCGCTTGCGCCAAGCGGCAGACATAGTCGGTGGCCGCTTCACCGGGCTGAATGGACTCATCAATATCCGGCGTACGGCATTCGTAGTCGAGATGCAGGCGATCCAGCAAGCGTTTGCGGTAGGGCGAACTGCTGGCCAGAATAATCTTGTCTTGCACTGGATTCCTTGCTCCGGATAGTAGGGCATTTTCGGACATAGCCGGGCCCGGCATTAGCGCCGCAGCGCAGTATATTACAGGCCTGCGCCGTTTTCACAATCCCCCTAATTTGACTAAGCCGACAAAAGTATATATCGCATTCAGCCATCGCCTGTCTGCTCTCGGCAAGTTCTGACGACGCGCTCTGGGGGCAGACACGCGACGGCCTATCTATTTTTATCAATTTAGTTTGGAGGCTTAAGAAAGCGCCGGCTACGCGTTGCGAATCTTGCCAATGGAACAGCTATTACCTGCGAACTGCGCCTCGATCTGGCGCTTTCTTGAGCCCCCGAATACGATATATATATTTGCCGGCTTAATAGCCGTAAATTGAATAGACAATCTTATCCACAAGCATGTAAAATCGCCGCCTTATGCGGGATAAGTTGCGTAGGCGTTATCAGTTTCAAAAGGAAGTAACCCGAAACGGCTATTTTGAAGACGATATCGCATTGTCGGATCTGGTTCGTTTGGGGGAATTGCTACACCCTGGAGATAACAGTGGCGACGAACGGAGAATTGTCGTCAAATTTGAATTCGTTCGCAACGAGTACGACATTCCAATGATAACAGGGCAACTGGAGACCAGTCTCGAACTCGAGTGCCAGCGTTGCCTGAAACCATTGGAAATGCCGTTACAGCTGGATTTCCGGCTGATGATCGACGCCGACGATGAAGTCGTGCGCGACAGCAGTGTGGATACGATATACAGCGAAAACGGCTACATCGATATTTTTGAAGTGGTCGAGGATGAGTTAATTCTTGGAACTCCACTGGTAGCCTTGCATGAGGATACCGGCTGCAACGAGCACTGGCAGGCATCGACTTCGGAACCCGAGGTCGACGCTAAAGAAAATCCGTTTGCAGTGTTACAACAACTGAAAACGACAGATTAAGTTAACTGGAGATACAAATGGCAGTTCAGAAAAACCGGAAAACCCCTTCGAGGCGGGGCATGAGACGATCGCATGATGCGCTCGGCAGGGCGACGCTGTCGGTGGAACCGACTACCGGCGAAACGCATCGCCGGCACCACATCAGTGCCGATGGTTATTACAAAGGACGTAAGGTTATCGCGGACAAGATCGTCGAAGACGACGACGAGTAAGATCGGTCAAATTGATATTTGAATACGGGCGGCGCGTACCGCCCGTATTTATTTCGGACGCGGTTTAAATGGCACAGAAAATTATTGCACTCGACGCCATGGGGGGTGATTACGGACCGAGCGTTACCGTGGCTGCGGCAAACATGGCACTGGACCAGATCCCCGGCATCGAACTGGTGATGGTCGGCGATCGGGAGCAACTGTCGAGCGAGTTGCAAAAGCATAATTTACAGCAAGACCGCCGAATCCGGATTCAGCATGCCTCCGAGGTGGTCGAAATGGGCGATTTACCGGTGGTCGCGCTGAAGAAGAAAAAAGACTCCTCGATGCGGGTAGCTATAAACCTGGTCAAGGAAGGCGAGGTGCAGGCCTGCGTCAGCGCCGGCAATACCGGTGCGTTGATGGCAACCGGTAAGTTTGTTTTAAAGACCATACGCGGTATCAGCCGTCCGGCAATCTGTACCATACTACCGGGTATTCACGGGCATACCCACATGCTCGATCTAGGCGCCAACCCGGATTGCACTCCCGAAATTCTGCTCGAATTTGCCTTGATGGGCTCGATACTCGCGCAATCGGTCGAAGGCATCGAGAGTCCGAGCGTCGGTTTGCTCAATATCGGCTCGGAAGAGATTAAAGGCAACGAATCGATTAAGCGCGCCAGCCAGTTAATCCGGGGAACCCGCTTGAACTACTACGGTTTTGTCGAGGGCGACGACGTGTTCAGGGGCACCGTCAATGTAATCGTGACCGATGGTTTTGTCGGCAATGTCTCGCTGAAAACCGGGGAGGGCCTGGCCGCGTTGGTGAGCCATGTATTGCGGAGCGAATTCGAACGTAACTGGTTGACCCGGCTGGCCGGGTTTTGCGCCTTGCCGGTGCTGACGGCTCTCAAGCAACGGCTTGACCCGCGCCGTCACAACGGAGCCAGCCTGCTAGGGCTCAACGGTATCGTCATTAAGAGCCACGGCAGCGCCGATAGCAGCTCGTTTTTTAACGCCATCAAAATCGCCGCCATAGAAATCGAAAATAAGGTGCCGCAACGGATATCCGCCGAAATCGAAAACTATTTCAGCCAGGTCGAGGAAGCCGTTACATGATTTACGCAAGGATTAGCGGAACCGGCAGTTATCTGCCGGAAAATGTCATGACGAATCATGATCTGGAAAAATTAGTAGATACTTCAGATCAGTGGATTCGCGAGCGTACCGGCATCGAGCAACGCCATATCGCCGCCGATGGTGAAACCACGGTAGACCTGGCTGAAAAAGCCGCGCGCATGGCCTTGAAGGCCGCCAATGTCGAGGCCTCCGAAATCGATTTGATCGTCTTGGCGACGTCGACCCCAGACAAAATTTTCCCCAGTTCGGCCTGTATATTACAAGCGCGTCTCGATATACACGGTTGTCCCGCGTTCGACATCCAGGCGGTTTGCACCGGCTTTGTTTATGCGCTCACGGTTGCGGAAAAGTTTATCAAGACCGGCAGCTCCAAAAAGGCCCTGGTAGTCGGAGCGGAAGTTTTCTCCCGCATCCTCAACTGGCAGGACCGCAGTACCTGTGTTTTATTTGGCGACGGCGCGGGTGCAGTGGTGTTGGAGGCCAGCGAAGAAACCGGTATTTTATCTACCCACATCCATGCCGACGGCAAATATGAAAACCTGTTATGGGTGCCGCATGGCATCGCGGATGGCTTCGAGGAAGTCAAGAAAGGCAACGCCTATGTAGAAATGCGCGGCAATGAGGTATTTAAAATGGCGGTTAACACGCTGGGCCGAATCGTCGACGAAACCCTCGCCGCCAATCGTATGATGAAGTCCGATATCGATTGGCTGGTGCCGCACCAGGCAAATACGCGCATCATTTCGGCCACCGCCAAAAAACTCAAAATGTCGATGGATCAGGTGGTCGTAACCGTCAACAAACACGGCAATACCTCGGCGGCCTCGGTGCCGCTGGCGCTCGACGTCGCGGTGCGCGACGGGCGCATCAAGAAGAATGAACTGCTGCTGCTCGAAGCCTTCGGCGGCGGTTTCACATGGGGTTCGGTGCTGCTGCGTTATTAGAAATAGCAGTCCCGGATTACGCTGGGTAGGATAGCTGTGTTATGATGGCTGCAGATTACCTGGTGCATAACATTGATAAGCGTTTTACTGACCGACGACCACATGCTGGTCCGCAGCGGTATTCGGCGGTTGCTGGAAGACAGCAATCAGGTCGAGATAGTCGGCGAAGCGGACTGTGGCGAAGAAAGCCTTAAACTGGCTCAGGAGCTGCAACCCGACGTCATTTTAATGGACGTCAACATGCCCGGCATCGGCGGGGTTGAAGCCTGCCGGCGTATCCTGCAACGCCAACCTGCACAGAAAATTATCGTTTTGACGATCCACAACGAGCAAACCTTTCCCAAACGCATGCTCGAAATCGGCGCCAAGGGTTATCTGACCAAAGAATGCGGCATCGACGAAATGTTGACCGCGATCAAGCAGGTTTACAACGGCGGCGCCTATATCGCACCGAGTATTGCGCAGCAACTCGCGCTGTCGTTATTGCCCGGCAACGAGCATAACCCCATCGACAAACTGTCACGGCGCGAATTTCAGGTAATGTTGATGATTTCACATGGATTAACCAATGCCGAAATCTCGGAAAAGCTTTGCCTGAGTCCGAAGACAATCAGCACTTACCGGCTGCGACTGCTGGATAAGTTGGGGGCACAAAACGAAGTCGATTTGATAAAAATAGCGGTTGAGCAGGGCATCGTCGAATTCGCCACGTCGGAGTGAATTAACGTGACCGACCTGCACGGCTGCCAACTGTGTCCGCGTCTAGCCGCTTACCGGTTCGAGCAAAAAGCCAGATTCCCGGCTTATCATTGTTTGCCGGTTGCCGGATTTGGCGCGACCGACGCGCGTCTTTTAATCGTAGGACTCGCACCCGGGCTGCACGGCGCCAACGCGACCGGACGACCCTTTACCGGAGATGCCTCGGGCCAGCTACTGTTCGAAACCCTGCACAAATTCGGCTTCGCCAGTCAACCCTGTTCGCGAGATGCCAAAGACAACATGCGGTTAGTCGACTGCCGGGTTACTAATGCGGTTAAGTGCCTGCCGCCGCAGAATCGCCCCTCCGGCGCGGAAATTCGGTGTTGCAATCCGTACCTGAGCGACGAAATAGCCCAATTGCGCCCCGGATCGGTGATACTGGCTCTCGGAGCAATCGCTCACCGCAGCGTACTCAGGGCGCTGGGCCTGCCGCAAACTTCGGTTCGATTCCAACATTTGGGTGAGCACGCGTTATCCGCCGAACTCCGCCTGCTCGACTCCTATCACTGCAGTCGCTACAACATGAATACCGGCCGACTAAACCGGGGCATGTTCGAGCAGGTTTTCGAGCGCATCGCGGGGCTACTGCAATGACGCGGCAAACACAATTCGATCATAAAGCCTTCCTCGACACGGTGAACGGTAAGCCGGGTGTTTACCGCATGATCGATGGGAAAGATAAGGTCATATATGTCGGTAAGGCGAAAAATCTGAAAAAGAGACTGGCTAGCTATTTTCGCAAAACCGGCTTGTCGACGCGCATCATGTCGCTGGTCAACAACATCAGCAAAATCGAGGTCATCAATACACGTACCGAAAGCGAAGCCCTGCTGTTGGAAAACGATTTGATCAAAAACCTGAATCCACGCTACAACATCCTGTTTCGCGACGACAAGAGTTACCCCTATGTCTGCCTGAGTAATCATGACTACCCGCGTCTCAAGGTTTTTCGCGGCAAGCCCGACAAGTCTAAGGGAACTTTCTATGGGCCTTTTCCCAGCGCCGGTTCGATTCGCTACACCATCAATCACGTACAACGCATGTTCCAACTGCGCAATTGCGAAGATTCGGCGATGAGCAATCGCACCCGCGCCTGCCTGCAGTACCAGATAAAACGCTGTACCGGGCCCTGCGTCGGCCACACCGATAAGGAAAGTTACCAACGCCAGATCGAGCAGGCGCAAATGTTTCTCGACGGCAAGAGCAGCCAATTGATCGACCGGCAAATCGAATTGATGGAAAATCATGCCGCCAGGCTCGACTATGAACAGGCGGCACAGGTCCGCGATCGCATCGAAACCCTGCGACGCATCACCGAAAAACAGTTCGTCACCAATTTCGATGGCGACATCGATATCATAGCCTGCGAATTGCAACAGGACCGCAGCTGTATCCAGTTATTTATGATTCGCAACGGCACCTCGCTCGGTAACAAGCCTTTCTACAATCGAGCCCGGCTCGATACCGATGCCGCCAGTCTGCTGGAAGCATTCATCATGCAGCATTATTCGAATCACCCGGCGCCGCCCGAAATCATCGTCAGCCATGAACTGGAGAATAGCGAGATCCTGGCCGCAACACTCGATCAGCTCAACCAATCGCGGGTCAGGATCGTACATAATGTCCGCGACAAGCGCCGGCGCGCGCTGGAAAATGCCGTCAATAATGCCAAACAAGCGCTGCAAAGCTACCTGCTATCGGCCAGCATGTTGAGCAAGCGCTATCAAAACCTGGTCGAATTGCTGCACCTGGAAAACCCGCCCGAACGTATCGAATGCTTCGATATCAGCCATACGATGGGTGAGTCGACCAAAGCGTCCTGCGTCGTATTCGGCCGCGACGGCGCAATCAAAAATGAGTATCGGCGTTACAATATCAAGGATATCCAGGCGGGGGACGACTATGCCGCGATGCGCCAGGTGCTGGAACGGCGCTACAGCAAACGCCGAGATTCACCGGAGCAGCTACCCGACCTGATTCTGATCGACGGCGGCAAGGGTCAACTGAGTAGCGCGCTGGAAATAATGGAGTCACTCAATATTCTGACGGTCAAGGAAGACCTACGCGTCTTCGGCGTGGCCAAAGGAGCCGAGCGGCGCGCCGGTTATGAAGACATTATCGACGAGGAAATGTCGGTTTTGAATTTGCCGATGGATTCACCGGCCTTGTTGTTAATCCAGCAGATTCGCGACGAGGCGCATCGCTTTGCGATTACCGGCCATCGCCAGGCCCGCGCCAAAACCCGGCGCAAATCACGACTCGAGGAAATTCCGGGGATTGGCGTCAAAAAACGCCAGATGCTGCTCAATACCTTTGGCGGATTGCAGGGCGTGCAGGCTGCGGGGGTAGAAGAGTTAATGCAAATCAAGGGAATTAACCGAGAGACCGCGCAGGCGATCTATGATAGTTTGCACGGCTGATCGTGACGCGACGAGCCGATGAAAGTAACGCTGCCAACTGCTGTAACCCTGTTTCGAATCGCATTGATTCCACTGTTTGTGCTGGTGTTTTACCTGCCGTTCAGCTGGGCCAATATCGTGGCCACGGCACTGTTTGCAATCGCCAGCCTAAGCGACTGGATGGATGGTTACCTGGCGCGTTCGATGCAGCAGGAATCTTCCTTCGGGGCCTTTCTCGATCCGGTGGCGGACAAGCTCATGGTAGTGGTCGTGATCGTGCTGCTGGTGGAAAAGAATCCGAGCATCCTGATTGCCTTGCCGTCGATTGTCATCGTCGCCCGCGAAATCTCGATTTCAGCTCTGCGCGAATGGATGGCGCAGCTTGGCGCCAGCACCGCGGTACAGGTATCTTTTATCGGTAAAACCAAAACCGTGACCCAGATGATAGCGCTCGGGTTTATGATATTTTCCGAACCCCTGATGGGATTGCCGATTTTCCAAATTGGGCTGATTATTTACTATATCGCGGCGATTCTAACCATCATCTCGATGGTTATTTACCTGCGCGCCGCTTGGCCGGTAATCACCCGTCACGGATAGCGATATCCGGTGCCGCTCAGCTTGACAGGCGAGGGTGAATCTATAGAATAGCGGCTCTTTTGCGGGAATAGCTCAGCTGGTAGAGCACAACCTTGCCAAGGTTGGGGTCGCGAGTTCGAATCTCGTTTCCCGCTCCAGTTCTAAGGCCTCGATTCGTTCGGGGTGACATGGTCCAATAGATTGATACCACCCAGTTAAGAGATAATGAAACTTAACTGAGGTAACGATTAATGACAACGAGAAAGAAATATTAGAAAGAATTCAAACTGGACGCAGTCAGTCTGGTAACTGATCAGGGCTACAGCCGGGCGGAAGCAGCTCGAAGCCTGGGCATCAATGCCAATATGCTGTGCCGCTGGGTGCAAGAGGAACAATC
>Ga0126334_10000140_pt1 | contig 23970 bp, 21 predicted proteins | sample InaspJWI49metaG_FD_94491 | JGI IMG/M metagenome (GOLD analysis project Ga0126334, IMG submission 94491) | Marine gutless worms symbiont microbial communities from Oahu, Hawaii - Inanidrilus sp. 2 OAHU.JWI-49 metaG | ecosystem: Host-associated > Annelida > Digestive system > Unclassified...
ATTGGAATCTGACCCTATCGCAGTTGGCCATCTTCTTTGAAGGCCGGCTTGATGCTGCACTCGATCTGTGATCTGATGGATCGAGTGTTTTTACGTTGACACAAAATTCTGAACAGTCTCTACCATTATCCTGGTTATGCTCGTGCTCGCCGCCTATTTGTTTTTCCGCGGCGACCTCGTCACGCTCACTTAGCCCCGCCGGGCGCTGGCCTGCTCGAATTTTTGCAGCAGGTAGTCGAGCAATTCATCCATGCCCGCGCACAATGCGGCTGCATTCCCGAGGCGCAGCTGCTCCAGCATCCGTTGGTGCAAGGAGATAATATCGCCGCGTTCGCGTACCACGGTAACCACCATGTTGGTCACCGGAATCAGCGCTTCGATAACGGTGTACATCACAAAGCGCAGCATGCCGTTGCCGGTGGCGTCGACCAGCGCGCGATGGAAGGCGACATCCGCCCGGCAAAACTCCTCGTCGCTGATTTCGGGATCTCGCTGGCGCGCCAATGCGGTCTCGATATTTTTCAAATGCGCCGTGCTGGCATGAGCCACCGCCTGTCGCAGGCAACTGCCTTGCAGGACGCGGCGCGCTTCGATGATTTCCTCGATGCCGAGCGCGCCCATGCCCACCAGCAGGGTTGCGGCGCCGCTGAGCGACCCGGCGAGCTCTTCGTAACTCGGCTGCACCACGAAATTGCCCCCGGCGGGGCCGCGCCGGGCACGTACCAGATTTTGCGCGGCGAGTCGTTTCAGCGCTTCGCGCACACTCGGGCGGGACACGCCGTAACGTTGCGCCAGTTCATCCTCGGTCGGCAGGCGATCACCGATTTTGAAGTGCCCGCCGACGATTGCATTGCGCAACTGCTCGGCGATCTGTTTGGAAATACTGGCCTTGACGATGACATTTTCCTGCATGCTTGAGCCCTGGGTTTTTGGAGATGCAATTAGCGATTATTTACTTTAACATGATTTGTCTGACAAATAGCATTAAACGGGGTTCTCATGTCGGCACCTTTCCAGGCGTATCAAATCAGCAAAACCGATAGCGGCCAGCGCTGCAGCTTAACCCAGCTCGAAGACGACGATTTGATGGCGGGCGACGTCACCGTGCGCATCGAATACACGACGCTCAACTACAAGGACGGCCTGGCGCTCACCGGCAGATCGCCGATTATCCGCAAGTTTCCGTTAATCCCGGGCATCGATTTCAGCGGCACCGTCGTCGAATCGAGCCATGCCGATTTCAGCGAGGGCGACGCGGTTATCCTAAACGGCTTCGGCATCGGTGAAGACCATTCGGGCGGTTACGCGCAAAGGGCGCGCGTCAGCGGCGACTGGCTGGTGCCGGTGCCCGAGGGCCTCGATATGCGCCATGCGATGGCGATCGGCACCGCCGGGTATACCGCGATGCTGAGCGTGCTGGCGCTCGAGGATCACGGCATCGGGCCGGGTGACGGCGACCTGCTGGTGACCGGTGCGGCGGGCGGCGTCGGCAGCATTGCGGTCGCGGTGCTGGGCAAACTCGGTTATCGCGTGGTGGCGACTACCGGACGCATGCAGGAACGCGATTTTCTACTCGGACTGGGAGCCACGGAAGTGCTCGAACGCTCTCAATTCGCCGACAAGGCGCGCCCGCTGGATAAGGAGCGCTGGCGCGGCGCCATCGATGTCGCCGGCGGCAACACCCTGGCTAACGTGCTCAGTCAACTCAGCCGTGGCGGTGCCGTCGCCGTTTGCGGCCTGGCCGAATCGATGAGCCTGCCGACCACCGTGGCGCCGTTTATTCTGCGCGGGGTTACCGCCTACGGCATCGATTCGGTGATGGCGCCACTGGCGCGCCGCAAGCTTGCCTGGCAGCGGCTGGCGGCGGACCTCGATCTGAAACTGCTCGACGAGCTGTGCTTCGATATCGATTTCAATGACTTGCCGCAGGCGGCCGAGGATATTCTGGACGGCAAGATCCGCGGCCGTGCTGTAATCAAGGTCCCGTGAGTAGCGCATGATGTCAGCCGGGTTCGGTCCTGCCAGCATCGGCAAGCGCGCTCCGGCGGATCGGGATCCTATTCCATGCCGTCTGCCTGAATCCGGCGCGTTTGCCGGGATGGCTTAGCTAAGCGGCATGCATGGAGCGTAAATACGGTTACGGGGTATTGCTGGTGATCGTCGGGGGCTTCTTCCTCAGCACCTCCGGCATCCTGTTACGAAATATCGAATCCGCCAGTGGTTGGCAGATTTTGTTTTATCGCGGTTTCACCTTTTCGCTGACCCTGTTCCTGCTGCTGTTGATACGCTATCGATCGAATATCGGCGGGGCCTTCCGCGCGATCGGCCCATCCGGATTATTGGCTGCACTAGTGCTCGGCTTGGGCTCGATTTGTTATATATACGCTATCCTCTGGACCACCGTCGCCAATGCCGTTTTCATCATCGGCGCGTCGCCGTTGGCAACGGCTGCGGTGGCCTGGCTGGTATTGGGCGAGAAAACCTCGCGTTTCGGTATCGTCGCCATGACGGTTTCGCTGGTCGGCATCGGGCTGATGTTTAGCGATGGTTTTCTCGAAGGGCGTTGGCTTGGAAATATCGCCGCGCTGGGCGTGGTGGCGTCGTTTGTCGTTTTTCTCTTAATCCTGCGCCACCGACGCGGTGTCGATATGCTCCCGGCCACCTGCCTCGGTGGCATCGTCATGGGCGGTGTCGCGGGTTGTTTCATGGAATCCGCCGCCGTTTCGAATCATGATCTGCTGATTGCCATCGCCCTGGGCAGTTTGCAGTTCGGCGTCGGGTTTTGGTGTTTTACCGTGGCCACGCGCTACATCATGGCTTCCGAGGTTGCGTTGTTCTCGCTCACCGAATCGATCCTGGGGCCGGTCTGGGTCTGGATCGGGGTCGGCGAGCAACCTAGCCTGCTGACTCTGATGGGCAGCGCCATTGTTCTGATCTGCGTCGGCGCCTATTGCTTCAACGGTATTCGAGCCGAGCGCCGGTTGCTGGCAGATTCTCGCCGGTTCAATTCCGGCTGAGGTTTGAGTCGACGCTGTCCAGCGCCATGATTGCCTGCCATTGCGGTACGATTTCCCAGCTATCCAGTATCGGCGAGCGAGCCTGCGGCTCGGAATATTCTAAATTCTTGCGCAAGTAGTGGTACATAAAGATTGAGACGCGGTAGTTCATGATGCAGTGAACAAATAACTGCCCCTGCAGTGCGGCTAGTAGCGCGCAAAACTGAAATAAGTGGTCGGGTTTCGGAGAATCGAACGGCAGCGGCTGTGCAGGGAGTGCGAGGTTGACCACCATATCGAAGGCGGCTGCGGCAATCAGCTCGAACTGATCGCGGCGCGGGTTGTCCGGAGGTAGCGATTTCGGGGGTTAGGCGGACATAGTTACGAATCGATTCAAGCGAATTCGATACGATCGCCAACCTTGATATGCCCGGGTTTGACGACGTTGCAACAAATGCCGCCGCGCCACATCGGGGCCAATGCCGCGGTCAATCCCGGCTGCTGGGCATCCATCATCGAACAGGGGGCGGTTTCCTCGGTGACAATCAACTCGACCTCGCCGATGATTACCGATTTACCAACGAAGCCGGCGTCGAACTCGACCTCGTCGACCAGCAAGTTGGCGCGCCGGGTGGTCCAGGGCAGGTCGGCATCCACTTCCGCGCAGGCCTTGCGCCAGGCCGCTGCGCTCAGTATCGTGATTTGCCGCCCGCGCTGGCGGCCGCGAAAATCCCCGAGAATTCCGTTGGCAACGCTGATCTGCGCACTATCGATTAGCTGCATTGCGACGCGCGGGCGGTGTTTAATCGCGATTGCTAGTATGCTACTCATTGGCGTAAAGGCCTCATTGAACTGTTGCGGTGGAGGTTCATTGATTGTGCAGGTAGTAACAGGGCGTGTAGGTTGTCCCCGGCACTTTCATGCGCGACTGTTCAACAAAGGAATGCAGCAAGGCGTCGAGCGCTTGCATGAGTTCCGTTTCGCCGCAAATTTTGAAAGGGCCGTATTGCTCGATGCGCCTGATACCGTCGTCCTTGACGTTGCCGGCGACAATCGCCGAAAAAACGCGGCGCAGATCGGCGGCCAGCAAGTGCAGCGGTTGATCGCGGCTGATGACCAACGATTCGACATTCTCGTGGCTGGGCTCGAAGTGCTTTTGAAACTGGTGGTCGATATTCAGTATCCAGTTGAAATAATAGGCGTCGGAATGTTCCCGTCTGAAATGACGCACCGATTGCAGTCCGGCGGCAATCTCGCATGCGACCTTGACCGGATCGTCGATGATAATGCTGTAAAACTCCTGGGCTTCGGGCCCGAGCGTCAGTTTAATGAAGTCGTCGATCTGCTTGAAGTATGCGCGTGCGGACTCGGGACCGGTCAAGATTAGCGGGAAGGGGATATGGCGGTTTTTCGGATTGACCAGAATTCCCAACAAGTACAGGATTTCCTCGGTGGTGCCGACCCCACCCGGGAATACGAGGATGCCATGTCCCGTCCGCACGAATGCTTCCAGCCGCATTTCGATATCCGGCAGTATCACGAGTTCGTTGACGATCAGATTCGGCGATTCGGCGGCAATAATGCCCGGTTCGGTGAGGCCGACGTAACGTCCTTGCCGGATGCGCTGTTTATTGTGCCCGATCGCGGCGCCCTTCATCGGCGCCTTCATCGCACCCGGCCCACAGCCGGTGCAGATATTCAGGCTGCGCAAGCCCAGCTGGTAACCGACTTCCTTGCAATAGTCGTATTCGAGGCGCTTGATCGAATGGCCGCCCCAGCAAACCACCAAATTCGGATCGATTTCCGGGATCAACACGCGCGCGTTACGCAGGATATGAAATACCACGTTGGTCAGGCCTTCGCTGCTTTCCATGTCGAAGATCTTGTTCGAGGCGATTTTGTTTTTGACATAGGAGACGTCGCGCAGCACGGCGAATAATTGTTCCTGAATGCCGTTCATGATACGGCCGTCGACAAAGGCGCTTTCCGGTGCATTTTCTATCTCGAGTTTGACGCCGCGCTCCTGCTGCACCACGCGAATCTCGAAATCGCGATGCTGCTCGAGCACTTCACGGGCGTCGTCGGTCTTACTATCGACATTCAATACCGCGAGCGAGCAACGCCGGAAGGTTTCGTAAAGGCCGTCGTCGACATTGCCTTGTTTGAGCTGGCTGACTTCGAGTCGCGACAGGATGTCCATATGCCCGCGTGGGGTCAGGCGCGTGATTTCCGTGTTTTTGGTCATGGCTACCGGTTGTCGATATTTGTTCTATAGTATAGTGCAGCAGCGTGGGAATCATGACATGAGTGATCAATTTTTCGAAGTCGCATTTTCCGGCCAGATCAGTGATGGCGCCAATCCGGACGAGGTAAAAGGTAAAGTCGGTAAGATGTTCAATGCCGACGCAGACAAATTGGCGCAATTGTTTTCCGGTAAACGCATCGTCATCAAAAAGAATGTCGATCTAGCTACAGCCAACAAATATCAGACCGCGCTCAATCGCGCCGGCGCCGAATGTGAAGTCGTGCAGACCGGGGGTGGCGCCGCCGCAGCGGCAGCTGCTCCGGAGCCTACGGCCGAAGCGCCCGCCGCTGCTAAGCCCGCCGCCGAGGAAGCGCCTGCGGCCCCGGCCGCGGCCGCAGTGTCGCAGGAATACGAATCCAGTTATGACGGAGAAGTAGCGCCGCCGCCGCAGCTCGATCCCTTGGGCATAACCGGGGATCAGATCGACGATCTCGCGGCTACGGTTGCGCCGGTCGGCAGCGAACTACAGGATGATTACCAGGCGCCGGCGGAACCCGAAATCGATATCGCCGGTTTCGACATCGCTCCGGTGGGCAGTGAACTCAGTACCGCCGAGAAAGAGCCCGATCCGCCGCCACCGGATACCTCGGGTATCACTATGGCTGATTGACTCCCGGATTTCTGCGGCGGGATCGGAGCAATAAAATCGAAAAGCGCGAGTCGATAGATCGGCCGTCGCCGACTATTTTGCTCTGACCCGAATTATCCTTCGAGGCAGATCTACAGCACCTCGGAGGCATAGTCGGCTAGCCTCGAGCGTTCGACACTCATTAGCGTTATATGGCCGCTGTGTTCCCATTGCTTGAATCGATCGACGACGTAAGTCATGCCTGAAGTGTTTTCCGTCAGGTAGGGGGTATCGATTTGCTTGAGATTGCCGAGGCATACGATCTTGGTGCCGCTGCCGCTGCGCGTAACCAGCGTTTTCATCTGTTTCGAGGTCAGATTCTGCGCCTCGTCGATTATGATGTACTTGTTTAGAAAAGTTCGACCGCGCATGAAATTGAGCGAGCGGATCTTGATTCGGTTGCGCAGTAAGTCGTTGGTCGCGGCCTGTTCCCAGGAATCCTTTTGATCGTTTCCGGTCAGTACTTCCATGTTATCCATCAAAGCCCCCATCCACGGAGTCATTTTTTCTTCTTCGCTACCCGGCAGGAAACCGATGTCTTCACCGATTGGAATGGTCACCCGCGTCATGATGATTTCCTTGTACAACCCTTGATCGAGGGTCTGCGTCAAGCCCGCCGCCAGTGCCAGCAGGGTCTTGCCGGTACCGGCGCTACCCGACAGCGTGACGAAATCGATCTCGGGATCCATCAGCAGGTTCAGGGCAAAATTCTGTTCCCGGTTACGCGCGGTGATGCCCCAGACGGAATGGCGCTGGCCATAGTAGTTTTGGCATACCTCGATTAGAAACCCGGCTTCGTTACGCTTACGCACGATGGCCTCAAACTCACCGTTCATGTAGATGAACTGGTTGGGGAACCATTCTTCGCCCTCGACCGAGGCGACTTCGTAATATGCCTTGCCTTCGTCTTGCCAGCTTTCGATCTGCTTGCCGTGGACTTCCCAGAAGTCGCTGGCGAGCGGATGCGAGCCGCTGAACAGCAAATCGAGGTCGTCGACCACCCGGTCGTTGGCATAATCTTCGGCCTTGATTCCGAGGATGGTGGCCTTGATGCGCAGGTTGATGTCTTTGGAAATCAGAACGATTTCATGATCGCTGATTTCCCCTTTGAGCCACATGATGGTATTTAGGATGGAGTTATCGTTTTTATTTCCAGGCAGCGAATCGGGCAGGCTGGCGCCATGCTCTTCGGTTTGAAAATAAAGGCGACCGCTGCATTTATAGGGTTCTTCGGCGGCAGCGAACTGATTCAGCCGCAATCCTTGTTCGATCAAAACTTCGCGCTGCGCCGTCAGAAGTTCGTCGATGAAACGATTGGTCTGGCGCACGTTGCGGGCCACTTCGGAAACCCCGATCTTGGCGTTGTCCAGCTCTTCAAGCACAGTCATCGGCAGGTAGACATGATGTTCCTGGAAGCGGAAGAGGGCTGAGGGGTCGTGCATCAAAACATTGGTGTCGAGCACGAAAATCTTTGCATCGGCGCCTGGGTCGGCAAGTACTACGGGTGGCATATAACAAACTCTAGGGTGACGATTAATGGTAATCCAATCGATTCGATCATGCACTCGATTTTTAGCGCTGTTTGGCGCCGGCACGCACGCTGGGCAATCGAGTCGCGCGGCCAACTATTCGATATGGGTGGATTTGCGGACGCCCGCGAAGTACTCGCGCAGATCGCCGCTTTCTTGTCCCAGGCGAAAATCGCCGCAGTATGGCGGAATCGATAAAACCGCGATAACGCCGGATTATGGGTTTCGACTGGCCACGCCCGGTTTTACTGCGTAACATTTGAGTAAGCCAATATTCGGAGTCCATATGAATTCGACAGGTCCGCTCGCAGGGTATCGGGTGATTGAATTGGGTCAGCTACTGGCCGGGCCTTTCGCCGGCTGCCTGTTGGGATATTTCGGCGCCGAAGTGATCAAAATAGAGCCACCCGACGGTGGCGATCCAATCAGACGATGGCGTGAGATGCGCGGCGACACCTCGCTCTGGTGGCGTTCGCTGGCGCGTAACAAGAAGTCGGTGACGATCGATTTGAAAACCGGGGAGGGAGTCGATCTGGCGCGACGGTTAATTGAAAAGGCCGATGTTGCAATCGAAAACTTTCGTCCCGGGGTAGTGGAAAAATGGGGGCTTGGGCCGGAAGATTTTCGCGCTACTAATCCGGGGCTGGTATATGCGCGCATATCGGGTTACGGACAGAATGGTCCCTACGCGGGAAAACCCAGATTCGCCTCGGTGTGCGAAGCGATGAGCGGTTTTCGCTATGTCAATGGCCACCCCGGCGAAGCGCCGGTGAGGCCCAATTTGAGCATCGGCGATACCATTGCCGGGATTCATGCCGCGCTCGGCATAAGCATGGCGCTGCTCGAGAAAAATCGTAGCGGTAACGGTCAGGTTGTCGATGTGGCATTAGTTGAATCGATGTTCAATTTGATGGAAGCCGTGGTGCCGGAATTCGACGGCAACGGGGTCGTGCGCGAGCCCTCCGGCAGCACCGTCACCGGCATTGTACCGACCAATACCTACCGCTGCGCCGATGACAAATATATCGTCATCGGTGGCAATGGCGATTCCATATTCCAGCGCTTGATGATTACCGCCGGTTACCCCGAAATGGCCGCCGAACCGAGGCTTGCCTCGAACCCGGGAAGGGTCGAAAATGAGGCTGAAATCGACGCCGCGCTATCGCAATGGTGCGCAGCCCATGAATCCGCCTATTTACTGGCGCAACTCGATCAGGCAAGAGTACCGGCAGGTCCGATTTATAACGTCGAGGATATGTTGGCTGACGAGCACTTTCAGGCGCGCGCTTTGTTCGAGACCGTTGAAATCGACGGCGAACCGCTCAAGATTCCGGCATTGCTGCCCCGATTGTCACGCACCCCGGGAGCGACGCGCTGGCCAGGCGCTGACCTGGGTAATGGAAATCAGGAAATTCTTGGCGACTTGCTGGGTCTAAGCGAACAGCAACTCGAACAACTGCGTGCCGCCGCAGTTATAATATAGAAACCTCTGCAAAATGTGGAGGTTCCTGCGGCACAAGGATAGTCCGCCTTTTTTAATTACGTAAGTGATTGAAAAATTATGATAAACACCAAATCGCTGTTGTGTTTATGGTGCTCTGCAAACTCAGGATGACTTATGCGGAGCTTGCTATAATGAGTTTATCGGTTTAACCGAACTTCTCGCGGCGGCGCCGATACGAAAGGTGAAAACATGATCAAGAAAACGATGTTAAAGCTGACACTGGTAATTTCCGCGCTGGTAGCGATGCCGCTGGCGGCAGACGGTGGCGACAGTTCGGATTGGGGCGGCGGCTCCCGCCTGAAACCGATTCAGCAACTGATCGATAGTCCGGACGATGCGGACCTGTTAAATCTGATGGCTTTTAGCCATCGCAAGCTGGAACACTTCGACCTCGCCCTCGACTATTACCAAAAGGCCTTGCAGTTAAAACCCAAACATCGCGGCGCTAACGAGTATCTGGGTGAGTTATATCTGAGTCTTGGTCAACTCGAAAAAGCGCAGCAGCGGCTCGAGGTACTCGACAAGGCCTGTTTTTTTGGTTGTAAGGAATTCGACAAGCTAGAACAGGCGATCGAGGAATATCGGCGTAACAACCCCTCCTGAGCAGTTAAAAAGTCACATATTGGTAAACTGTGCACTGCTTCACATGGTGCGCCAAATACCAACCGAATATAATCGACGCTACTATTCAGGGGATAGTAATGATGACAAACTCCGCTCGTCTCGGGTATTTGCCCGGATTACTGCTGTTGCTGTGTGCTACATTCGCCGGCGGCGGATACGCCGATGGCGGCAATTACTCTTCCAACGTCGATCTCAAACCGATTTTGAAGTTGATCGAGGTCGGCAATTACGAGTCGGCTATCGATCGGTTGCATGATGAACTGGATAACGACCCCGACAACCCCGATATCTTGTCCTTGCTTGGGTTCAGCTACCGCAAAACCCGAAATTTCGAAGACGCTTTGACATTTTATACCTGGGCGCTCAAGGTCGAACCGGAGCATCGCGGCGCCAACGAATATCTGGGCGAACTCTATCTGGAAACAAATCAGTTGGATAAGGCGCTACGGCAACTCGAAATACTGGACAGTCTTTGCCTCCTGAGCTGCAAGGAGTATTCCAAGCTGAAGAAGGCAATCGATACCTATCAGGAGACAGCCAGCAATTCATGATAAGCTTGGGCAGTGATTTATTATCGTGAGTTGATACTCGATCGGGCCAGCGAATCACGTAAGGATCGCAATTGGCTGGAACGACAATGGACGCGGCAGTATTGCCGCGTTTTCGTTTTGCGTAACGATAAAAGCCTGATGCGCTGGCGCGATCGCGACGCCGATAAACCCGAAGTCATCCATGTCGAGCGCAGCGCAGTTGACGAATTGGTTACGGATGCCGATCAATTGGTGTTTCTCGGGCTCGACGATTCCGGCCCGCTGTTCGCGCTGGATTTAACCAATCATCGCGAGACCGCGCTCGAACCCCTGGTGCGGGATAACGAATTCATCGATTTGCGCGACGTCGGTTGGCTGCTGGGCCAGCAGCAGGCGGCGCAACTCGCTTATGCACGCGGTCTGATGTTCTGGAATCGGCACCATCGATACTGCGGTATCTGTGGCAGCCCGACGCTAAGTGAAAATGGCGGCCACATGCGGCGCTGCAGCGCTCCCGGCTGCGCGCGGATGCATTTTCCGCGCACCGATCCGGCGGTGATCATGTTGGTGGAGGACCTTTCGGATCCGCAGCGACCGCGCTGCCTGCTGGCGCGCAATGCGCGCTTTCCCAGCCGCATGATGTCCACCCTGGCGGGATTCGTGGATCCGTTGGAAAGCCTCGAGGAAACGGTAGCGCGCGAAGTGTACGAGGAATGTGGTATCCAAGTCGGTGAAATCGAATATCGGGCATCGCAGCCGTGACCGTTCCCGTCTTCGATCATGCTCGGTTTCCGGGCGCGGGCCGAAACCCTGGATATTCGCGTTGACGGCGTCGAGATCGAAGAAGCCTATTGGTTTGAAGTCGAGCAGTTGCAAGAATTTGGCGAGTGGGGTGATGCCGGGGAAGGTTTTTGCTTGCCGCGGCGGGATTCGATTGCGCGCTATCTGGTGGAATCCTGGATCGAGCAGCATTCCTGATCCGGGCCGGCGTTACGCTTGCCGACCCGGTCAATTAACTCCTATGCGCATTTTCGTCGATCGAAGTGCTGTTGGTTGATTGCTTCGAGCTCGTCGTTTATCGAGTCTATTGCGGCAATGCCAAACTGATTGGAGCTCTCGCTGCGGCGCGCGGCCACATAAGCGGCGTTTAGCTCATCCAGTGTCGTGCTGCCCAACCGCACCGCTTGCAAGTCACCCCGGGTCAGGCCGATGTCGTCGAGTAAGTGATCGTTCAGGCTCATCAAACTGTTTAAGTCGCGCCGCTGTTTGGCGGCAGCCCGAAATCCGGCGATAACTTTTACGACACGCGCTTTAATCGAGTTGACCAAGGCGGCGATCGATTTGGCGCGTATTGTGCGCCCGTGAACTGCGGCGGCAGCAAAGTCTGAGCCGCCTTTGGCGTGCGCCAGACCGTTTCCAGTGTTGGCATCGACGATCGATGCGATTGCGAAATGTAGGCCTTTCATATTAGTAATCCTCATGTGAAGTGAGCTTAAAAAATTCGGCGTAGGTGTAATATAGTTATTGTAATGGCCACTAACAAACGATATATTTTGATTTTCGGTTTAGATAAACTAATATGAATCGTTTGCCGCCACTGAAAAGCCTGCAAGCATTCGAAGCCGCCGGGCGACATTTGAGTTTTACCGCAGCCGCGCGAGAGCTAAACGTGACGCCGGGTGCCATCAGTCAGCAAATTCGTTTGCTCGAAGAATTCCTCGAAGTCAAACTATTCAAGCGTCTGAACCGGCAGATTGCACTGACCGACGATGGGCACACATTGCTGCCGCTTATCAGTGGCGGGTTCGAACAGTTCGGTGACGCGGTCGCTATGCTGCGCGCGAAAAGTAGCGCGGGTCCGCTGACGATTACCTCGGCCCCATCGTTTGTTTCAAAATGGCTGATACCACGCCTGGCCCGGTTCAAAGCGGAACACCCGGGGATCGACGTACGCATCGATACCTCGGATCGGCTGGTCGATTTCGTACACGAGGATATCGACGTCGGCATTCGTTTCGGTGACGGCGTCTATCCCGAGCTCGATACGGTCTACCTGTTCTCTTTCGATCTGATCCCGGTCTGCGCACCGGCCCTGATGCAGCAGGGGCAGGGGCTTAAGCAAATATCCGATCTCAAAAATCACACGCTGCTGCACAGTAACTACGACGAAATCGATCCGGGATTCCCTGACTGGGCGATGTGGCTCAAGGTGGTCGAGGCCGAGGACGTCGACGCCGATCACGGCATTTATTTCAATCAATCCGATTTATTGTTTCAGGCTGCGCTCGAGGGACAGGGCGTCGCCTTGCTGGCGAATGTGATGGCCGAAGCCGAAATCGAGGCGGGCAGACTGGTGCAGCCGTTTGCGACTCGCCTGCCGGTTAAAATGAATTATCACCTGGTGACGACGGCGAGCAAATCTCAAATCCCCAAAGTAGCGGCTTTTCGCGCATGGATTCTGGCGGAGTCCGCCTACCTGCGTGCCGCATCAGACCAGGCGCGCAGCCAGTAATGACTCATCGTCGCTCACTTGCGGCCGGTGATCGCCGGCGAAAAAGGTATAAATCACCGGTAATACGAACAGCGTAAACAGGGTGCCGATGGCAAATCCGGAGACGATGGTGATGCCGATTGCCTGGCGGCTGGCGGCGCCGGCGCCACTGGCTGCAACCAGCGGCATAATGCCGATGATGGTTGAAAATGACGTCATCAGGATCGGACGCAGTCTGATCGAGGAAGCCTTGATTACTGCTTTTACCGGATCCAGGTTTTCGTTTTTCTGAATTTCGTTGGCGAATTCGACAATCAGTATGCCGTGTTTGCTGACCAAGCCGATCAGCGTGATCAGGCCGACCTGGCTATAAATATTCATCGACACCTGCCATAGGAACATCGGCACTAGCGCGCCAAACATCGCCAACGGCACCGTAGTCAGAATAATGAACGGGTCGCGCAGACTTTCGTACTGCGCCGCCAGCACCAGGAACACGACGATAATGGCAAAGCCGAAGGTCAGCGCCAACACCGAGCCTTCTTGAATCAATTGGCGCGACTGTCCCTGGTAATCGAAGGTGTAACCCGCGGGCGCGACTTCCTCGCTGAGTGTGCGCAGGTATTCCAGGGCCTCGCCCAGCGGCACCCCCGGCACCGCATCGATCTTGGCCGCGTTTTGCTGCTGAAATTGCACCAGCTCGCGTGGTACCGAGCTATAGTCGATATCCACCAGCGACGATAGGTTGACCTGTTCGCCGCGTTCGGAATAAACATAATACTGGCTGATAACCTCGGCATTCTGCCGCTCGGCGCTGCGCGCCTGCGGGATAATCTTGTAACTACGCCCGGCGAGGTTGAAACGGCTGATATAACCTTCGGCCAGGATGGCGCCCAGTGTCTGGCCGATTTCCCGCATCGAGATACCCATGGATTCGGCGCGCTCGCGGTCGATGGTGACGCGAATTTCGGGTTTGCTGAAATTGAAGTCGCTCTTGATAAAATAAAACTTACCGCTCTCGCGGGCCTTGTTCAGTACTTGTTGAACGACGCCGTAAAGCTGGTCGTAACCCTGCTGGGTCTTGAGAATGAATTCGACCGGGGTATTGCCGCTGGCGCCCGGCAGTGAAGGGGGGTTGAAAGCGAAACTCTGCAGCCCCGGTTGCTGATCGAGCGCCTGCTGGATCTGGGGAATCATTTGCATCGAGGTCAGGCTGCGTTCCTCCCAGGGTTTTAGCAACATGCCGGCGAAGGATACCGTCGGCCCGCCAAATCCGTTGGCCATGAAAGATGACTGGTACTCGTCCCGGTACTTTCGAAAAATATCGATATAGGGCGCGGTATACTTGTTCAGATAGTCGATGCTGCTGTGGTCGGGTGCCTGTGAAAAGGTGAAAATAACGCCCTGGTCTTCCTCCGGGGCCAGCTCGTTTTGAATTAGCAGGAACATCGGCACCAGCATCGCGACTACGCCAATCACGAAAACTATCGTGGCTGAACGGGTTTTCAGTGAACTGGCGAGAAACTCTTCGTAGCCCATATGTATGCGTTCGAACAGCGCATTGACGTAACGCGCATAGGCATTGTTGGCGATGGTCGGTTTGAGGACACGGGAGCACATCATCGGCGATAGCGTCAGCGCGATGATGGTGGAAATAATAATGGTGCCCACCAGGGTAAACGCGAACTCCTTGAACAACACTCCGGTCAATCCGCCGAGCAGGCCGATCGGGGCGTAGACCACGCATAAAACGATGGTCGTGGCGATAACCGGTTTGGCGATTTCGCGCGCTCCCTGCAGTGCGGCCTGCAGTGGGCGCAGACCTTCACCGATGTGCCGATAAATATTCTCCACCACCAGGATTGCGTCATCGACCAGCAAACCGATAGCCATGACCATGGCCAGCAGGGTCAGCAGATTGATCGAGTAGCCCATGATCTGCATGTAAAACAGCACGCCGATGATTGAAAGCGGTATCGTCACCAGCGGGATCAGAGTAGAGCGGAACGAACCCAGGAACAAAAATATGACCACGATAACGATCAGGGCCGCCTGCGCCAGCGTAAAGACGACTTCGTTAATCGATGCCTGGATAAATTCGGTCGAGTCATAGGCGATGGCGGCATTGAGCCCGGGAGGGAATGACTTGCTCAATTTCTCGAGTTCCGCGTTTACCAGTTTGATCGTGGTCAGGGGATTACCGTCGGTGGTGCCATTGATGCCAATGTATATCGACGGTACGTTGTCGAACATAATCAACGAGTCATAGTTTTCGGCACCCAATTCGATATCGGCGACGTCGCCCAGCCGCACCCGGTTGTCGCCTTCTTCGCGAATGATGAAACGTTTGAATACCTCGGGATCGCTGCTGTCGGTAACCGCATTGACGTCGGTTTGCACTAGCCGGCTACGGGTTTGCCCTGCGGCCGATTGATAATTCTGGGCGCCGATTGCATTGGCGATGTCCGCTGCCGAAACCTTGAGTGCCGACATGCGTACCGGGTCCATCCAGACCCGCATCGAATAAGTTTTACCGCCCAGGATTTCGGCCTCGGCGACCCCTTTGAGTGTCGACAGCGAAGGCTGGATGGTGCGCAGCAGATAATCGGTAACTTCGACATCGGACAGGGTTTCGCTGTAAAAACTATAATAGGCCAGCGCGAAACCCTCGGCGGACTGTTTGGCGATAACGGGATCCTCCGATTCCGCCGGTAGCTCGCCGCGAATCGAGGCGACCTTGGTACTGACTTCGGTCAGGGCGATATCGGCATCCACCCCGAGTTTCATGTGAACCTCGACCGTGGAAACGCTGTTGCTGCTGCTGGAGCGTACGTAATCGATGCCGACGGTACTGGATACGACCTGCTGAATCGGGGTCGTGATGAAACCCTGGATTAGTTCGGCGCTGGCGCCGGGGTAGGCCGTGGTAATCGATATGACCGAGGTTTCGAGTTCCGGGTACTGCCGCACCTGGGTGTTGAAAAAGGCTTGCACCCCGAGCAACACGATCATGGTGCTGATCACCAGCGATAATACCGGGCGTTTGATGAAATAGTCGGTCAGCATGGCTTGCTACTGGGCGCTGGACTGGTATTCGGGAACGTCGTCGACCACCGCGACTCGTAAATTCGGGTACAGCTTGAGTTGTCCCGAGGTGACGACCATATCGCCGACTTCGATCCCGCTGGCGATGCCGGCAATGCCCCGGTTGCGATAAGCCACATCGACCTGGCGGGCGGCCAGGCGGAAATCGGGTTGCGGATCTTTTTCGCTGGCTTCCGGCCGTTCGAGGATATAAACCGCCTCGCCGTAAATATTGTAAAAAACCGAGGTTTCGGGCACCGTCAATACCTGCAACTGCCGGCGGGAGCGAACCTGCATATCGGCAAACATGCCGGGCGCCAACAAACGTTTGCGATTATCGACCAGCGCGCGAATCGATATATTACGCGTATTGGCGTCGAGCTGCGGATTCCAGGTTTCGACGCGGGCGCTAAAGACCTGATCGGGATAGGAGCGCACCTTGAATTCAATCAGTTGATCGCCGACCAGGTCTTTGAAGTTGCTTTCCGGCAGAGTGAAATCGAGGTAGAGCTTGTCCAGCGACAACAGGGTGACAATAGTGCTTCCGGGCGCGACATACTCGCCTAGATCGACCTGGCGAATCCCGAGTTTGCCGGAAAACGGCGCATAAATTCGTTTCTTGGACAAGGCCGTTTTGGCGACGTTGATGCGCGCCTCGGCGATATCGACCAGCGAAGCCTGGGTATCGATATCGTTTTTGGTTACAAAGGATTGATCCTTAAGTTTGAGCAAGCGCTGATATTGGCTGTTGTCAGCCTCGAACTGCGCCCTGGCCGATTCCAGGTTGGCCATTTCGGTGCGATTGTCGAGTTCCACCAAGAGCGATCCGGATTCGACTTCGTCGCCCGATGCGAAGTTGATCGAAGTCACGATGCCGGATTCCTCGGTGGTTATATCCACGCCCTGGAAAGCCACCAGGGTGCCGACCGCGCGGATTTGCCGATTCCAGCGGTTGCTCGCCGCTTCGGCCACGGTGACACTGATTGGTGGCGGCAACTGGCTACCCTCGGCCGCCAATTGCTGGAATTGCTGTCCTTTTATGTACGCCAATGGCGCGGCAATCGCCAGCAGCAGCAGTATTACCACGAGAATTCTTATCCAGAGGCGCGGTTTTGGTGATCTTTCGGGTTGATCTGACACCTGGCTATTTTCCATCTAGTTGATTCAGTTTAAATGGATGTGAAAATGACGAATACAAGCATAAAAAAACGAGTTTGCGACAGGTGTTTTGCGGGTCTCTCGTATTTTCCCTGGTGTTGCATGATTTCCATCCACGGCAAATGTTGATTACGGATGTCACGACTGAAAAATCCTTTTTACTCATCTGTGGGTAACTCCGGTTTGTGCTATGAAAGCCATATGCCCGCGCGGCGCAACCGCTTTCGATACGGAGCTTTGCGGCACCCAGGCCGTTGCGTCGAATTTGATTCCGCCTGTGCAAGCTCGTTAATCGCTTGCCGCCGGCCATGCATTAAGATGCACCGACATGTAACCATATATCGTTTCCAGGCATGACTCAACCTAGCCCGCATATCTCACCGTATTAGGTCGCGAGGATGGCGCCAAGAGGCTGTGGCGGTGTCCACAGCAGGAAATCGGCCAGATATAGGCTCTCGTGCTTGCATGTCGCGGCAATAAATCGCAGATTATGCCCCAAGCTTAATCGATTCATGCAAGAGGTGAAATCATGAGCAAATCTAAAGTAGTTTTGATAAGCGGCGCCAAGCGCGGTATGTCCGGTCCGGGTGCGCACCAAAATGGGCGGCAGTAACGCCGATCTGTTATTGCAGCAAGGCTTCGATGCGGCTATCCGGCTTTCAACCGCGGCCGAGGCGCGACACAGCGGCGGAAATTATCGTGAACGCAAAATAATCGGCCGGTAGCCGTGAGTTTGAAATTAAGCCAACTGGATCAGGATCGATTAGCCGGTAAGCTCGGCAAGGCCATGCAGTTCGCCATGCAAACGGTAGTCACTGCCGCCCATATCGATCAAGTCGATACCCTCATCGACATCAGTTTCGCGCATATCGATGCCTGTTTTTACAATGGGCGGGCGCATCTCGATTTTGTTAATTACATGCTTGATAACGGTGCCCGGCTAGCGGTTCCAACCTGGACCAATAACGGAATGATTGCGTTGAATGACTTGTCGATTCGCGATCCGGAGGCCAGTCGTGAAATGGCGGAGGCCCGGCAGCTGATGCAAGCCTATGTCAAACTCGGCTGCAATCCGGTTTGGACCTGCGCGCCTTACCAATTGCCCGAGCGGCCGCGATTAGGCGACCACATCGTCGGCTCTGAGTCGAACGCCGTCAGTTTTTATAATTCAGTGATTGGCGCCCGCACCAATAAATACGGTGATTACCTCGACGTCTGCGCGGCGCTCACCGGCCGGGTGCCCTTCAGCAAACTGCATCGCGACGAGGCGCGTGCCGCGCAACTGGTTTTCGACGTCGGCAAGCTGCCTCCGCAAATGCTGCAAAACGATCTGTTTTATCATCTGCTAGGTCATATAATCGGTCGCCGTTGCGGCCACCGGGTGCCTGCCATCGTGGGTCTTGCGAGATCCTGCAGCGAAGATGACCTCAAGGCGATTAGCGCCGCCGGCAGTTCATCGGGCAGCCTAGCCTTGTTTCATGCCGTCGGACTTACCCCGGAGGCTGAAAACCTGGAGGCGGCCAGCCAGGGTGCCAGCCTCGAACAAGTCATCGAATTGCAGATCGCGGATTTGCAGCAGGCGCGTTTCGAGCTGGGGATGAATTCCGACCGGCCGCTGGCCGGCATCGCGCTCGGAACACCGCATTTTTCTGTTACCGAGTTCGAACGCCTGGTTACGCTGCTTGCCGGCCGCAGCATCCACCCCGAATTGATTTGTTACCTGACTACCAGCCGCCATATTTTGCAACAGGTACAGCAGCGCGGCTGGATCGAGTCGCTGAGTGGGTCGGGCATTAAAATCATTACCGACACCTGCACCTATTTTTCACCAGCCGTCAACGGCCTGCAGGGCAAGATCATGACCAATTCCGCCAAGTGGGCCTATTATGCACCCGGCATGCTGCCGGTCGAGGCGGTCATCGGCAGTCTCGCCGAATGTGTCGAGTCGGCGGTTAACGGTGAAGTCGTGCTCGATCACTGGGGACAGGCGTGAACGGCGCGGAATTCGATATTGCAGCAGACCCGTTGGTTCCGGGGCGGGCGCAGGGTGCGGCACTGGTGCTAGCCGATAGCTTGAGCTTCTGGGGCGGATTCGACTGCACCCGAGGTGAAATCATCGACGTACATCACCCGCAGCATGGCCAGCGGGTCGCAGGTTCGGTTTTGTTCATTCCCGCCAGCCGCGGCTCGGCCGGCACCCCGGGGGGCATTGCCGAAACCCTGCGCAACGGCAGCGGTCCGCATGCCCTGGTGCTGGCCGAGCGCGATGTCAATATCGGAATCGGCGCCCTGGTGGCGAATCGGCTTTATGCGATGGAGGTTCCGGTGGTGGCGATTAGACTCGACGAAATGATGCGAATACGCAGCGGCGATCGGATTGAAATCGACCCCCTGGGCGCGATATCGGTCCGCCGTTAAATTTAATCGCCGCTTTAAGAGCGGCTATCCATGGCCTTTAAAATCATCGCCTGGTCGATTTCACCGATAATTGCGTCATCGTCGTCGACCACCGCGAGCGGGCCTTTGGCCGCGATTGCGGTATCGATCAGCGAGTCCAGCTTGGCGTGTTGATTGACCCGTTCGGCGCCGTTAGCCCGGGTTGCCGCGGATGCTTCGCGCATGATTTTACCGACACTCAATACCTTGTAACGCGGCACGTCCTCGGTAAATTCGCGCACATAGTCATCGACCGGGTTGGCGACAATTTCTTCGGGGGTACCGATCTGGGAAACCTCGCCATCCTTCATGATCGCGATATGGTCCCCCATCTTGATCGCTTCGAGAAAGTCGTGGGTGATAAAGATCATGGTCTTGTGCACCTCCGCCTGAATCTTAAGCAGCTCGTCTTGCATTTCGCGGCGGATCAATGGATCGAGGGCGCTGAAAGGTTCGTCGAATATCAGTATTTCGGGGTCTACCGCCATCGCCCGGGCGAGCCCCACGCGCTGTTGCATGCCGCCGGACAGTTCGCGCGGGTAGTAGTCGGCCCAACCGTGTAAGCCGACCTTTTCCAGCACTTGCATCGCCCTGGCCTTGCGTTCTTTTTTATTCATGCCGCGAATTTCGAGTCCGAAGGAAATATTGTCGATTACCTTGCGATGGGGAAACAGGCCGAAATGCTGAAACACCATACTCATGCGGAAGCGCCGCAACTCGGTGAGCTGGGCGTCGTCGTAGGCCATGATATCTTCGCCGTCGATAATCATTTCCCCGGTGGTGGGTTTGATCAGCCGTGAAATGCAGCGCACCAGGGTCGACTTACCGCTACCCGAGAGTCCCATCACAACGAAGGTTTCGCCTTTATTGATAGTGAAAGATACATCTTTTACCGCAATCACGTGACCGGTCTGTTGCTGTACCTCGGCGCGTGACAATGAGCGATCGATTGTCTCCAGGGTTCTTTCGGGGTAGCTACCGAATATCTTCCAGATGCTATTGCAAACGATTTGCGGCGTATCAGACATGGAATCTATTTCGAGTCGGAATCGTTTGGTGCATAGTTCTACCCCCTTTCATTACAATGATATCTGCGTCTGATGCGCCGACTTTAATGGAGAGTCTGGCGTTTCAGTGCAACCGGCCCTTAAACTTTTTATATGGTGTTGCAACTCGTTCAACGGACATCTTAGCCAGAACCCGCAGCCGCTGCAATTCGTATTGCAGCACCTGCTGATGGACGTTAAGCTAGGCCGATTCCGCGGGAGGGGCGAGAATTTATGAGTGCAGTAATCGACGGCCGCGATCAATCCGGCCTGCTCGCCGGTATCTGGCAAGAACACCGCGGGATGGTAACCGGCCTGGCGCTGTTAGCCGTTTCGCTGCTGGTGTGGAAAATTCACGGCGGCGAGGCCCTGTTTCCGCAAAGTTGGATCGACGCTTTTCCCTTCGCCGCTAAGATCGATGAATTCGACGCCTGGATTCGCCCATTCGTTCAGCCTACCACGCGCGCCATCGCCGCCGGTGTGGTCTGGTTTTACGAGATCATGGTCGATTTTCTGATCTTTACCCAGTGGCAGGTCGTATTCGTCATTCTGGTGCTGCCCGCTTTTGCCTACGGGGGTCTGCGGCTTGGTCTGCTCGGCATCGTCGCCGTCGGCTCCTGGCTGGTGCTCGATTTCTGGGACGAGTCGATAGAAACCCTGAGCCTGATGTGCATTTCGATTCTGATATCGATTGTCTGCGGGATCCTGCTGGGTGTCCTTTCATCGCAAAGCGATCGTTTCGAAGCCTTCATCAAACCGATTCTCGATACCATGCAAACCCTGCCGGCATTCGTTTACCTGATCCCGGCCTTTTACCTGTTCGGTATCGGGCCGCCGGGCGCGATTCTCGCGACCGTCATCTACGCCCTGCCGCCGGTGGTGCGCTTGACCAACCTGGGTATTCGCCAGGTGCCGGCCGGTATCGACGAGGCGGCAACCTCGTTTGGCGCGACCCGGGCCCAGTCGCTGATCAAGGTCAAAATACCGCTCGCCATGCCGTCGATTAAACTGGGTGTCAACCAGACCGTCATGATGGCATTGGCGCTGGTGGTGTTGGCCACCTTTATCGGTTCCCCCGGACTCGGCGACATCGTTTACCAGGGGCTGGTACGGCTGAACGTGGGCAAGGCGCTCGAAGGCGGCCTGGCGATCGTGTTGATGGCGATCATCCTCGACCGGGTTACCTACGCCATGGGAAATATCGAACAGACCGGCGCCACTCAACGCGACCATGTGTTTCGCCTGTTTCCCCAGGCGCTAGATACTTTCAAGCCGATTCTGTATCTCGAATACGGCATCGACTGGGTCTGGCGTCAGATCGCCGTGGCGGGGAATACAGTCACCCTGGCGGTCACGATCGCGGTCTGTCGCCTGGCGGCCCTGGTCAATTCGGACTTCGCCCAGCGGCTACGGGAACTCATGCTGGCGCGCAGTTTTCTGATCGCGAGCCTGGTGTTGATCATCGTCTTGATGCTGCTCGAATCCTACACCGATCTGTATGGCAAGTTTCCGCGCGAATGGGAATATCGCTTTCGCACCCCGGTCAATCAATTCATGGACGAGCTGGTGACCGACGAATTGTTTTACGCGATTACCCAGGGCATCAAGGAGACGCTCTGGTTTGGCATGATCAACCCCTTGAATACGTTTCTCAAGGGTTTGCCCTGGTGGTATACCTGCTTGATCTTTGTGACCGGTGCCTGGTTATTCAGTGGCCGGGGACTGGCCGTCGCAACTCTGCTGGGCTTGCTGTTTATCGGCGCCACCGATCTGTGGCTATTCGGCATGATTACGCTATCGACTGTGCTGGTATCGGTGTTTATCTGTTTCCTGTTCGGAGTGCCGCTTGGCATTTTGTCGGCTTACAGCAAAACCACCGACACCATCGTCAAACCGATTCTCGATACCATGCAAACCATGCCGGTATTCGTATACTTGGTGCCGGTCATCATGCTGTTTCAAGGCGGGCAGGTGTCCGCGGTTATCGCGACCGTGGTTTACGCGCTGCCGCCGATCGTGCGCTGCACTACGCTCGGCATCCGCGAACTACCGGAACAGATCAACGAGGTATCCAGTTCGTTCGGCGCGTCGCTGCTGCAAACCCTGGTCAAGATCAAAATTCCGATGGCGACCCCGGCGGTCATGCTCGGTATCAACCAGGGCATCATGATGGCGCTGGCGATGGAAGTGGTAACCCCGCTGATCGGCGGCAAGGGGCTCGGACTAATCGTTTTCGACGGCATGAACCGGGCCAGCATCGGGGTCTCGCTGCAGGCCGGCATCGGCATTGTTTTGCTGGCCATCATTCTGGATCGGATGTCGCAGGCCTGGACCAAAACGCAGCGTGAAGCGATGGGATTGGCTTGAGCGAGTACTCGCTTTATGCCGGCTCGACAAGGGCATTGTCAAACAGTATTATCGACCCGACCCGCCGCTGATGGCGGCAATAATAAATGATATCCGAAGAGGAGAAGTAATATGTCGTTAAAAATCCAAGCCGTTGTGGCGTCGTTGTTGCTAGCGCTGAGTATCGGCCCGATTTCAACCGCGCAGGCGGCCAAGCGCCTGACCGTGCCCGATCCCGACTGGACCGGCGGAGTCGTTACTTGCCGCACCATTCAGTACGTGCTCGAAAACGAGATGGGTTACAAGGTCAAAACGGTTGCCATTCCCGGCGGACCGGGCGTGTGGGAAGGTATCCGCGCCGGCGATCTGTTTTACAATTGCGAAACCTGGCCTTCCTATAATCCCTCGAAAGAAAAATACTTGAGCGAATACGGCGGCGATGGTTCGCTGACCCACCTCGGCGATACCGGTATCATCGGCGAAACGGCTTACTGGGTGCCGCGTTATGTGGTCGAAGGCGATGCCTCTCGCGGAATCCCGGCATCGGCGCCCGACCTGGATTCTTTCACCGATCTGAACAAGTACAAGCACATGTTCAAGAGCCTGGAATCGGGCGATCGGGGCAACCTGATCGGCTGTCCGGTGGCGGCTTGGTTGTGTGAAGATCAGAAACGCCTGGATCGGATTGGAGTTGATTTCTATGCACAGGCGCTCGGCTCTGAAACCGCGCACTGGGCCGAGATGCTGGCCAAGTACAAGCGCGGCGAACCTTTCATCGCTTACGCCTGGGCGCCGCACTGGATCCACGCCGCGCTGGATCTGGTCGAAGTCAAGTTGCCGGAGAGCGAAGCCTGGGCAGATGATATAACGTTTAAGTACGCTAATCCGGATTTGGTCAAAGAACATCCCGAAGTCGTGCAATTGATTAAAAATCATCGCCTCACCAACGAACAGCAGGCGGGCATGATTTACGAGATCGACGTCAAGAAACGCGATGTCGAAGAAGTCGTGGAAGAATGGATGGAAGCCAATCAGGCCATCTGGCGCAAGTGGGTGCCTTAATTCTGCATCCGCTTCGCAAAAGGCTCCGCAAGGAGCCTTTTTTTTCGGTACTTGAATTTTAGAGACTAGCCATGACCCGACGCCCCGCCAGTTTTGGCGCCGCTTTAGCCTGAATATTTCACCAATAAAAAGGGCAAACCCGTAATAGTTCGATAAAATTCAGTTGCTTAAATTGAATTACGAACAAGGTTTGTCCGTGACAAACTGTACACAACAAGTCTCTCTTTTTCC
>Ga0126334_10000146_pt1 | contig 23706 bp, 22 predicted proteins | sample InaspJWI49metaG_FD_94491 | JGI IMG/M metagenome (GOLD analysis project Ga0126334, IMG submission 94491) | Marine gutless worms symbiont microbial communities from Oahu, Hawaii - Inanidrilus sp. 2 OAHU.JWI-49 metaG | ecosystem: Host-associated > Annelida > Digestive system > Unclassified...
AGACTGACTGCGTCCAGTTTGAATTCTTTCGAATATTTCTTTCTCGTTGTCATTAATCGTTACCTCAGTTAAGTTTCATTATCTCTTAACTGGGTGGTATCAATCTATTGGACCATGTCAGCTGGCCGCTTGATTCGAATCGAGCCTCGCCGCGTCGCGGCGGCGTTAACTATCCCGTAGATGATATGATCGAAGTAAACAGCATGAGGATACCCTATGGCTAATTGGCTCGACGGCAAGGTAGTCGACAACAAACGACTCAACGACTATCTGACAGCGTTGATCATCGACGTAGACCTCGGCGATTACGAGGCGGGTCAATTCGTGCGGGTCGGATTACGCGACGGCGACGACGTGCTGGCCCGTCCCTACTCTCTAGTGAACACGCCGCAGGAAGATCACCTCGAAGTTTATTTCAATATCGTCGAGGATGGCCCCCTGTCGCCGCGCCTGTTCGATCTACAGGCGGGCGACAACGTGCTGGTCTCCGACAATCCTTCCGGTTTTCTGACCGTAAGCGAGATTCCGCCCTGCAAGCATCTGTGGATGATTGCGACCGGCACCGGTATCGGTCCCTTCCTCGCGATTTTGAAAAGCAACGCCGCCTGGCAACGCTTCGAAACCATCGTGCTGTGTTACTCCGTCAGCTATGCCGAGGAACTGGCTTATCGGGACGTGATCGCGGCGCTTGCGGCCGAACACGGCGAGTCTTTTCGATTCGTGCCGGTGGTCACGCGCGAGGCGCATCCGGGGGCTCTAGGTAAACGGGTGCCGTTGCTGTTGCAAGACGGCAGCCTGGAGCAGCATACGGGCCTTAGCATCAACGCACAGGATTCGCACGTCATGATGTGCGGCAGCTCCAATATGATAACCGACGTTAGCGCCGAGCTGAGTTCACGCGATATGAAAAAACACCGGCGCCGCGATCCCGGCCATTTCACCACCGAAAAATATCACTAGGGCTCAAAGCGCAACAAGTCGATCAGCGACAGCGTCATGCGCGCGGTCGCGCCCCACAGCATTTCGCCGTCGTATAAATCGTAATAAACCACCGGCCAGGGGCGCTGCGATTCGGGATGCCGGCGTTCCTCGACGCGGTAATTGGAGGCCTGCGCCAGCCAGTTCAGGGGCATGGTAAAGGCGCGCGCGACTTCGACATCGTCGAGGCTTAGTTCGTAGGGCCAGGGCATCACTCCGACGTAGGGGCGTACTTGAAATTCGCTAATGGTGTGGTGGTGGTTGATATGGCCGAGCACGTCGATATCGCCGGCGGCGATGCCGACTTCTTCCTCGGCTTCGCGCAGCGCGGTGGCGAGCAGCGAATCGTCTTCGTCATCGCGTTTGCCGCCGGCGAAGGCGACCTGGCCGCTGTGGCGGTCGCCCTCGAACTGCGCGCGGCGGATATATAGAATATGCCAGGCTTCATCGATGCGCAGAAACGGCACCAGCACCGCCACCTCGCGTACCGCATCGCCGAGCATCTCCGGCGGTACGTCGTAGGTCGTGCCGCGCTGGACTCGCAGGCGTTCGCGGATTGCCTCGGCGCTGAGTCGATCGAGATCAGGCACGCCGGGTCTTGCCATCGCGCCGCACCGCGGCCTGCTGCAGAATGTCACGGCGGCGCGCATTATCGGCCGCGCCCCAGGAGCAGATTTCCTCGATATTGCGATAACAACCGACGCAGACGTTGTCTTGATCGAGCGTGCATTTACGCACGCAAGGCGATGCCACGCGCTGTGCGTTATCAGTAGCCGAAGTTGCCACGATCAATCTCCGGATGTTCGCCGAAATAGTCGATTGCCTGCTCGATCTCGGACAGCAAGCGATTCTTATCCTTATCGAGCACCCCTTTTAGCACCAGATGATTGGATACGTGATCGCTGCGAAATATCGTATTTTCGAGCTCCAGTGCGCCGATAAAGGTTTTCATTTCCTCGCACAGGCCGACGCTATCGAGGTCTTCGAATTGCTGCTCGAAGCCGGCTTCGAACCTTGCGCGTCCCTGGTAAAACGTCAACACCAGGGTTGCCAGATAATCGGGTTGGGCCGCGTTGACCAGACGCGCCGAGGCCAGCGCGTGCTGCCGGCTCAAGGACTTGCCGCCGAGTCCGTTCAAAATCATCACCGAAGTCTTGATGCCGGCGGCGCTAGCGCGCTGCAAGGCAGCTACCGTGGTGGTGTGCGACTCGCCCTTGTCGACCTTTCGCAGCACTTCATCGTCGCCGCTTTCGGCGCCGACATAAATCACCCGCAGCCCCAGTTCTCTGAGTTCAGCCAGATCGTCGTCGCTTTTGTTTTTCAGATTGGACGGCAGACAGTAGGAAGACACCCGGCTCACCGACGGCAATACAGATTTGATTTCAACGAGGATGTTGCGCAGGCGGCGCATCGAAAGCACCAGGGCGTCGCCGTCGGCCAGAAATACCCGGCGCGGCGTCAACCCCTGTTCTGCGCAGCGGCGGATCTCGGCCAGCGCCTCGGCCTCGGGTCGCGGGCGAAACTTTTTCTGCGGCGCGGTATACATTTCGCAATAGCTGCAGCGGTTCCAGCTGCAACCGTTGGTCACTTGAAATATCAACGAGCGCGCTTCGCTCGGCGGGCGAAACAGGGGTTCGATATATTGCACGGGAGATTGCTGATACATGATTGCGGTAGACTAAGTTAAAGCGGTCGTAGCTGACAAGCGTAGCGCGCGTATCCTGACGCGAAAAGTGCAATAATTCTAGCCTGGATTCGCGCGCCTGCAAAAAACCGGCGGATCCAATTTATTTATTTGTAAGACAAATAAAAACGGGCTAGCATTGCAGCGCTTTCATAACAACGACGATTACCGCCGACCCGAATTGATTCCTGCTTTGACCGACAAAATTCTGAGTATATCGCGGCGTACCCGCGCGACCCCGTTCACGCGCCGCGTCGAAGCCGCCGGCGTCAAGGGTTACACCGTATACAACCATATGTTGTTACCCACCTTTTTCGAAACCATCGAGGACGACTACTGGAGCCTGTGCCGCGACGTCCAGGTCTGGGACGTATCCTGCGAACGGCAAATCGAAGTCACCGGTCCCGATAGCGAACGCTTGATTCAGTTGATGACGCCGCGTGACATCTCGAAGGCACAGATCGGCCAGGGCCTGTATGCACCGCTGTGCGACGAGACCGGCGGCATGATCAATGACCCGGTGCTGATCAAGTTCGCTCCCAACCACTGGTGGGTATCGATCGCCGACAGCGATGTACGGCTGTGGGCGCGCGGCCTGGCGCTGGGTTTCAAACTGGATGTCGCGATCCGCGAAGCGCCGATCTGGCCGCTCGCGGTGCAGGGCCCGAAAGCCGAAAACCTGGTGACCCGGGTGTTCGGCGATCAAGCCCCCGGCATTCGTTTCTTCCGTTCGAAAATGCTCGAATTTCGCGGCCGCGAAATGATGGTGATGCGCTCCGGCTATAGCAAACAGGGCGGCTTCGAGATTTATCTCAACGATCCCGAGCTGGCCGAGCCGCTATGGGATGAACTGTTCGCGCAAGGCCGGGATTTACTGGTACGGCCCGGCGGGCCCAACCTGATCGAGCGAATCGAGAGCAGCCTCCTCTCCTACGGCAACGATATGAATTACAACAATAATCCGTTCGAGTGCGGACTCGACGCCTTCATCGATCTCGACGCCGACATCGAAGCGATCAGCTTGCCGGCGCTGCGCGCTCTCGAGGGTAAACATGTTCATCGGCTAATGGGGCTGGTATTCGATCAGGTCGTCGATATTGCGGACTACGCGATCGTCGCCGGCGGGCGGGTGGTCGGCGATGTGCGCTCGCAAGTCTGGTCGCCGCGTTACGGTAAGTATCTAGCCTTGGCGATGATGCGCCGCGACTTCCTCGAACAGCAGCAAAGCGTAACCGTCGACGGAAAAATTGGTACCATCGTCGACCTGCCCTTCGATTTTGACGCGATTCGCTAAGCCCGGGAGATAGCTATGAGTCGATCTTCGTACCTCAAACCAGACACGGTGGCGCTGCATACCGGTTATGTTCCGGAAAGCGACCACGGTGCCCGCGCGGTACCGGTGTATCAAACCACTTCCTACGTATTCGAAAGCGTCGGCGCGGGTTCTTCACTGTTCAACGTCGAACAGGGGGGGCATATTTACAGCCGGATTACCAATCCCACGGTAGCGGTGCTGGAACAGCGTATCGCGGCGCTGGAAGGCGGCAGCGGCGCGATTTGCACCGCGTCCGGCATGAGCGCGCTGTTTACCGCCTTCGTCACGCTGTGTTCGGCCGGCGATCACCTGATCTCGGCGACCCAGATTTACGGCTCGACCGCCACCCTGCTCAAACATACGATCAAGCGTCTCGGCATCGACTGCAGTTTTGTCTCGATCAACGATGAACAGGCGCTGCGCGAAGCCATCCGGCCCAACACCAAGCTGGTGTTTTGCGAATCGATCGGCAATCCCGGGCTTGAAATCGCCAACCTGCCGGCGATCGGCTCGATCGCGCACGCGGCCGGAATTCCGCTGGTCGTCGATGCGACCTTTGCGACGCCGAGCCTGTGCCGTCCAATCGATCACGGGGCCGATGTCGTGGTGCACTCGGTGACCAAATGGATGGGCGGCCACGGGGTCGCCATCGGTGGCGCCATCGTCGACGGCGGCCGCTTCGACTGGGCCCAAAGCGGGCGTTTTGCGGAATTGACCGAGCCTTATGCGCCGTTCCACGGTATCCGTTTCTGGGAAGAGTTCGGACCCTCGGCGCTGGCGATGAAAATGCGCGCCGAGTCGATGCGCGACATCGGTGCCGCGATGAGCCCGCACAATGCCTTCCTGATCCTGCAGGGCCTCGAAACCCTGAGCCTGCGCATGAAACAGCATGTGGCAAACACCACCGAACTGCTGAGCTGGCTGCAGCAGCAGGCAGCGGTCACCTGGACCAATTACCCCGCAATGGAATCGAATCCCAGCCACGAACTGGCGGCGACGCTGTTTCCCGACGGCGCCGGATCGATGCTGTGTTTCGGCGTGGTCGGCGGTCGGGGCGGCGGCGCGGCCTTTATCGATTCGCTGCAGTTGGCGTCGAATCTCGCCAATGTCGGCGACGCGCGCACCCTGGTGCTGCACCCGGCGAGCACGACCCACTCGCGCTTGACCGTCGAGGATATGCAGGCCGCCGGCATTAGCGAGGACATGATCCGGGTGTCGGTCGGGATCGAGGATATTGCCGATATCAAAGCGGATTTCGCTCGCGGTTTCAAAGAGGCCCAGCGCAGCGCGGGAGCAGCCTGATGTATCTCGACGTGCGCGGCATCGAAACCTACGCGGCCACCGGCGGTAAGGACTTCGATCCCGAGCGGCCGACCGTCATGTTCGTGCACGGCAGCGGTCTGGATCATCGCAGCTGGGCCCTGCAGACCCGCTGGTTCGCCTATAACGGTTACTCGGTGCTGGCGCCGGACCTGCCCGGGCACAGCCTGTCCGCGGGCGAGGCGCTGGAAACCATCGAGGAGATGGGGGCCTGGCTGGCGGAGTTCATCACCGCCGCCGGCGCCGGGCGCGTGCACGCGATCGGGCACTCGCAGGGATTCCTCGACCTGCTCGAACTGGCGGGCCGGGCGCCGGCGCTGCTGAAATCGATAACCGGTGTCGGCACCGCGGGCGCGATTCCGGTCAACCCGGCGTTGATCGACGCCGCCCGCGATAATCCCGGCAAGGCCGCGGAAATGCTGCTGACCTGGGGTTTCGGCAACGATGCGCAATACGGCATCAGCGCCGTGCCCGGCATGCAGCCGATCGCGATCGGGCGTCAGATCATGGCGAGTAATCCGCTCTACCAGGATCTGGTGGCTTGCAGCAATTACGCCAACGGCGGCGCGGTTGCGAAGACGCTCGATTTGCCGGCGCAGATGATCCTGGCGCGTAACGACCGTCTCACTCCGGTCAAGGCCGGCCTGGCCTTCGCCGCCGAACTGAATGCCAAGGTCACCGTGATCGAGCGCTACGGGCATATGCTGCCGATCGAAGCGCCGCGGCAAACCCTGCAACAATTGCGCGAACTGATCGGTGCGCTGGAAGCTGAAACTGCGGAGACACGATGAGTATAAATAAAGTAGCGGTCATCGGCGCCGGCACCATGGGCGCGGGGATAGCCGGCCAGGTTGCCAACGCCGGCATCGACGTCTGGCTGCTCGACCTGCCGACGGAAGACGACGCCAACGCCCTGGCCGAGCGCGGCCTCGAGCGTCTGCGTAATCCGAATCAACCGGGCTTGACCAGTGAAGCAGCGGCGGCGCATATTCACCTCGGCAACACGCGCGACGATTTCGACCGGCTGGCCGACTGCGACTGGATCGCCGAAGCCGTGGTCGAACGGCTCGATATCAAGCAGGATCTATACCGGCGGCTCGACGCGGTCTGCAAGCCGGATGCCGTCATCACTTCCAATACTTCGACCATCCCGATCCGGCTGCTGGTAAAAGATATGCCGGCGGCTTTCCGGCGCCGATTCGCGATTACCCATTTTTTCAACCCGGTGCGTTTCATGCGCCTGCTGGAACTGGTGCGCGGCGAGGATACCGATCCCGCGGTGATCGATCTGCTGGTGGATTTTTGCGAACAACAGCTCGGCAAGGGCGTGGTGCCCTGCCTCGATACTCCCGGATTTCTCGGCAATCGCGTCGGGGTATTCGCGATCCAGTGCGCGCTGCACGCCGCCTTCGAACTCGGCCTGACGCCGCTGGAGGCGGATGCCATATTCGGACGCCCGATGGGGATTCCGAAGACCGGGGTGTTCGGCCTTTACGATCTGATCGGCATCGACTTGATGTCCGACGTGGTGCAAAGCCTGGTCGATATACTGCCCGCAGGCGATGCCTTCCATGCCGAGGCCGCCAAAATCCCGCTTATGACGCAAATGATCGCCGCCGGCCGGACCGGTAACAAGCAGGGTCAGGGGTTCTACCGCGACAGCGACGCCGGACGCCAGGTGCTGAATCTCGCTGACGGTGAATACCAGGCGGCGCCGCGACTCAACCTGGCGCTCGCCGAACGGGCCGAGCAGGAAGGCGTCAAGCGATTGCTGGACGACGATAGCCGCTATGGCCGTTTCGCCTGGCGCGTGCTTTCGCGCACCCTGAGTTATGCCGCCGGGTTGGTTCCCGAGGTTGGGGAAGACCCGGTGGCGATCGACGATGCGATGAAGCTCGGTTACAACTGGATCAAGGGGCCATTCGAATTGATCGATGAAATCGGGGTCGATTATTTCATCGGCCGCCTGCAGGCGGACCGGCTGCCGCTGCCGCCGCTGCTGGCGCAAGCCGCCGGTTCGGGCTTTTACCGGGTCGGCGACGGCGTGCTGCAGGCACGTCATCATGGCTCGAACTGGCAGGCGATCAAAAGACCCGCGGGGGTGATTCGCTTCACCGAACTGCGCCAGACCCTGCAGCCGCGCAACGCTTGCGCGGTCGCCAGCTGGTACGATCTGGACGACATCGCGCTGGTCGAATTTCACAGCAAGGCGAACGCGCTCGACGCCGAATCGATGCAAATCCTGGCCGATGCCCTCGACCAGGTCGAGTCCGGCGGCATGCGCGGTCTCATCCTGCATAACGATGCGCAGCATTTTTCCTGCGGCGTAAACCTGCAGTCGGTGCGCGACTTTTTCCGACGCGAAGACATGACCGGGCTGGATCGCTTTCTCAAGGATTTTCAAGACAGGGTGCATCGCATGCAAAACGCCGACTTCCCGGTGGTGGCGGCGCCGGTCGGCATGTCGATCGGCGGCGGTTTCGAAGTGGTATTGCACGCCAAACAGGTCGTCTGCCACGCCAACTCGGTGACCGGGCTGGTCGAATCGCTGGTCGGCCTGGTGCCCGGCGGCGGCGGCTGCAAGGAAACCCTGTATCGCTGGATCGAGCTGCTGCAGTGCGGTGACGATATTAGCGAGGCTTGCTGGAAGGCATTCATGAACCTGGGATACGGCAAGACCGCGAGCTCGCCGATCATCGCCAAGCAGCAAGCCATGCTGCGCGCCAACGATCGCTTCGTCATCAATCGCGACCGCATACTCGGCGAGGCGATCAAGGCGATCGACGACCCCGCCGGTCAGGCCGGGTTTGCGCGGCCCGACCTCGCCCTGCCCGGCAGACCGGTATTCGAAGCAATGGTGAAATGGCTCGAGGAGGCGCAGACCAGGGGACAGATTATGACCCACGACGTCAAGGTCGGTACCGAGCTGGCCCGCATCGTCAGCGGCGGCGACGTCGATCCCGGCAGCGTTTGCAGCGAACAGGATTTGTACGACGCCGAGCGCCGCGCGTTTCTCGATCTGGCGGCGAGCGCGGCGACGCGCGCGCGCATCGACGGCATGCTCGACGCGGGTGCGCCGGTTAGAAATTGAATCATCCCCGCGCAGGCGGGGATCTTGCAACCAGCCAAGGCGCAAGCCAGCGCTTACACAGGCATAAATTAATGTTGTATCGGGGGTAAGCAATGACTATTGAATACGATCGCCTAGAGGCCAATGCCGCCAATTTCGTGGCGCTAACGCCACTGTCGTTTTTACACCGCACCGCCGATATCTACCCGCAACGCGAATCGCTGATTTATAACCAGCGGCGCTATACCTGGGCGCAAACCCGCAACCGCTGCAGCCGTATCGCATCCAGCCTGGCGGCGCGCGGCATCGGCAAAAACGACACGGTATCGGTATTCGCCTTCAATACGCCAGAGATGTTCGAATGCCACTTCGCGGTCCCGATGGCAGGCGCGGTATTGAATACGATCAACACGCGTCTCGATGCAAAAACCGTCGGCTATATCATCGATCACGGCGAAGCGCGGATGTTTATTTGCGATCGACAACTCTGGCCGGTGCTCGCCGAAGCGCTGCAGCATTGCGAATTACGCCCCGAAATCGTCATCATCGACGATAGCGACGCAGACGAAAAGCCGGAGCTGCCGAGCGATATCGAGTTCAGTTTTTATCAGGACCTGGTAGACCGCGGCGACGATACCTTCGCCTGGCGCCCGCCCGAGGACGAATGGCAGGCCTTGACGCTGAATTACACCTCGGGCACCACCGGCTTGCCCAAGGGCGTGGTTTACCATCACCGCGGCTCTTATCTGATGACCATGGGCACGGTGATATCCTGGGCGCTGCCGCCGCATCCGCGTTATCTGTATACCGTGCCGATGTTTCACTGCAACGGCTGGGGCCACGCCTGGACCATGACCGCGCTGGCGGCGACCGTGGTCTGTATCCGCGCCTTCCAGCCGAAACTGTTTTTCGATCTGGCGGAGGAACACCGCATCACGCATTTCGGCGGCGCGCCGGTGGTACTCAACATGCTCGCCAATGCGCCGGCCGCGGATCGGAAAATATTCGACCACAAAATTTACGCCATGACCGCGGGCGCCCCGCCTCCGGCGCAGGTGCTGGCGAGCATGGCGCAGTTCAATTTCGAAGTCATGCACGTCTACGGGCTGACCGAAACCTACGGTCATATCCTGCACTCGGCGCCGCAGGACGACTGGCAGCAGCAATCGATCGAGCAACAGGCGGAGCTGAAGGCGCGCCAGGGTGTGCGCTTCGCGATGACCGAGGCAGTCGACGTGATCGATCCGGAAAGCGGCGAGCCGGTGCCCTGGGATGCGGAAACCATGGGCGAAATCGTGATTCGCGGCAATACCGTGATGAAGGGTTATCTAAAGGATGGCGACGCCACCGCGGCGGCCTTCGACAATGGTTGGTTCATGAGCGGCGACATCGCGGTGGTGCACCCGGACGGTTATATCCAGGTGCGGGACCGCGCCAAGGATGTCATCATCTCCGGCGGCGAAAACATATCCTCGGTCGAGGTCGAGGGCGTGTTGTACAAACACCCGGCCGTGAGCGAGGCCGCGGTGGTGGCGCTGGCCGACGACAAATGGGGCGAGGTCCCCTGCGCCTTCGTCGAACTCAAGGCGCGGGCGCAAGCCGCCGAACAGGACTTGATCGATTTCTGCGCCGCCAACATGGCGCGTTTCAAACGGCCGAAAAAGGTCATTTTCGGGGAGCTACCCAAGACCGCAACCGGCAAGATTCAAAAAAATGTATTGCGCGAACGCGCCAAAGGGTTGTAAAAACCGGTTTTAGACTTAAATTTCGAACCCTATGAGCAAAGACATCTCGCCTCTCGAACTGCGGCATCAAATTCGTAGCGGTGAATTCACCAGCAATACTTCCGGATACTCGCGCGGTTTCGTGCAGGGCAACCTGTGTATTCTACCGGCCGATTACGCCGGCGAATTTCTGCAGTTTTGCCAATCCAACCCGAAACCCTGCCCGCTAATCGGCATGGCCGCGAAACCGGGCGATTATCATATCCCGAAACTCGGGATAGATCTCGATATCCGCACCGATATTCCGAGCTACCGGGTTTTCGAAAACGGCGAACTGACGCGGGAAGTAACCGACATCAGCGACCTCTGGCGCGACGATCTGGTGTCTTTCGTGCTGGGCTGCTCGTTTTCCTTCGAAGAAGCGCTAATCGACGACGGGCTCGAAGTCCGCAATGTCAGCGAAGGGGTCAACGTACCCATGTACCGCACCGATATCGATTGCAACAGCGCCGGCCGCTTCGCCAGCAAAATGGTCGTCAGCATGCGTCCGATGATCCCGTCGGATGCGATACGCGCAATCCAGATCTGCACCCGTTTCCCCGCGGTCCACGGGGCGCCGGTTCATTTCGGCGACCCGGCGAGAATCGGCGTGCGCGATATCGACCAGCCGGAATTCGGCGACGCGGTTACCATCCGCGCCGACGAAGTCCCGGTATTCTGGGCCTGCGGAGTAACGCCGCAGGTCGCGGTCGAGCAGGCGCGGCCGCCGTTTTGTATCACCCACTCACCGGGCTGCATGCTGGTATCGGACCTGCCCAATAGTCAGCTCGCGGTAATGTAAGCGGAGAAAATCATGTTAATGCTCAATTGCGATCTCGGCGAAAGCTATGGTTCCTGGAAAATGGGACGCGACGATGAAGTCATGCCGCATATCGACCAGGCCAATATTGCCTGCGGATTTCACGGCGGCGATCCGCTGGTGATGGAACGCACGTTGGCGATGGCGAAACAAAATAAGGTCATGGTCGGGGCGCACCCCGCCTATCCCGATCTGGTCGGCTTCGGACGCCGTCCGATGCACTGTTCGGCCGAGGAGATTTCGGCCTTCATGCATTACCAGATAGCCGCGCTCGAAGGCATGGCCAAAATCCAGGGTTTGGAGCTGGCCTATGTCAAGCCCCACGGCGCGCTCTACAACGACATGATGGCGCGGGAAGCGGTACGGGCCCCGATTCTAAAGGCGATTGCCGACTTTCATAAGCCGGTGCGGCTGATGCTGCAGGCAACGCCCGAAGCGGAGCAGCACCGCGCCGAGGCCACCGGCCACGGCATCGAGCTGTGGTTCGAAGCCTTTGCCGACCGCTGTTACGACGACGATGGCAAATTGCTGTCGCGCGCCAAACCCGGCGCCGTGCACCCGCGCGATAAAATGCTCTCGCAAGTCGAACAGATTTGCCGCGAAGGCACGGTTACCTCGGTCAATGGCCATACCCTGGAATTGAATCCCGACACGCTGTGCGTTCACGGTGACAATGAAGAGGGTATCGCCGCGATCAAGGAAATCCGCAAAATCATCCATTCCTGAGCGCCCCATGAGAATCGAAGTTGCCGGGCAGAATGCCTTCATCGTCTATTTCGCCGAACAAACCAGCGCGGCGGTGTCGGCTCAAATCCAGGCGGCGGTGGACAAGATTCACGCCACGATGCGCGACTACATCGTCGATCTGGTGCCTTCCTACGCCTCGCTATTGGTCATTTTCGATCTCGATCGCAGCGATAGTTACGCGGTCAGGCAAGGTTTGCGCGGCGCGCTTGAGCAACTGGACGATGTCGATGCGGCTACCGGTGAACTCGTCAGCTTACCGGTTTATTACAGCATTGAATCGGGACCCGATCTCGAAATCATCGCCGATCGCGGCGGTTTGAGCGTGGAACGGGTCATCGAAATTCATCAGCAGCAAGAGTATCGCGTTTACGCCATCGGTTTTGCGCCCGGATTCGCCTACCTCGGCGAAGTCGACGAACGCATTGCCGCGCCACGGCTGGCGACGCCGCGGCAAAAGGTACCGCGCGGGGCGGTTGCCATCGCCGATCGCCAGACCGCGGTCTATCCGGCCATGTCTCCCGGCGGATGGAACCTGATCGGGCTCTGCCCGACGCGCATGTTCGATCCAAAGCGCAGCAGCAGCATGCCGGTCAAGGTGGGCGATCGCATCCGCTTCGAAGCGATCAGCCGCGAGGATTTCATCGCACAGGGTGGCGAATTATGAGCGGTTTCGTGGTGCAGCAGCCCGGGCTGCTGAGCCTGCTGCAGGATCGCGGCCGTTACGGCGCGCACAACCTCGGCTTGACCACCGGCGGGCCGCTCGATTGCATCGCCTTCGACTGGGCCAATCGTCTACTCGGGAATGAGCCTAATGCCACCGCCCTCGAAGTCAGCTTCGGCGGATTGACGCTAACGGCCGAGCTTGAATCCAGTATCGCAATTACCGGGGCGGAAGCTCCTTGTAAGCTGAATGGCAGCGCCATAAACCAATGGCAAACCCACAGTATCGGAGTTGGGGACAAGTTGGAAATCGGCTATGCCAGCATGGGTACTCGCGTCTACCTTGCCGTCGGCGGCGGCTTCGATATCAGTCCGAGTTTCGGCAGCAGCGCCACCGTGGTGCGAGAAAAAATCGGCGGTATCCATGGCGATAAATTGCAAGCCGGCGACCACCTGCCCTGCCGCAGCAGTAAAATGGCACGACATTATCGGCTAGCCGCGGCCGAGCGTCCCGTGTACGGCAACTTCGCCGGTTTGCGAGTCGTGCCCGGCTATCAGCATGACGCCTTCAATCCGACGCAGCAGTGGCGTTTTTTCAATTCCGAATACCGCCTGAGCGAGCGCTGCGACCGCATGGGTTTTCGCCTCGAAGGCGAAACCGTGCATTCCAATATAGTCGGCATGCTGTCGGAAGGAATTTGCCATGGGGCGATTCAGATTCCGGCCGATGGGCAGCCGATCGTTTTGATGAACGACCGCCAGACGATCGGTGGTTATCCCAAGATTGGATCGGTGATCGCGCTCGACACCGCGCGGCTGGCCCAATTGACACCGGGCTCAAGGGTGCGCTTCGAGGCGATAAGCATCGAACAGGCACATAACATTCACTGGCTTGAACAGGCGCGTTTCGAGCGTTCTAGTCAGCGTCTGGAGATTATCTAATCGTGAACGAAGCCGCAGCACTTGACTTGAGCCGCAGGATCGAGGACATCCTGGTAGCGCGCAATCTGCGCGGCATGAAGACGGTGCAACCGCATTTAAAGCCCGGCTACTGCCTGCGCGCGGCGCGCTTACTGAACGACTGCCGCGGCAACATACTGATCGGAACCGGTTTTCCGGTAGTCAAGACTTTCGAAACCGACGGACCGGTTGGCGCGATCGCCATGTACGAAGCCTTCGAGAAACTCGGCGCGACGCCGACGATAGTATGCGGGCGCCCGATATCGCAGGCGCTGGCCGAAAAATACCGCGTGCACGAAATTCGGGTGGGCGATCACGATCAACGCGAACAAGAGGCCCAGGACGCACTCGAACGCTTTCAACCCGAGGCAATCATTTCGATCGAACGCCCGGGCCAGGCGGCCGATGGTGGTTATTACAATATGCGCGGCGAAAGTATCAGCGAGAACACGGCCTGTTTCGATACCTTCATGATCCAGAGTGATTGCCCGACCATCGCCATCGGCGACGGCGGCAACGAAATCGGCATGGGCAAGGTCGCGGCCGCTTTAAAAGATTTGAATATCGTGCCCGCCACCACTGGCTGCGACGAATTGATCGTCGCCGATGTCTCCAACTGGGGCGCCTACGGCATTATTTCCTTCCTGTCGGTCTGGAATCAGCGCGATCTGCTGGGTGAAATCGTGCCGCTGGATATTTTCAAATATATCTCCGAACTCGGCAGCGTCGACGGCGTTACCCGGATCAACCAGTTGACCGAAGACGGCCTCGATATCGGCGAGGGTGAAAAAGTCTTGCTGCAACTGCGCCGGGTTTGCGGATTCATCCAGTGACCGCCATCCTTCGGTCCACGGATTAATTGTTGCTCTGAGTAAAGACTCCGGGTCAGCTCGACCGAGACCGGTTTTCCGGCCGGCTGGCACCATTGTTTTCAACTTTTGGCTCTATTCGCCCAAGTCGGGTTTCTGCTTAACTTGCGAGCCATTTTGACGCGATCCGACCCCAGAGGCATTGACATGACGACTGCATATTTAAACGGTGAATTCCTGCCGCTCGAGCAAGCCCGAATCTCGCCCATGGACCGCGGCTTCCTGTTCGGCGACGGAATTTACGAAGTCATCCCCTCCTACGGCGGTAAAATGGTCGGTTTCGGACCGCATATTTCCCGCATGCAGGATGGGCTCGACGCGATCGAAATCAATCTCGGCTGGGACCAGGAAAAGTGGCGCGAACTCTGCACCACCCTGTGCGAGAAAAACGGTAACGGCAATCTCGGCATTTACCTGCACGTAACCCGCGGGGCGGATAGCAAACGTCACCACGCCTATCCGGAGGGAGTCGAACCGACGATATTCGGCTATGCCTTCGAAATTCCCTCGCCGCCGGTCCCGGATCGCGACGAGATCACGCCCTATACCTGCTCGACCGGGCACGACATGCGTTGGGATCGCTGTAATATCAAGTCGATTTCCCTGCTCGGCAACGTCATGCATTTCCAGCAGGGCTACAGCCAGGGCGACGGCGAAATTCTGCTCTACAATGAAAACAACGAGCTGACCGAATGCGGCGCCTGCAATGCCTATGTGATCAAAAACGGCGTCGTCGCAACCCCGCCGCTGGACAACCAGATTCTCCCCGGTATCACCCGCCAACTGCTGCTCGGTGTACTGCGCGCCGACGGTAGTATCCCGGTCGAGGAACGTGTGGTTACCATGGACGAAGTCTGGGACGCCGATGAAGTTTGGATTTCGAGCTCCAGCAAGGAAGTCGTGCCGGTGGTCCAGCTCGACGGCAAGCCGGTGGGCGACGGCAAACCCGGCCCGGTCTGGGAGAAGGCCGCCAAACTTTATTCCGCCGGCAAGTACGACTTTTAAGTCAGCGATAAATGGCTCGATCGGTAACGACCATATCGAGCCTCACGTCCCATTCCTCGGGCTGGATTGCCTCGACCCGCTGCGACTCGTGCGCCACCCCGACCAATACCGGCTTGGCGACGGCGGGGTTTTTTCTGAAGCCGAAACTACGATCGTAAAACCCGCCCCCCATGCCGATACGATTCCGTTCGGCGTCGAAAACCACCAGCGGCGCGAGCACCAGGTCCAGCGCCTCGGGCGCCAGCATTTCGCTGTCGTCGACATCCGGTTCGGGCAGGCGGTAGCGGTTGATGCGCATTTTCTGGCTCAGAAAATAAGGCGAAAAACGCAGCGACTGTCGATCCAGATTGGGTAGATAAACCTTTTTATCCGCCGCCAGTGCCTGTTCGATTAACGGCTCCAGGCCGATTTCGCCATTGACCGCGAAATAGGCGGCCAGATGCTCGGCCCGGCGGTATTCGGGTAGCGCGAGCAGCCGCTCCGCCAGCAAGTCCGCCGCGAGCTTAAGCGCCGCCGGCCCGAGTTCGGCGCGGCGGCGGCGCTGGCTTTGTCTCAACTCATCCTGGGATTGCATGGCGCCCCGACCGGTTCTCGATCCTGCCTGAAACGGTCATCCGACAAGGCTCAGCAGCCATTCCTTGAAGGCCCGCACCGCCGGGTTCTTCAGATGCGACTGCGGGCACAGGATGTAATAGCTGAAGTCGTTTTCCAGCGCCAGGTCGAAGGGTTTGATCAGCTTGCCCGACTCCAGGTGTTCCTCGACGAAGGTAGTCGAACCCAGCGCGATGCCCTGCCCGTCGACGGCGGCCTGGATCAACACATTGGTATCGTCGATGATGGTACCTTTATCGGACGGGATTCCGGTCGCGCCGGCAAGCTCCAGCCAGTCGCGCCAGCACTCGTTATCGCCGTCGTGCAGCAGCGCGTAATAACGCAGGTTTTCGATGCTGGTCAGGGGTTTGTCGCGGTGCAGAAATGACGGAGAACAGACCGGGAAAAAATCCAGGCTCAGCAATTTGTCGGCTACTACCCCCGGCCAATCGCCCTTGCCGTAGGTAACCGCGATATCGATCTCTTCACGCTCGAAGTCGACCGCCGCGTGCGCGTGAAACAGGCATAGGTCGATTTCCGGGTACTGCAGCCAGAAATATTTCAAGCGCGGCGACAGCCATTTAGCCGCAAACGACGGTGCCAGGCGCACGCTGATCGTATTCGAATACTGTTCCTTGCTGAGCGCACCGATGGCGACCGACACCCGGTCGAAGGCTTCGATCACCTCGGGCAGCAGCGCCTTGCCCTGCTCGGTCAAGGCCAGTCGCCGCGGATAGCGTTCGAACAGCGATAGCCCCAGAAATTCTTCGATTACCTTGATTTGATGGCTAATCGCCGCCTGGGTGACGTTGAGTTCCTTGGCGGCGCCGGTGAAGCTGAGTAAGCGGCCCGCGGCCTCAAAACACTTGAGGCTGTTGAGCGGTGGCAATCGTCGGCCCATAAGCTTGATCCACGAATTATAAAAACTAATGCATACTATAAAAAATAATCGTTTGAATCCAATTAATTCTGATTCGAAAATGCCAGACTGTTGTGCACTAACGAGATACAACGGGAGTCGAGGAGATTATTGATGGCAAGACGGTCCAATGCACGTCAGGCAAAAATTGCGCTGCGCAAAGCGGCGCTCGCCGAAGATTTGAAACCGGTACGCGCCGGCGAGTCGGGCGGCCAATACAAACCCCTTTCCGATTCGGATATCGCCCAGATCGATGCGACCGTATATCGCATCCTGGAAGAAATCGGTTTTGCCGATGCCAATGAATTCTGCATCGAGGCCTGCCTCGCCGTGGGCGCCACCTATGGCGAAGACAAGCGCCTGCGCTTTCCGCGCGCGGTGGTCGAGGATACGCTCAACAAGTGCCAGCGTGAACTCACGCTCCACGGACAGAACCCGAAACACGACCTGCAGCTAAATGGATCGCGGGTACATCTTTCGACCGCCGGCGCCGCGGTCATGATCGCCGATCCGGAAAACAATGAATACCGCGAATCGCAGGCGCAGGATTTGTACGACATGGCGCGCATCGCCGATCAGTGCGAGCACATCCACATGTTTCAGCGCACCTGTGTGTTACGCGATATCACCGATAACCGGGCAATGGATATCAATACCGCCTACATCGCGCTCATGGGCACTACCAAACATATCGGCTCCGCCTGGACCGAAGCCGAACATCTCGAGGAAACCCTCAAACTGCTGCACCTGGTCGCCGGCGGCGAAGACAAGTGGCGCGAACGCCCCTTCATGAGCATTTCCTGCTGTCACGTGGTGCCGCCGATGAAATTTACCGAAGAAGCGCTCAGTTGCATCAAGGTCGCGGTCGAGGGCGGTATGCCGGTGTTACTGCTGTCCGCCGGCCAGTCGGGTGCGACCGCCCCGGCCTGCCTGGCGGGCGCGGTGGCGCAAGCCTGGGCCGAGTGCCTCGGCGGCCTGGTCTACGTCAACGCGATCAAGCCCGGCGCGCCGGCGATTATCGGCACCTGGCCGTTCGTCTCGGACCTGCGCACCGGGGCGATGAGCGGCGGCTCGCCGGAGCAGGCCATTTTGTCATCCGCCTGCGCGCAAATGGGGATTTACTATAACTTGCCCACCGGCACCGCCGGCGGCATGACCGATTCCAAGTTCCCGGATTTCCAGGGCGGCGCCGAACGCGCCTACACGCTGGCCTGCACCGCCATCTCGGGCGCCAATATCATTTACGAGTCGGCCGGCATGTACGCCAGCCTGCTAGGCGTCTGCCCCGAGTCGCTGCTGATCGATAACGATGTGCTGGGCGCGGCGATGCGCATTACCCGGGGTATCGAGGTTAACGACCTGAGTCTGAGTTTCGATGTATTAAAAGATGTCTGCCTCGGTAACAAGGGACATTACCTCGGCGCCGGTCAAACGCTCGATGTCATGCAAACCGAGTACATCTATCCCGAACTCGGGGATCGCCTGAGCCCGAATGAATGGGTCGAACAGGAAAAGCCGGTACTGCTGGACAAGGCGATTGCCCGCAAGAAACAAATTCTCGGCAGCTACTACCCGGATCACATCAGCGACGAATTAGACCATCAAATTCGCGCCGAATTTGATATATTCCTACCCCGCGAGGTCTTCGGCCGCAGCGGCTAAGCCTAATTAACACAAACCCAGGATAAAAAATGAAAAGTCACGCCAGAGTCGTAATCATCGGGGGGGGTTCACTCGGCGTGAATCTGCTGTATCACCTGACCAAGGAAGGCTGGACCGATGTGGTGCTGGTCGAAAAAGGCGAGCTTACCAGCGGCTCCACCTGGCATGCGGCCGGTCTTTGCTCGCATTTCATCGGCGACCATACGGTCGCCAAGATTCATAATTACACGATCAAGCTATACGACGAAATCCTGCCGCAGGAAACCGGCGAAAAATCGGTTTTCCGTAAGTCCGGCAGTATCCGCATGGGTTTCACCAGGGTCGAAGAGGAATGGTTCCGCAACCTCGAAAGCCGCTCCAAAAACATCGGCTGCGAATTCAACATCATCTCCAAGGGCGAGGCCGCCGAACTCAACCCGTTCATGAACTTCGACGATGCGCGCATCATCGTCTCCACCCCTGACGACGGCCATGTGGATCCGACCTCGGTGGTCATGCCGCTGTCCAAACTGGCGCGCAAGAACGGCGCCGAGATTTATCGCTTCACCCAGGTCACCGAGATCAACGAACAGCGTAACGGCGAATGGGAAGTGGTCACCGACAAGGGCACGATCATGGCCGAGCACGTGGTCAACGCCGGGGGTTGTTTCGCGCGCGAAGTCGGCGCCATGGTGGGCGCCAACGTGCCGCTGGTCAATCTCGAACACCAGTACCTGGTCACCGAAAAGCTTCCCGATATCGAAGCGCTGGGCCGCGAAATCCCGGTCTGCCGTGATTCCTATAGCTCGTCCTATATCCGCCAGGAAGGTCTCGGTTTCCTGGTCGGGCCTTACGAAACCTTTGGTTCGCGCCCCTGGGCGCTCGACGGCATGGACTGGGGCTTCGATCGGGAACTGTTCGAACCCAATCTCGAAGTCATCATGCCCTTCCTCGAGCGCTGTTTCGAACTGACGCCGAAAATCGAGGAAGTCGGTGTCAAATCGATCGTCAACGGTCCGATTACCCACACCCCGGACGACAATATCCTGGCCGGGCCGGTCGCCGGACTGCGCAATTTCTGGAATCTCTGCGGCGCCAGTATCGGTATCGCCCAGGGCGGTATCGGCAAGTTCATGGCGCAGTGGATGATTTACGGCCAGACCGAAATCAACATGGCGCCGCTCGACACCCGCCGCTTCGGCGATTGGGCCAACAAGAAATTCTGCACCATCAAGGCGATCGAATCCTACGAAGAAATGTACGGCTACGGCGCACCCAACGTCAACCGCCCGCACGGCCGCCCGATGCGTGTCAGCCCATTGTATGCGCGCTTGCTGGAGCACGGCGCGGTGCACGGCACGGTGCAGGGTTACGAAAAACCGCATTGGTTCCAGACCGATTCGGTGCGGACCGACACCTTAAGCTGGTCGCACAACGAGACGCATGCAGTCGTGGCCCAGGAGTGCAAGGCGGTGCAACAGTCGGCCGGGATGATCGACATTTCCGGCGCCGCCAAGTTCGAGGTCAGCGGACCGGACGCGGAAAAGTTTCTCGACCGGCTTTCCTGTAACAAGCTGCCCCGGGTCGGGCGTATCGGTCTGTCGCTGTTTCACGCGCCTAACGGCGGCATCATGTGTGAAATGTCGATCTCGCGCTTTGCCGAGGATTGTTTTTACTTGATTTCGGCGATCGGTTCGGAAAACAAGGATTTGCACTGGATGCGATCGAACGCCGACGGTTACGATGTCGACATCGTCAATCTGACCGAAGACGTATCCTCGGTGTTGATCACCGGTCCCAATTCGCGCGAAATCCTGCAGCTGATGACCGAGGATGATTTGTCCCATGCCGCATTCCCATGGCTGGCGGCGCGCGAAATCCTGCTCGACGCGGCCAAGGTCAGGGCGCTCAGGGTGTCCTACGCCGGCGAACTCGGATACGAACTGCATATGCCCAGCTACCAGCTATTATCGATTTACGATTCGATCTGGCGCCGCGCCGAACCCTTCGGCATTCGCGACTTTGGCGCCTACGCCTTCAATTCGATGCGCATGGAAAAAATGTACCGCGCCTACGGGCATGAATTCACCGAGGAAATCAGCGGTTTCGAGGCCGGCATGGGGCGTTTTATCGATACCAGCCGCGATTTTATCGGTTGCGAGAATTTGAAGCAGCGTCGACAGGACGGTTACCAAATCGAACTGGCCTATCTGGTGTTCGACGACGACTTGCCCTGCGAGTGTTTCGGCAACGAAGCGGTTTATCACAATGGCGAATTGATCGGGCTGACCACCGGTGGCGCCTACGGTCATCGTATCGGCAAGAGCACCGCCTTTGCCTATCTGAAGCCGGCGCTGATCAACGGCGGGCTCGAAGTCACGATCGACACTTCGATCGGCAGCCGCAGCGCGCACATCGAAATGGATGCGGCCTACGACCCGAACAACGAATTGCTGCGCAGCTAACAGCGTCGCCGAACGAGCGGACGCCGAGCACTAACCCGGAGCTAAGCGCATGCAGACCGTCGAATTTACCCGCATGGAGGACGGCAGCCGAGAAGAGTACGAACTGCTCGACCGCCTGGAAGAAGCCTACAAAAAAGGCCTACCGGAAAGGATCATGGGCGCCCTGCGCAAGCTGGCAACCAGCCTTTCGGGTTATCGCATTAGCCGACTCGAACATTGCCTGCAGGGAGCGACGCGCGCCCACCGTGCCGGCGAGTCCGACGAAATGATTGTCGCGGTGTTGCTGCACGATATCGGCGACGAACTGGCGCCCTATTCACATAGTGAAATGGCGGCGGCGATTCTGCGCCCTTTCGTGTCGGAAAAACTCTACTGGATCGTCAAACACCACGGTGTGTTCCAAATGTACTACTATGCGCATCATTGCGGCGGTGATCGCAATTGTCGCGAAATGCACCGGGATAATCCCTGGTACCAGGACGCCATCGACTTTTGCCATAACTACGACCAGAACTGCTTTGATCCCGATTACGCTTGGGAGCCGCTGGAATTTTTCGAGCCGATACTGCGGCGGGTAATGTCCACACCCAATTTGGAAGACCCGGAGCAGATCGCGCGCTACGGCATGGCCAAGTAATATCCGCGGCTTTGCGCTCTGCGCCCCGACCCATACTAGCCCGGTGACGCCGAAACTCAGGGATCGATCGGCCTGGGCTTGGCGATATTGAATCCCTGCGCGTAGTCGACACCGGTTTCCCGCAAGGCGTCTAGAGTGGCATCGTTCTCGACAAACTCCGCGATGGTGCGTTTACCCATGACGTGGCTCACGTCATTGATTGATTTAACCAGCTCGAAATTGATTCGATCTTCGATCATGTCACGCACGAAGAAGCCGTCAATTTTGAGGAAGTCGACGGGCAGGGTTTTCAGGTAGGCAAAGGACGACAGGCCGCTGCCGAAATCATCCAGCGCAAAATAACAGCCGCAATCGCGCAACTGCTGGATAAAATAATTGGCCTTGCTCAGGTTCTGTATGGCCGCGGTTTCGGTAATTTCCAGGCATATGCGGCCGGCGTCGACTTCCTTTTCATCGATCATTGCGAGCATGAAACGCAAGAATGATTCATCGGCAACAGACATGCCGGAAAGATTGATGCTACAGCGCACCTTCGGCTCCGATACCAACCAATCCAGCGCTCGATTGACGACCCAGGTATCGAGCTGGGTTGCCAGATTGTAGCGCTCCGCGGTCGGTAAAAAATTGGCCGGCAACACTGGAAAACCGTCTTCATCGATCATGCGCACCAGCACTTCGCTGAAGTGCCTATGGCCGTTTTTTTCCGGATCCAGCGATTCAATCGGCTGCTGGTAAAGCACGAAACGCCCTTCGTCGAATGCGTGATTGAGTTCGACGATACGCTGCATTTCCTGATGGCGTTGCGCGACTTCAATATTGTCTTCGCTATAAACATGAATCCGATTCCGACCCGCGTCCTTGGCCGCATAACAAGCCGCGTCCGCCGAGCGCATCACGTTGGCGACGTTCCCGCTGCTGAAATTTATCGGGATCACGCCAATACTTGCGCCGAGCCGAAAATTTCTGCCCGCCCACATAAACCGAAACTGGTCGATGGCTTCGCGCACGGTCTCGGCTACGCGATTCGCCTGATTCATCGTGCAGCGCTCGAGTAACAAGCCAAACTCGTCGCCGCCCAGCCTGGCGATGGTATCGCGTTTGCGCACCTTGTCTTGCAGCAAGGCGGCAATCTGGCGTAACAGTTCGTCGCCGGCATCGTGCCCGCTGGTATCGTTGACCACCTTAAACTGATCGAGATCGATGTAACACAGGGCGTGCTCGCTGCCATCCTCGCGGCAACCCTTGACCACGCGCGCCAGGCGCTGTTCGAATTCGCGCCGATTAACCAGCCCGGTCAGGGGATCGTGTGAGGCTTGATAATTGAGCTGTTGCGACAGCAAATAAGACTCGGTGATGTCGATCCCGGTACCGCGATAACCGACGAACACACCTTCGTCATCGAATTTCGGCTTACCGCTGATACGCAGCACGATCTCTTCTCCGTCGAGGCGTTGATAGTTGTAATCGAAATCGTAAAACGATTCGCGCTGGTTCAACTTTTGCGTTAGCAGCTGCCATTTTTCAGATTTAAAATTATTGCTTGGCGCAATCTCTTCTCGGGTTTTACCGATGATCTGCTCGATAGCCAAGCGGTCATATTCCGGATACTTGCCGGATAAATAGGTGAAACGCAGCTCGGCATCCTGCTCCCAGAACCAATCGGCCCCCATCTCAGCGAAATCGCGTAAGCGATCTTCGCTATGCATGAGCGCCTGCTCGGCCTGGTTTTGGCTGGTAATATCCCGCGCGTGAACCATGATGCTCGGCTCCGACTCGGAATCGAAATGCTGGATTTGTTTACGCGTTACTTCCAGTAATTTGACCGAACCATCTTTGTGACGATAACGATAAATCCCGGACGCCACCAGATTGGGGTCTTGCAGAATTTCGGTATACTGTTGATGGATACGCTCACGATCTTCGGGCAAGGCATGGGCGCCGGCCGGGCGCGACTCGAGTTCGTCGACTCGATAGCCGAGTACACCTTCGACCGCGTGATTAAGAAATTTGATTTTATCGTCGGCGCCGACGATACAGACAATATCGGTAACGTGCTCGATGATGTTTTTAAAGCGACTTTCACTTTCAACCAGCAGTTGCTGAGTGCTTATCGCGTCCGAAATATCGCTGCTGACGCCGCGATACTGTCATCGGACATAGGAAAATGACCCATTCCGGACAAAATTATTGACCCACCTTTGTTTAAATCGGGTCGTCTTATTTGGAGGGCGACCCATGCTAACAGAGGAAGCAAAGATGGAG
>Ga0126334_10000149_pt1 | contig 23556 bp, 21 predicted proteins | sample InaspJWI49metaG_FD_94491 | JGI IMG/M metagenome (GOLD analysis project Ga0126334, IMG submission 94491) | Marine gutless worms symbiont microbial communities from Oahu, Hawaii - Inanidrilus sp. 2 OAHU.JWI-49 metaG | ecosystem: Host-associated > Annelida > Digestive system > Unclassified...
CCCGTGGCCGTTGGCACGGGTGATGACTACGCCACACCTTTGGGCGCCGGGATCATTGAGCCCGGTCAAATGGCCTGTGTGCTGGGGACAGCTGAAGTGGTCGGCGCCCTCGATCCCAATCCCAAGATCGACGATCAAGGCCTGGTGGAGACGCACAGATATTTTGGCGGGTCTTATTTTATCGAAAATCCGGGGTGGTTATCCGGCGGCGCGCTGGAATGGTTTGTGGAGACCTTCCGGCTCGATGGGGTTGAGGAAATGGTCAGTCTGGCGGAAACGGCCCCGGCAGGCTGCGAGGGACTGTTATTCCTGCCGGCCCTGTCTGGTGCCATGGCACCGGAATGGGTCGAATCTGCCAGGGGGTGTTTTTACGGTCTGACGCCTGCGCACGGTACGGCGCATTTGGCAAGAGCCGTGCTGGAAAGTTGTGCCTTCGCGATGCGCGACGCTCTTGAGCGCCTCAGGTCCATGGAAGTACCCGTTCGGTCTATCTTATTGCTGGGCGGTGGTGCCAGGAGTCGATTGTGGGCGCAGATCAGGGCCGATGTCAGCGGTGCGCCTGTGGCAGTGCCTCTGCGACTGGATACGTCCCCTCTAGGGGCCGCTATGCTTGCCGCGGTGGCGGCAAACATACAGCCATCGCTTAAATCATGTGCCATGCTTGTATCAGATCCAGAATCAAAGGATGCGGTGAAGAAAGTGATGGCGCCGGATCCGGCTCGGCATAAGATATATGAAGCGGCCTATATCGCTTACGGTCGCCTGTTCAAAAGCCTGCGGCCGATGTTCATTTCGTAATCATCCAAAATTCAGAGTTTCAATAATCAATCGAAATTATTCCATTTCAATTCGATCGCCCAAGAAGCAAGTAAATATGAAGTCATTCAGCGCCTAGAACCAGCGCAGCCAGATGAGATAGACAATCACCAAAATAATGGCGTCCCAGAATATGAGTTCGCCCAATCTGAACCATCGCAGTACGCGGTTTGCGCGGGCCAGTGCCCACCAGGCAACTGCCGCGATCCCCATGGGTATGAAGCCCAGATACCAGCTCACGGTAACCGATCTCCACTGGCAATGTCGAAAAAGTGCAAAGCCTGTTGAGGGAATTTTAAATAGACGGTTTCGCGCGGTTTGAGATCCGAGCAGTCCTCCATGACCCTGACGACAATCGACACCGGGTTGCTCAGGCCCTTCTTTACAAAGAGCAGGGTGTCGGGCTGGACTAACTCCACCACGTCCAGCGTGAAAGGGATAAAATCACCATGCGACTCCCGCTGCAGGACAATGTGCTCGGGTCGAATGCCTAGGACAGCCTTTCCGGCAGGTCTTGGCGAGATTGGCAACTCGAGCTCATTGGTCCGGAAAAGGCCTTTGCTGATATTGCCCTCGATGGTATTCATGGCCGGCCGGCCGATAAATTCGGCGACAAAGCGGGTGGCCGGTTGGGTGTAAATCTTTTGGGGTGTATCGAATTGAATCAGTCTGCCCTGGTTAAGGACGATGATGCGTGTGCCCAGCGTCATCGCTTCCTCCTGGTCGTGTGTAACGAATACAAACGTGCATTTAAGCTCCTCATGCAAGCGTTTGAGCTCCGTGCGCGTCTGGAGGCGCAAAATGGCGTCCAGGTTAGAAAGTGGCTCGTCCATCAGGCAGATCGATGGCTGCCAAACCAGCGCTCTGGCTACCGCCACCCGCTGAGCCTGACCACCGGAAAGTTGACGGGGTTTGCGTCCCAAATAATCGTCGATCTGCAGGAGTTTTGCTACATCCTTGACCATCTGATCGATCCTGTCCTTGGGATACTTACGGATACGCAAGGGATAAGCAATATTTTCGTAAACGATTTTATGGGAGTAAAGTGCGTAATTTTGGAAGACCATACTCATATCCCGTTCGCGAGGAGGCAACGGCGTAATGTCTTTGCCGTCCACGAGGACCTTGCCCGAGGAGATTTCTTCCAGTCCCGCCAGGCAGCGACAGGCGGTGGTCTTGCCGCTTCCCGAGGGACCGAGGAATATGACGAACTCACCCTTGGAAAATTCGAATTCCAAGTTTTCCAGCGCAAGAGTGCCATCGGAGAAGCGTTTGCTAACGTTATGAAATGCCACACTCATAGAATTCCCTTTGATTCATTATCCCTTTATCGCGCCGAAAGTCATACCGCGCACTAAATGTTTTTGTACCAGGAAAGTGAAAATTAAAATGGGCAGGGTCGCCACCACGGCCACCGACGCCACCTGACCCCAAAGAGTTCCGTGAGGCTGCACGAGACCCGGTATGCCCACGGTTAACGTACGCGATTCGAAGGCGGTCAAAATCATGGCGTAGAGCAGCTCGTTCCAGGAGAGAATGAAACACAGGACCGCCGTGGCTGATATACCGGGCGCGGCCAGGGGCAGCAGCACCCTCACAAAAGTCCCGGCCTTGGTATTGCCATCCATTTGAGCCGCCTCATCGATCTCCTTGGGAATTTCCTCGAAAAAACCCCGCATCATCCAGACCACGAGGGAGATGTTGAAGGAGCTGTGAGCCAGGATGACTGAATAGTAAGTGTCCACCAAACCCAGTTTGCCAAAGATAATGAACATCGGCACCACCACGGAAATGGCCGGTGCCATGCGCGTGGTCAGAAAGAAGAAGAAAAGATCTTCCTTGCCTGCAAAGCGTTCACGGGCAAAAACGTAAGATGCCGGCACGCCCACCAGCAGTGACAGGAGGGTGCTGGATAGGGCGACGACAATGCTGTTGGTTAAAAGGGGCAGATAGCCTTTATCCAAAAAGACCTTGGGATAGTGCTCAAAGGTTGGAGTGAACAGCCATTGCGGTGTCGAGGCCAGGGCGTCCACGCGCGTTTTAAAAGAAGTCAGCAGCATCCAGATGTAAGGTGTCAGCGCCATGATGATGACCGCAGCGATGACCCCCAATCCTAAATTGCGCCAGGCTCGGGTCATACTCTGGTCCCCTCCATCCCTTTTTTCCAAGTAATTCCCTTATAAAAGATCGAGCACATGATAAGCACCACCAGATAGACCATGAATGCCACCACGGAGCCGTAGCCGAAGTCCCAGTTTCTAAAATTGATGCGCCAGGTATAAATGGACAAAAGTTCGGTGGCCGTTCCGGGACCTCCGCCCGTTAGGATAAAAACCTTGTCGAACTCTTTGAAAGCATCGATACCGCGCAGCAGCATGACAAGGGCGATAATGGGGCGCAAAAGCGGCAGGGTTACATCCTTGAATATGCGCAGCGGCCTGGCGCCGTCCATGATTGCGGCCTCATAGGGCTCCTTGGGCAGACTCATAAGGCCCGCCAGGATAACCAGCGTAACGAAGGGTGTCCATTCCCAAACATCAATGGCGACCATGGTCCACAGGACCAGCTTATAGCTGGAAAGCGGAGCGGTTTGCGGGGCCATCAGGGCGATCTTCCGCAAATAGTGGGTCAGCATGCCAAATTCACCGCTTAGCAGCAACTTCCACATCAGCCCGATGGCCACCGGCGCGAGCATCATCGGCATAAGAATGAGTGTCACGATGAAGCGCTGGGCGCCGATGACGTGAAAGAGTAACAAAGCCAGGCCCAGGCCGAAAAGAAATTCCAGCCCGACGGCAGCGAAGACGAATTTGATCGTGGTTAAAAAACTCTCCCAGAAAATAGGATCGTCCTGCAAGAGCTTTCGATAGTTGGCAAATCCAACAAAATTGCCGTCATGACCGGGTTGGGAGAAACTCAGATCCGTGAAGGAGACGCCGACCATGTAGCTGAAAGGGCCCACAAGCAGCAGCACCAGAAGGATAAGAGACGGGATTAAAAACATGGCACTGACGCCTTTATCCAGCAGGATGCGCTGCCAGTTGATTGCTGACAATCTTAGCATAGCCGTTTCTCCCTCGGGCTCACTCAAAAATCACTTCACCTTTTAAAAGTTGCTCGCAATGTGCCGGATTTTCCTGCGTTTCCGCCTCTTAGCGGCCGTGCGCCTCAACTTCCAGAATCGCGAATTTATTTCCTCGTGAGCCCTTAAAAGTGGAAAGCCCCTTTCAGACCAGAGTTTCCCTGCAACATTCCGCCTTATTTAACGGGATACTTCAATGGTGCCTTATCCCCTAAAAGTTTGTGAATTTCCAGTGCGGCCCAGTCCAACGCCTCCTTTGAAGACTTCTTGCCGGCGAGGGCATCGCTAAGCGCCAGAACAATGATGTCGGTCATCTGGGGTGATTCCGGAAAAGTGGCCTTGGGCATTGACGCAGCGTTGGTGTCCATTGCGGCCTTGGAGTACGTCAGTTTTTGCACATCCGGATGGGCGTAAACATCCGGCCTGGGAGAAGCGCCGCCATTTAGGTGCTGTTCGAGTTGATTGTTGTATTGCAGTGCCCATTGGATAAATAGATAAGCGGCTTCCTTATTTCTTGAATAAGCCGGGATGAGATATGTCCAACCCTCAACCTGACCCACTTTGCCGCCATCACCCTGAGGCACCATATCAAAGCCCATTTTACCTGCCACAGTACTCTGCTTTGGATCTTCGACGGCATAGGTGGCATCGTTCCACATAATGCATTCGAAGATTCTGTTTTGCTGCATGGCTGCCATGGCCCCATCCCAGTGGTAGTTAAGGGTGTCCGACGGCGAGTATTGGACCAATCCTTTATAGTAGTCCAGCGATGCGATGGCTTCGGGGCTGTTTATTATGATAGGTCCGTACTTGTATCCCTTGTCGGCTTCCAATACGTCGCCATTGAAGCTGTAAAGAAAGTTCAGCCACTCGTACCAGAGGGCGACATGGCGTTTGCCCTGAATGGCCGTGCCATAGAAACCTTTTTCCGGCCGGGTAAACCACTGCGCCATATCTTTGTATTCCTTCCAGTTCTGCGGGGTCTTCAGGTCATAGCCGTATTTGGCTCTGAAACCGGACCGTTCGGTGGGATCGTTCACCAGGTCGGCACGGTACCACAAGAACATGGTGATCGCGGTAAACGGAAAGCCATAAGGTTCGCCGCCATACCAGGATATCTCATTCCAGAGATTGACGTAGAGTTCTTTTTCAGGGTGGAAGTTGGGATTCCGCAGTTTGGAGTCGTTCATAAAGCGGCTCAATGGCACGACATGCTTATTCTCGACAAAGCGCCCCAACTCCCGGTGGGGTTGAATGATGAAGTCATATCGGCCGGTGCTGGAGTTAAGGTCCAGCATGACTTTGTCTACTGCTTCCTCATGGGCGTATTGTTCAACCACAACTTTTATGCCGGTGAGGTCGGTGAATTTTACCTTGATTTTATCCAGTGCTTCCAAAGGAGGCAGCGCTTCGCCGATGGTCCGGATGGTTTTGCCTTTATAGGGCTTGGCCGCCTCCTTGAGATCTCATGCCCGGGCCTGCCCAAAAACCAATAACACCGTGATGGTTATGCAGCAGAGTATCATTGAAGTCTGAAACCATTTCTGATTTTTCTTGACGGTGAATCTTTTCATAATGACACCTCCTTTGAATATAACGGTTCAACTCTAAATGGGGTGAAATACAAAAATGGGGTGAAATACAACCCCCGTGGACAATGTGAGTGTCCATTCTCTGATCACATCTTCGTAAATATATAAACTGAAAAATGCCTGCCGGATATACCCCCTCTTTTGATTCGCTCAGATACAAACCACTTGGTTGGATTAGAACATGGTTCTTCGCTCGCCTCGCTCACAACCTGCCGTGAGCCTCCATTGCGTTTGAAATGATGGTTTTGTTAGAATTGATAGTATTCCCTAAATATTCAATATTCAATCGAAGATATTCAATTTTTTTCTCACAACATGTTGTCAGGAAAAAGGCCCTAAGGGCCTAATCCGGTCTGCCATGTTCCTGCACCCAATCCCAGGCAGCCATCATATTATCCTGAAACGAGCCTTCAGGTATGAACTTTTTCTCGAAAAAAGCTGTGCCGATCGTATACCCCCAGGCGCCGGTGTCGCGAACTTCGGCAATACGATCATAGGAGTCTATGCTGCCGGCTGACACAATCGGCACCTGGGTGGCGGCAACGATTTCTTTCAAAAGGGCAGGTGCATCACCGGTATACCGATATGTCAGTAAATCCAGGCCGTCAACCCCTTTGGCCTCCATGTCACGGGCATGCTGAACGATCTCGGCGATCGTGCCGTCCAGAATGCTTGGATGGCTGTGGACATGGCCGGGAAACGGGTAGTACTTCACAGGTTTATCTTTGAGGTACTCATGGATGGAATCGAAAAAAACGGTTCCCATCAGAATGTCAAAGCCGCACTCTGCCGCGAGCTTGGCGCCGGATACACCTTCTTCTTCAGTAAGACTGACTACCTCGAGATAGGTGGTCTTGCCGGCTGCATTCATGCTGTCGACAACTTTTTTCATTTCCGCCGGCGGGAGTCCCACGTCCTTGAAACCCCAGTGAGTTACCGGAGAATCTTTCATATTGTTAAAAAGATCCAACGCATTTTCTACGGTCTTGTCATTGTAAGTCAGCATGACGATCAATTCTGGTTTCATAATTTTCTACCTTTCGTTTTCTATTGACAAGGGGGTATTGGAGTACGGGAGCAGCGGAGCAATGCTTGAAAAGCAGCAGTCTTTTTTTCAACACTCCGATGCTTTATTAAATATTTTTTTTTCTTCTTCGATAAACGATGAAAGCGAAGCGGTCGGCAACAAAATACTCCTCAGAATAGAGAACAGGCTCATTTTTTGTGTTGGTATCGGTTTGCTTGAGCAGCATTAGAAGGCTGTCCGGTTTTATGTCGAGCGCTTGGGCAATGGTTTTTGTCGTTTTTACCGGCTGAATTTGGAGCATGCTATTGGTCAGCTCGATGCCGATATTCTCCTCCATAAATTTATAAAGGGATCCCTCTTTAAAGGTCCGGCCCAAACCTTCCGAAGCGATGCTTAACGGGAGAAAATCAATCGTGTATGCGACCGGGATTCCGTTAGCGGTGCGAACGCGCGTGAGAGAAATGACAGGCGCCCCGGGTTTTAGGTTTAATCTGTCGGCCAGTTCCTTACCGGCCGGTAACTTAACGATTTTGGTATCCTTTGAACCGGGCTTCATGCCTTTGCCAAGGATCATTTCCGAAACCGATTCATTGATGTCAAGGGTGCTGCGGATCGGATTCGTCGCATCGCAAATAAGGGTGCCGATGCCTTGCTTGCGTCTTACCACACCTTCCTCCTCGAGCACGCGCATAGCTTCACGCAAGGTTCCCCTGCTGATCCCAAGCCGGTTTACGAAGTGGTTTTCCGGTGGCAGCAAATCGCCGGTTGCCAGATCATTTTCGTGAATATAATTTAGAATTTCATCTTTTACGAGAACATATAGCTGCGGTGATTTGACCCTTTTCATAGCGGGTTCCTGCCGGTTTAATGCTCTGAGATTTCGTGGGGGAATAAAATGGCTTGACATCAAACATATAGACGTTTAACCTATAAACATTAATCTTCCGGGATGTCAACAAATATTTTGCCTTGCCAAGAATTTTCAGACGACCCGCAATTGTGTTGAATCAACTAAATTCATATCAGGCCCAAATAAGGGGGAATTCAGCCATGATACAACTCAGGTATGATCCATCCAAAATGGCTCAGCTAAAAAATTTAATTAAATCCGAATCAAAAGGCGAGACCTTTGAGGATATCACTCTGCAAAAAACCGCTATCGGGAAAGACCTTATTGAGCAACTTCCCTTAATTATGAACGAAATTTCTCCAGAAAAGATCGCGGCCGTATTGATTGTGACCGACGAAACGCCCATTAAAAGAGGAGCCGCAATTTTAAGAGATGCCGTAGCCCAAATTTTTCATGAGCTGGGCATACAAACGCAAATGCTTACCCTGGCCCCCGACAAAACTGGCCTTCTGCATGCGGATATGCAGGCGGCGGTCGAAGTTCAGTCAAAGCTATCCGAAGGATGGGGCATTATCGGTATCGGCGGTGGAACGATCACAGACATTTGTAAATATGCAGCATTCTTATTTCAACAGGAAAAGCCGCACATGGGTCTTGTCCCCCTTATCATATGTCAAACGGCCACATCCGGCAGTGCCTTTGGTGCCAACCAGGCTGTAATATTTAAAGACGGGGTCAAGCGGACGCTGCAGGCGAGATATCCCAGTGTCATCGTGACCGATCTGGACGTTATCGCAAGTGCTCCCCGCAATCTGAATATCGCTGGATTCGGTGACATGTCCGGCATCCTAATATCGTCGGTGGATTGGTATGTCAGCCATTTGCTGGGCATGTCGGACGGCTACAGTGAACTGGTGGTCAATATCATGCAAGACTCCGGCCGGGCGCTGTTGGAAGTCGATCGCCAGGTCGCCGGCATGACACCTGAAGGAATAGAAGTATTAGCCAAGATTCTGGTAATCATGGGGATTGTTTCATCCATGGGATTCGGTACGGCACCGATATCCGGATTCGATCATATGATTTCACATGCCCTTGATTTTGAGGGCTTGATAAGCGGCCGCAAACTCTCACTGCATGGTGCTCAGGTCGGACTCGGTGCGACGTATGCTTCGGTGACCTACAATTACTTTGTGAAGGAGTTTTCACCGGATAAGATCGATGTGAACCGCTGTTATCCCACTGAACAGCAAGCCTTTAAAGAGGTGCAGGATCAGTTTAGTCAGCTGAATCCCGACAGCAAGTCCATGGATGAGATATGGACCCATTACAACGAAAAGCTAATTTTGTGGAAGAAAAACAGGTCCATTTTCGAAAAATATTTAAATGATTGGGATAAACCGGGAGGGCCTCGAGATCAAATATCAAGCAAACTGATACCCGCCGAACAAATTATTGAATCCTTATCCGCATCGGGAAATCCAACTTTACCGGAGAATATGCTACCGCCGATTTCGCCTGAAAAAATGAAATTCGCTTTTCTGACCGCCAGACTTATGCGGAACCGATTTATCCTGGCAGACATTATGGGTTTGGCCGGTATGATGAACGATGATTTCTTTCAGAGAGTGGATGCAGAAGTAAGGCGAATTTCAGATGCCAGGCGATCGTAGGATGGATTGAGTCAGCAATCAATACATCATGCAAAATCTTTTTTTTCAATCCAGAACTATAGATCTCATTGACCTAATATGCCTTGTTCATACGTTCATCATCTTTCATGCAGTCCCGGCCGGAATATAAGGTTCAACAGTTTACCAATTTTTGCAGCGCGGGCAGAACTTTCGCGGGGTTCCCCGCCCGGTCCATTCGAAGTTCATGATATGTCGTATACCACATTTAGGGCAAATGCATTCGATCTTGATTGAATGAAGGCTGAAATCATCCGGCTTTCTCGACTTCTTTCTGGACCCGGCCTGTTTTGCAAGCATGTCATCTCTCCTAAAATCATCCAGGGGCGGGCTGCCTCACTGGGATTCTATTGAATAGCGTCGCTCTATTTCCAATTAAGTTCTTTGCCAAATATAATCAAAGTTCAAATCAGCAATTTATGTGCCAAATAATGGATATTCGCTTACAAAAGCTGAATATTAAAAATATCTAAAAATACGGCAGCTTACAAATGGGGAAATTTTTTCAAGCGAGGCCGGCGGTGATCAATCGGGGTGAAGTTGGCGCAGCACAATGACAGAAAAATGACGGCTTATGGTGATTGTCAGAATTATATTCCTTACATCATGGTGGTGTCCAACGGAAAGCATTGTGGGCGGGTGCAAAATCCGCCCCTTCTACACAATCAGGAAATTCAATACATTTGGAATTAAGTTATAACCGCTACTATATCTAGTGGTCGAGAATTCAGCCTATTCTGACTAGTTCTAAATTTATGGAATCCGGATCTTATATTTTGGATCAGGATCTGAAGCTGGAAGGATTCATGCGGATATTATTACCGGCAGCCGGTAATCGATGAGTTAAAGAGGGACAACGCGATCACAGTTTGGCCACATTCTCGGCAAATACCGGGTCTTTCATCAACTTTCTCGCAAATTCCAGATATTTTCCGCTAATGGCCCGTATCGCCAGCTGGAGTGCATATGGCTTAATCGGTTTTTCCAACAGATAATTCACATCTGAAGCGATGCACAAGTTGACCACGTCGTCACTGGCATTGCCTGAAATAATAATTGCGTCTTCATGGGAGGTTGGGAATTTTTTCTCAATCGCGTCAAGGAAGTAAAATCCGGTTTTGTCTTCCAGAAACACGTCAACAATAAATATCGCAACGCCCACATCGCGGTTCAAACAGTGCTGAATCGCCACGTCAACATCGGTGAAAACGATTATTTCACCCCATGTGTAGAATTTTTTAATGATGGTCGCGAGAAGGTTCCCGACGCTCGGGTCGTCATCGACGATGATTATGTCCAATCCACCTGACATGCTGACTCCATTATTTGTATAAATTTCCTATAGCGGCCTGATGGCCGGTTTCGGTTCTTGTTTGAATTGTCCTGATACTTGGGATCAAACGAATACTTGATGAATTTTAAAAGTCGAATTTATCAAGTGTTTAGTGTTTGGTGTTTTGTATGAATTTTAGAGCATGATATCTGTTAATTTGAAGCCAAAACACGAAACACCAAATCCAAAACACTTTCGTAAGATAATCACTTTTCTGACTTTTAAGATGCAATTATCAATAAATATTTAATGCGCATTTTTTCAAGCAGACAAGTGGTTTTCAACAAAGTCGATATTTTTCAATTTTGCGGTAGACCGTGGTGGTATTCACCCCCAATATGTCGGCTGCCTTGGCCTTGTTGCCGGCGGTGGCCTTCAGAACTTTGAGAATGTGTTGTTTTTCAAGCTCATCGAGCGGCAGCAGTTTGTGTCCATCATTCAAGGGCTTGGCTGCAAAAGCCGCCAGTTGCGGCATGGAGCCCAGAGTTAGGACATGGCCCTGTTCCAGTAGGACTGCAGATGCAATCATATTTTCGAGTTCGCGCACATTTCCGGGAAAAGGATACGCCAGCAGGCTTTGAGCCAGATCCCGGGCCAAAGACGCAATATTTTTGCGGTTTGCGCGGGCGTGAAGTTTTATGAAGTGACGGGCCAGGGGCAGGATGTCGTTTTGTCTTTCTCTGAGAGGCGGCACTTTTATGTTGTACATATTGAGCCGATAAAACAAATCGGTCCGAAAACGGTTCTTCTTGATCTCAGCCGTGATATCACGATTCGTTGCGGCGATAATTCGCACATCCACGTTGCGTACCCGCGTGCTGCCCAGACGATACAGCTCCCTTTCTTCGATCACCCGCAGCAGTTTGCCCTGTAGGGAAGGATCCAGTTCGGTTACTTCATCCAGAAACAGTGTTCCGCCGTGGGCTGCCTCAAAAAATCCCTTTCTTTCGCTGTCGGCGTCGGTATAGGCGCCTTTGGTGTGGCCGAAAAATTCATCTTCGAAGATGTTCTTGCTGACAGCCGCCATGTTAACGGCGAGGAAAGGGGCCTTTTCCCTGTTGCTCAGCTTGTGGATGACTCTGGCCAGCATTTCCTTGCCGGTGCCCGATTCACCGTTGATAACGACACTGTAATCGGTGGGGGCCACCGCTTCAACCTGGCGAAAGACGAGCGCCATGGCCTCATCTTCGGCAATGATATTGTCGAACATTTCCGGGTGACTTAAGTCCGCAAATGACTGCTTCTTTTTTAAAAGCGATAGTTCGTGCCTGAGATTGTATCTTTCCAGCGCATGGTTGATGACGATGATCAGTTTCTCGGAGTTGAGCGGTTTGACGAGATAATCGTAAGCCCCGAGGCTCATGGCCTGAACGGCTGAGGCGGCTTCATCCACCGCGGTGACGACGATGCATTCGATGTTCGGGAATTTTTCTTTGAGTTGCTGGAGAAGATCTATCCCACCGATATGCGGCATCATCAGATCCAGCAAAACTACCTGGAACTGATTGCGGTGGACCAGCTCGAGGACTCTGCGGCTGTCTGAAATCAGGGCCGGCTCGGGAATGCCGGCACTGAGCAGGGTGGCTTTAATGCTCAGCAAGAGACCTTGATCGTCGTCGACCACTAGTATCGGATTTGCCTTATCCGGTATAGATTCCATAAAGTATGTGAGTATTTATTTTGCTGAACGATCGAAATGGTGATCTAAATTTTAAAATAAATCCCTCACTGAGTCAAGATGTTGTCAACAAATTTAATAAATTCAGGCATCTTAAAAGGTTTGCCAATGATGTTGCCAAAGCCCAGACGCGAGACTTCCGCCAATTTCGGATGCTCCGGAAATCCCGTGGTAACAATGACCTTGACGTCGGCGAGTTCGGGATCATTGGTTATGGCCCGGCACACCTCTACGCCATCCATATCGGGCATGAATACATCCAGGATCAACAGTGCCGGATGATAGGTTCCCAGTTTGATGCAGGCTTCGACCCCGTTGGCAGCCTGGTCTACCAGGTATGCACGCTGGACTGAAAAGGCCCGGGTCAGCAGACGCCGGATTGCCGGATCGTCGTCAACGACCAGAATCTTGGCTTTCCTGCCGTGATCGACGGTGGGAAAGTATATGGAAAAGGTCGTGCCGCTGCCGCTCTGGCTCTCGAAGGTAATGTCACCGTCGTGGGCCTTGAGCAAGCTGTATGATACGGACAGTCCGAGTCCGGTGCCACCGGCAGATTGTTTGTTGGTGACGAATGGATCAAATAGTTTGTCGGCCAGGGCAGGATCCACGCCATGGCCGTTGTCCGCAATGGTGACGCAGATTCGACCGTCTGCAGCCTGAAGTTCGGTCCCTATCTTGATCAAACCGTGATCATGGTTGATCGCCTGAATGGCATTGATGATGATGTTTAAAATGATCTGCTCGATATTATGCAGGTTGCCTTCCATCAGAGGCAGATCGCCCGCCAGGTTCATTTCGATCTTCACGCCTGTTTTTCGAAGGGTCGTCTGGACCAGTCGCATGGCATTTTTAATAGCCGCGTTAATTTGAATCGGTTTTTTATCGGCAACGCTCGATTGCCTGGCAAAGTTCTTCAGATCCGTTATGATTTTAACAACCCGGCTGGCCGCCATGTCCACATCCGAAAGAAGCTGATGCAGATTCTCTGCTAAAAAATCAAAGGTCAGACCGCCGTATTTTCGATGGGGTTCTGCCGCCGCGCGTTCTCTTAATACCGGGAGAAAGTCGCCCCATACTTTGCTCAAAAGCGGTGTATTGTACATAATTAGGTTGATCGGATTGTTGATTTCATGCGCAACGCCGGCCACCAGTGTGCCCAGGGCTTCCATTTTCTGAGACTGATACAGCTGTTCCCGGCTTTTCTGCAGCTCTCTTTCAGCCTGTTTTCGCTGGGTTATGTCGCGAATGGTTCCGGTAGCTCTCGGCCCGGTGTTTGACGATGGTTCATGCAGCCTGGCGTTCAGCATGCAATCCAGCGTACGACCATCTTTATCTTTAGCCGCAAATTCAAAATCTGTGACACTGCGGCTGGCGGACAAAATTGAACTGAATCTTTCGCTTTCCTTTCTGTCGGCAAACAGTTTTTGCAGTTGGCGATTGATGAAAGATTCGATTTTATACTGAAATACGTATTCAAAGGATGGGCTGATTTCGGTGAGCGTGGTATCTTTATCTGCGATGAAATAGATATCGGTTATATCTTCCAGGATGCGACGAATTTTCTCCTCGCTTCTGCCCAAAGCGGCCTCGGCCTCGGCCCTTTTCTGTTTTTCGTTTTCCAGTGCCTCCAGCCGGTTTGTTTTTTCCTTATTTGTATTCGGCATGTCGCTCCACAACTCAATTTTTTTGGTTCTTCATTTTGTCCGCCCCGGGGAGAATTTCTTCATCCGCAGGTTCTTCAATCCTGCGGATAATATCATTGGGCGCATAAAGTCGATTCATCAGCATTGTAACCCGGCTTCCCGGCTGGGCGAAAGATACGGCCTGTTTATTCGGATCGATGATTCTCAAAACCGTATCGCGCACTGGCGATCCGCTGCGCCGCAGTACTTGCACCACGTCGCCTTCAAATACCTTGTTTCTGACCTCCACGACGGTCCTGCCGTTGCCGGCAGCCTCGAGCACTTTGCCGACGATGCACAGCCTGAAATGCTTTTTAACCTTTGAATGATTCGCTGCAATCTGTTGGGGATCGTCGAAATAAAACCCGGTGCAATAGCCCCGGTGGTTGATACTTTCAAGTTGTTGAACCCATTCGTCTTTCAGGCGATACGATTCAGGGTTGGCCCGATAGGCGTCCAGGGCCTGGCGATAGACTTTAACGGTGGTGGCCAGATAGTTGATCCCTTTCATCCGGCCTTCGATCTTCAGAGAGTGAATCCCGGATTCGACCAGTTCAGGGATATGTGCGATCATGCAAAGGTCTTTCGAATTGAATATGTAGGATCCTCGTTCATCCTCGGCAATCGGCATGTATTTGCCCGGCCGGGATTCTTCCACCACGGCATATTTCCAGCGGCAGGGGTGGGTGCACGAACCACGATTGCTGTCACGGCTGGTCAGGAAACTGCTCAATAAACAGCGCCCGGAATACGAAATACACATGGCACCGTGTACAAATGATTCGATTTGCACACCGCCCAGGTTTACCATTTCCTTTATCTCGTTCAGGGTCAGTTCCCGGGCTGCAATGATCCTTTTAACGCCGACCTCCTTCCAGAACAACGCACTGTTGTAATTGGTCGTATTGGCCTGGGTGCTCAAATGGACCGGCATGTGCGGTATATGCTTTCGGGCAAGTCGCAATACCCCTGGATCGGCGATGATAACCGCGTCGGCTTTGAATTCGGACAGCATTCGCAGATAATCTGCAATCGCTATCTGTTCATCGTTGCGCGAATAGGTATTGCAGGCAGCATAGACTTTGACTTCCGCCCGGTGGGCTAGGTCGATAGCCTGCCGTAGTTGATCCGGCTCGAAGTTATCCGAAAAATTGCGCAGGCTGAATTTTTTACCGGCCAAGTAAACGGCGTCGGCACCATAGTGGATCGCCATTTCAAGTTTTTCAAAGTTACCGGCCGGCGCCAGCAGTTCTACTTTATTCGACATTTTTTCATAATCCGGGCGAGCCGCAGCGCTAGCCCATCAACCGTTCAACCGTTTGTTCGAGACCCTGCCGCCAGGGTGCCGGGGCGATACCGAAATTCGCATGTATCTTCGCACAATCCAAAACCGAATAAGGCGGCCTGCGTGCCGGCGTAGGGTATTCAGCGGTGGTGATCGACTCCACCTGCTGCAACCGCATTTGGCCGAATCGGCGGGCATAGTCAAATATCGCATCGGCAAATTCGTACCAGGTTGTAACGCCTTTGCCGTTGAAATGATACGTTCCCCACGGGATAATTTTTTTGCGGGGTATGCGGTGCAGGATATCAAATATCGCGGCGGCCAGATCGTCGGCGCATGTCGGCGATCCGTGCTGATCGGAAACCACCCGCACGGACTCTCTTTCGCGCCCCAGCTTCAGCATGGTTCTTACGAAATTGCGACCGTCTACACCATAAAGCCATGCGGTTCGAAGGATGACATGCTTTTCGCAAACGGTTCGCACGGCATGTTCACCATCGGCTTTGCTTTGGCCGTAAATGCCAAGCGGGGCTATTGGATCGGCCTCTAGGTAGGGGCTGTTTTTTGTTCCATCAAAGACGTAATCGGTCGATATATGCACCAGCGGAATATCGTACTTCGCGCAGCATGCGGCAAGATGAGACGGCCCCTTGGCGTTGGCGGCAAATGCCCTATGCGGTTCCTGTTCTGCACGGTCGACGTCGGTGTATGCCGCAGCATTTATTACGACCGCAGGCTGCCGGTCGGCAAAGACTTTTTCAAGTCGGGCGGTATCGGTGATGTCCAGTTGCCTGTGCGTTAGACCGATGACCGATTCAGGGGAATCTTTCGCCTGTCGTAGCAGTGCACTGCCGAGCTGGCCCGTCGATCCCGTGATCATGATTTTCAATGGCGTTCCTCCCGGCGGGGAAGTTGATCCGGCTGAAGGCTGGAAAGAGTGGGCAGTTTTAGGTCTTTGGGCGAGATAATCGGATCATCGATCGGCCAATCGATGCCGACCTGCTTATCGGACCAGATGATGCCGCCTTCATCCTCGGCATGATAAAAATCAGAGCACTTGTAAAACACATAGGCTGCGTCGCTGAGGACACAGTAACCATGGGCGAATCCCGCGGGGATGAACAATTGGCGCCTATTTTCAGCCGAAAGATGTACTGCGAACCATTTGCCGAAGGTATCTGAATCGGGCCGCAGGTCAACTGCCGCATCAAATATTTCACCAAAGATTACCTGTACGAGCTTGGCCTGGGGGTGCTTGACCTGAAAATGAAGTCCTCTTAACGTTCCCTTACCGGAACAGGCCAGATTATCCTGCACAGAATCCGGCAAGATTCCTTCCTTGTAGTAACGCTCCCGGTGGTATGTCTCCATAAAATAGCCCCGGTTGTCCGTATAGACCGCCGGTTCAATAATAAGAATTCCTTCCAGCGCTGTTGTAAGAATATTCATTGGGTACCTGCTTTCATTTCCGATGCATCATCTGCTGCTGCAGAATATGTAAATGACGCTTTCTTTATATCACAGGATGGATTTTTAGAACAGATCTGCGTGGTTGCGGTACAGGGTAACCTCAAAGTCATTGTGTATATTATGGTTGACTAAAATTTAACTCACGCAAAAAGAATTACTTATCCTTGGGATGCGGTAACTGATAAATTCGGGCTTTGGCGCTGTTGTCATTGTTGATTCCCGGCAGGCGATTAAACGCATGGATCGAGGGCGAGCTGGAGAAGTAGAATAGATGGGTGCCGCAGCTGCAGTCGGAGCTCCCGAATCCGGCCGCCGGTATTTGGGTTTCGGCTGTATTCAGCAACATGGCGGCCCAGGTGTGTTCCAGTTCCCGGTGCTGCGCAGCGGCCCATATTTCCGAAATGCCGGCATGCCGGCGCAGATAGTCGATATGCCAGCGGGGGTTGGGGCACCTGCGCAAGTGGTGTCCCAGTCTGGCGACCAGGCCACCGGGCCCGAACGCACTGCCGACATAGGCATAATAGCCGTCTGAAAAATTAAATTCGCCAAGCTTGCCGATTCGGATCGTTCGCCTGTGAGGTAGATACAGTATTAAAACGTAAATCCCTTTGCCTTCGGTGCACATTAGACACGCAATACTATCATATTGACGATTTGTTTTCGATATCAGACAGAATGTTTTTTTGCATTGAAAGATGATTTTACGCGTTACAGGTTGCGAGTGCGGGTTACGCGTTAAAAAAAATTAATCCATCTTTTAGATAGAAAAGACAGAGCAACACGTGGCGCAAGCGCCTGCGCTGCGCGAGCGAAACCATAAATCTTCAATCTTCAATCTTCAATTTCGGCTTACCCGGGTTGACGGATAAAAAGATACTTGAAAAAGATTCTACCATTGCCTTGATGTGCGAGCGTACATCGCCGAAATACCCATGACCGGCGGTCCCGTTGAACCAGGTCGATGCCTGGTGCAGGACGGTCTGATTGTTGCGGACAATGTATACGTCCTGCATTAGATGAACGTTCACGGCAAAGGTATAAAATTTCCAGTTGTCCTGAACCTTAGAGCCGTTGACTTCTACATAGAGTTGCGGATGGCTTGCCGAGTTTCGCCATTCTTTTTCCGTAAATACTCTAATACCGGCACTGCGCAACTGTTCTTCGATATCGGATTTGATCTGAATTTTCGACAATCCGTCACTGAGCAAAGTTTCATTCAGCTCCACCCTTATCAAAACACCGGTCAGACCCTGCAAGGTCGCTTCCTGACCCGAGACTGCAGCGCAACTGAGAATCACCGATAAGACAACACCAACGATCCGAATGACCTGAAAAAAAAATGTTCCTCTCTTCATGTCGGCACCATTCTAAAAATTGATGTTATACCTGACGAATCCGAAGTTTCTATACCTTAAAATCGGCCATTGAACAAGAGCTTGTGTGCCGGGATCAAAAGAGGGATTTAGTTCAAAAAATTGACGATTTTTACGGATGGTGCGCCTTTTATTTATGGGTGGTATTTTGTAACAAACTGAAATTTAAGGGTTTAAAAATTCACCCGGATTTGGCATTCAATTTGCTTATTTTTATTTCGATATCCATTACCTGAGAAATTGAGGTGTGAGCTGATTGATGCAAAAGGGGCTGCAAGACCGAAAACACGTGAAAGGCGGGAAAAAAGGACATTCACCGAATGGGCCGGTTCGGAGTCCGACAGGATTGCGTTCTACACTTCAGCCGGTGTCTGGCGGCAAATCTAGCGCAGTGGACAAGCTTTTGGATGGAAACAGTCAAACATCGGCTGAAATTGACCCGCGACACAGCGAGGAAATATACCGTTCGCTGGTTAGGGATGTTCTGGACAGCTCGGCCATCGGTATGATTATTCTCGATGCCGACCGGAGAGCAGTTTGGGTAAATCGCACATTCGAACATTATTTCGGGCTGAAGCGGGAAGAACTGCTCGGCAAGGAGTACAAGCCGTTTATCTGTGAACGGGCTGCAGATATCTTCGAAGACCCGCAGACAATTTCTGAGAAATTCAGCACCGCTTTTGAAGACCCCGTTTGCGTAAAAAACTTTCAGTGCCGCATCCGACCGCATGGTAAAAGAGCCGGGCGATGGCTCGAACACAGGAGCCAGCCAATCCGTTCGGGTTTCTATGCCGGTGGGCGAATCGAGCAGTATACGGATATCAGTCAGCACAAACGCGGGGAGGAAATCAGTCGTAAATTGGGTATCCAGCTTCAGCATGCCCAGAAAATGGAATCCATCGGCACCCTGGCAGGCGGTATTGCCCATGATTTCAACAATATTCTCCAGGCCATCTCCGGATATGTCCAGTTGATGTTAATAGAAAAAGAAGTCGATCACCCCGATTTCGAAATGCTGGAGGAGGTCGCAAAAGCGTCGCGCAAGGCCGGCGCACTCACCCAGCAGCTCCTGGCCTTTAGCCGCAGAGTCGAAAGCGCTCTTAAGCCCACTGATCTTAACGAAAAGGTGGACCACGTCAAGGAGATCCTGCACAGAACCATTCCCAAGATGATCGATATTCAGCTGGAACTGGACCCGGAGCTTAAAATGGTCAATGCGGACGGGGGTCAAATCGAGCAGGTATTGATGAACCTTGGCATTAATGCCAAACATGCCATGCCCGATGGGGGCCGGTTGATATTCAAAACCGAAAATGTTTACCTTGGCCGCGAGTTCTGCGAAACCCAGGTCGATTTAACACCGGGTGAGTATGTGCGATTATCTGTTACCGATACAGGCGCTGGTATGAATCCGGAAACCCTGAAGAATATCTTCGATCCGTTTTTTACAACCCGACAGGTGGGACAAGGTCCAGGATTGGGTTTGTCCATGGCCTATGGCATCGTTAAGAATCACAACGGACACATCACCTCCTCCAGCGAACCAGGATGCGGGACTGAATTTGAAATATACTTCCCGGTCCTTCAGACTCAAGATGAGAAAACATCCGCGGAACCCTGCAGCAGTGAGGCAGCCTGCAACGGCGATGAAACCATTCTGGTTGTCGATGATGATGATGCCGTTCTGAATTTGGGACAGAATATCCTGGAGCGTTTCGGATACAGCGCTTTAAAGGCAAAAAGCGGTGAGGCCGCCGTGCCCATATACAAGCAGCAAAAAGAAGACATCGACCTGGTCATTCTCGATTTGAACATGCCCGGCATGGGAGGGCAAAACTGCCTGGAGGAACTGATTCGTTTTGATCCCGAAATCAAGGTCATTATCGCCAGTGGATATCCGCCGGACGACGAAATTAAGAAGATCCTTGAATCCGTTGCCGGCGGTTATATAGCTAAACCGTATCGAATCACGGATATGATGCAAAAGGTGCGCGAACTGCTGGATTGCAGCTAAGGGCTCGCTCAAAAAATAACTTCACATTTTAGTGAGCCGATCCATCCCACCTGGTGGCGTTGCTCGTCGGTTAAATAGCTTGCTATTCGCCCTCCTCGCGCCTTGCCACGCGGGCGCCTCGACCCCCTAAATTGTAAAGTTATTTTTTCGCGAACCCTAACTGACCGGATTCTTGAAACTGCAGGGCATCAGCGCCGCGCACTTTCCGCAGACATGGGTTGATTGCGGCAAGTCGGAGAAATAGTCCAAACAATCACGATTTTCGTTAAGGCGGTTCCAGCAGCGTCGACGCTCGAAGTTTTCTTCGTTTAAGGCGTCTACCGGGCAGATCTCGATACACTTTCCGCATTTTTGGCCGGCTTTTAACAGGCAGGCTTCTTCGCTGTCTATTAGAGGATGATCCCCCAGATCGGCTTCGGTTACCATACTGCCCATACGACCGGCACAACCGGCCGGTGTGATGAGCATGTTGTGGGTTCCGAAACGGCCCAGATTCGACAAGTGACCCAGATGTTTATGCGACCAGCGGGCCATTAAAGTATCGGCATCAAAATTGTGGGTGGCGGGCGTCAGTCCACACTTGCAGTCCTTTCCGGCTAGAAATTGTTCCATAGCCCGGCTCAAACGATCGATCAGGTCATTGGTTTGAACATAGGCCAGACCCCAGTTGCGGCAGGGTCTATCCCCGTTTCGGTTCTCTTTGACCAGCCGGCGCTGAAAAGGTATAAAAAATACAATCACCGATGTGGCTGTCGGCAGCAGATCATGCGGGTGGATGTGAGTCGCAACCGCAACTTCGGGCAGGACGTCGAAGCGCTCATCGATCGGCGCGCTCGCCACCAACGGTGTCTGCCACCAGCCTTCAGCGTCCAGCCGTTCCGGTTCGGCGGCAACGTACTCTTCGGTAAAAGTGCGCAATTCCTCGATAGTGATTTCGCTCATGTTTCCTCGACAATGCTTTGATGTTCGGGTATTAAATGTTTGTTATTGTGGATTCTACGCTTTAATTCGACGTTCAGAGTTGGACGTTCAATGTTCGACGTTAATCTTTTACAACTTCAATATCAGCTTTCCCACCGTATTACCTGATTCAAGGGCCCGATGGGCCCCGGCAACATTCTCAAATGAGACGGCCTGCAAAGGCGGCATTTTTATTTTCCCTTCTTCGACCCACTTTAAAAGATCCTGCATGGCCTCTTTGAACAAATCCATCCGATGAAACAGGTAGGACAAATTAAACGTTATAATGCTTTTGTTTTCGCCGGTCATGTTGAGAGGGTTCCAGCGGGGAATTCGAAAATACTGGATGGCAAGGTTAATGGTTTTGGCAAGACCCCCCTTTTTTGACAACATGCTGTGGAAGCCGTAGATAACCAGCTTGCCTGTGGCTGCAAGGTGATTGTAACTTTGCTTCAAGGTGGCGGGACCGTTGGCGTCAAAAACAACATCGCAGCCGGCCGGGCAGGTTTCTTTTACCTTTAACCAAAGATCCTGTTCGCCCTTGTCGATGACGACGTCGGCACCACAGTCAAGAGCGGTCTTTATCTTGTGGCTGGCGCCGACCACCCCGATCATGCGGCAATCGGCGATTCTGCCCAGTTGCAATAGGGCACTTCCCACCCCTCCGGCAGCCGAATGAACCAGGATTGTCATTTGCGGCCGCAGAACAAAGTTCTGAAAAAGCCCGTGGTAGGCCGTTAAAAACACCGTCGGAAAAGCGGCCCATTCATCAGCCGTGAATTTCGAATCTTGTGCAATCGGAAAAACCTGTTCTCTGGGGACGCAAATATGCGAAGCATACCCGCCAAACAGGGAGACCCCAAAGACCGGGACGCTGATCTTAAGATCGGAAACGTCATCGCCGCAATCCAGGACTTTACCGGAAAACTCGAATCCCGGTGTAATCGGCCATCCCACGAAATCTTTGGCCGATTTGTAAAGACCCAGGCGGATAAACACATCGGCAAAGTTCACACCCGCAGCCGAAACTTCGACCAGAACCTCATTTTTTTTAGGCGTCGGTATTGGGTATTCCTTGATTTTTAGTTGCCGGTGGCCGCCTGGGCGCTCGATGACAATCTTTTTCATCTGTTCATTCATTTTTTCAGGTTCCATCGACAAGGTCGGCCCCGAAGCTGAAAAGCCCGTCGCTGACCATTAAAGCCGGCCCGCCGTTCCAGGGTTGGGTCAGGGCCAAATCTTTCTCTTCCTGCGTTATCCCGACAACATCATCCAGTTGCCCCTGCCGCCAGAGCGCTTCCAGTTTGACCGCGTCCTGCCAAAGGTTATGGGCGTAGTGCCTCAAGTCCTTTAAGTGATCGGACGTCAATATCCGGGGTCTGAGCAAGATTTTTATCGGACCCATAAGATAGGTAAAGCCCATTTCGACAGCCCGGCGGTCGATCTCTTCCTGGATCTGTATATAAGCACGGTAGCCCAGCTTCAGCAGGGCTTGATTGATTTTGTCCACGGCCTCGGCGGGGGCCATAGCATCTTTTAACACCGCCAGGGGTTGGATCCCGCCGCCGGAACCGACATTGGTCGGAACCCCCCCGAAACGAGCTAAAAAACCCTGGAGTCCTTCATCGGTGACGAAACAGCGAAAATCGGTTTGCCATTCGTGCAGCGCCAGGCCCTGTTCTTCGGCGAGCGGCCAGGTACTTTTTTCAGACCAGAGAGATAAGGGAACCAGTTCCTGGATAATGTAGTTGCCTTTATCCAGAGCGGTTTGGATGCATTTTTCCCTGATGTCCATACTGCTTCTTCCAACAAAAATTCCGTGACCCGAATAGCCGGATGCAGGTTTAAGCACCACGTCTTTCCAATGTCTTTTCGTCCAATCGAGCAATTCCGCGATAGGCTCACCGTGGGGGTCGGTGGTGGCACGGGAAAAAAAACGGCGTGTCCAGGGCGTATGCTTTACGGCGCTTGCACTCAGCAAGCTTTTAAATCTTCCTGTCATCGCCTCAAACATTCCTTTGGCGCCTAACGGTTCCATGCCTTTGGGATTGACCAGAATATTCTGTCGGATCGCTTCCTTGATGGGATCAATATTCTCTTCCCGGCCTATTTTAAGCAGGGTATCCAGATTAAAGTCCATGAAAATGACGGTGGCTTCCTCTCCCTTGCCATATACTTTCCCATTATTTAAGGCAAGGTGACCCGGGCCGGCCAGAGCAGCCGTTACACCTTCCATGGTGTTGAGGTAATCTACAAAGTTTTTATTTTCCAGCACCACATCAAGGGTTTCGGTTTCGGCTAAAAATACGCATCGAACCGGATTCTTGCCATGCTGCTTCTGATGAGCTCGCAGTATCATCCGGGCAAAGCCCGGTACGGCATTGATTTGGGGGTGATCAAAGTCAAGATCCACCCCCACTTCAATATTTTCGTTGATCAAGTCCCAGGCTTTTTTCCCCAGAAATTGACCGATACGCTGATATTCCCACCCGCCGGGACTGCCCATGTTGAACTCACCGTGATAGCCTTTTACTGTTTTCATAGGGTTGCTCCTACTAGATCTGAAGATGGGGCTACAAGCCACAGAGTCGCTTTACTTCTTCATTGCCGGTCAGTTCTGCCACCGTCCCCTGGAAGCGGATGCGCCCATTGTCGATGATGTAGCCGTAATCACTCAAATCCAGGGTAAATCTCACATTCTGC
>Ga0126334_10000150_pt1 | contig 23484 bp, 17 predicted proteins | sample InaspJWI49metaG_FD_94491 | JGI IMG/M metagenome (GOLD analysis project Ga0126334, IMG submission 94491) | Marine gutless worms symbiont microbial communities from Oahu, Hawaii - Inanidrilus sp. 2 OAHU.JWI-49 metaG | ecosystem: Host-associated > Annelida > Digestive system > Unclassified...
TATCGACTGCGTCAGGCTCGACAAAGCGGATTAATCGGAGGTGGAAACTAGCTCAATGCATTTGGGGGGTGGGTCAAAAATATTGTCCGACAGGTGGGTCAATTAATTTTGTCCGTTGACACGCAGGGCTTGTACGCCCTCGCGGCAGTGGATGGTAGCGTGGTCTGGCGCATCGAAAAATCCAGGACCTTGTTTACCCCCGTGGTATCCGAACAGGCTTATGCCGGTAGCGTACACGGCGAACTTTACGCCATCGATCCGGCGCATGGCAGAGTTAACTGGCGCCGGCAATTTCCCGGATGGGTTTACTCGCCTGCCGTCACACGAAATTCCGCATTGCTGTGGACCGGCGGGCAAGCGCATCGCGCCTACGGCTTGGCGGTCATCGACGGCAGCCTGCGACACGAAATATCGACCCCCCAGGAAACAGTCTTCAGCCCGGTGGATATCGGGGACAGCCGGGTAGCATTCAACCTGTTCGACGGCAGCACGCTGGTGATCGCCGCCGGCAGTGGAAAGGTGCTCGGATCTTTCGCAGGTAACTTACAACCCAACGATCTTCAATTTTATCGTGACATCGTTTATCGCAGCCATCGCGACGGTTCGCTGGCCGCTTTCGACCGCGCGAGCCTCGATCTTCGCTGGCGTAAAACGCTGACGGCGCAGGATTTAAACCTGCATCCGTCGCTGCCGGGATATTTGCTGGCCAGCGACCGAGACCGTGAATTAATCCTGTTAGACCTCGCCAAACACGACGCGGGTTGCCGCATGCAAATACAGGGTAACTGGAATCTTCCGATCCAAACCGATATCCGCACCATCGTCCATTTTCAAAGACGAATGCAACCTCCTGGTATAAAGCTTGTCAAAATTCCGGCAATCTGCAAATAAACCAGGGGGAGATTTTATGAAATCATTAAGAATAGTCAGCTTTGTATTCATTGCTTTTTTCATTGGTAACGCCGCCGCCATGGAAGCACCGTTTGGCGGAGCAAAGGACGTCAAGTACGCCAAGAAACTCTGGAAAGGGATGACCAAGGCCGGTTACGTGGGCGCGGACAGCCGCATGTCGCGACCCTATACCGGGCAACACCCGCACGGTGCAATTCTCGACACCGTCGAGGGTAAAGTAAAGGTCGGCGGGAAACGTCTCCAAGTTATCGTCAAGCGTAATTACGGGGGAGAAGGCGTCAGCATCGCGAATGTCGCCAACGACCCGGCAAAATATCTCAAGGCGGTAACCGTGATGCTGAAACGCCCCGGCTACGATCCCGAAACCAAAGACTGGTTTTGGGCCAAGTTCAAAGCCGACGGCAGCCTCGACACCAACCCAAAGGGCATGATGCTCGCCGGTAAGGTGGCCAAGGGCAAACCCAAAGGTTGCATCGCCTGCCACAGCGCCGCCCCCGGCGGCGACTTCATGTTTCTGCGCAACTAGGTAAAAAAACCAAGCAGTCATCTTTAGAATCATCCCGGCAACCCCGCCACCTGCGCCGGTGACGCAGGTGGCGCAGGTGGCGGGGTAAATTACTAAAATAATGCCTGTTGCTGATCGATGATCGCATCCATGGAAGCGCCGATCGCATTTAGGATGGTGTCTGCGATCGGCGCCAGTTGCTTGTCGAGATAGTGTTCATAGTCCAACCTGTCATGCTGGCATTCGAGGGTTTGCGCGCCGGCCACGGTAATCACGTATTCGATCCAACTCTTGTTGCGATAACGCGAAGCTTGCCGCCGTTGCCTGAATTCGGCTTCCGCCTTGATCGCAGCCTGAGCGTGCGGCGGGATATTTTTCTGGTATTCGGACAATTTCTTGCGTAGGCGTTTGCGGTAAACCAACTGTGCGTCGAGTTTACCGGCGTGCAGATCGGCCACCACCTGGCGGATGTAATCGCTGTATTCATCGCCGTCGAAAATTCGCCGATAGAGCGACTGTTGAAAATTCCTGGCAAGTTCCGTCCAGTCGGTACGCACTGTCTCCAATCCCTTGTAGATGATCTCGCGATCCCCTTTTTCATCGTCGATTAAGCCGGCGTAACGTTTCTTGCTACCTTGCTCCGAGCCGCGCATGGTGGGCATGAATAACTGTTTGAAATGAGTTTCGAATTCCATTTCCAGGCAGGATTCGATACCGTAGTCGGACTGCAGACTATCGCGCCAGTAGGTGTTGACTAATTCAACCAATCGATTGCCCACGACGGCAGCCTCGGCATTGCTCTGTGGTCCGTGTAGCGAAACAAATACCGAATCGGTGTCGCCATAAATCACTTCATAACCCTGCGCTTCGATCAGCTTGACGGTCTGGATAATAATATCGTGGCCGCGTTTGGTAATTGAACTGGTCAGGCGCGAATCATGCAGCCGGCAGCCGGAGGAGCCAAGCACGCCGTAAAACGAATTCATGATGATCTTGATCGCTTGCGACAGCGCGGCATTAGCATCGCGCTTGGCCTGGTCGCGCGCCGCCCACAGATTTTCGATGATCTGCGGCAGGATATGTTCGGTTTTATGAAAACTAGCGCCGTCATAGCCCGGAATGCGGTCCGTCTCTATCGCTGATTTGGCCGCGATGCGGGCGTAGGGATCGACGCGGAAGGTTCGGATAATGCTCGGATACAGGCTTTTGTAATCGAGCACCAGTACCGAGTCCTGCAGGCCCGGCTTCGAATCCATGACATAACCGCCCGGCGCGCTCAAATCGCCGCTGTAGTCGCCGAGGTTGGGCGCGACGTAGGCCTTGCGATGCAGCCGCGGCAGGTAAAGATTATCGAATGCGGCAACCGAACCGCCGGCGCGATCCATTTCCAGTCCCGTGAGCCGCGCGCGTTCGATCGAGAAGTTAATCAATTCGCTGTGCTCGAATATGTCCCAGACCAGCTGACAATCCTCGAGATTGTATGCCGCCAGAGTGGCTTTTTCTTCACGGAACTGGCGCTTGATCTCCCGCGCCTTATATAAAGGGTCAGAGTGGGCTGCATCATGAATCAATTTGCCTCGACCCAGTAGCTCCTGCGCCACCGACTCGAGCGCAAAGCTGGCAAAGTTGTAGGTCGCCGCGCGCAGCGTATCGATTCCGTCCAGCACCACCCGACCCGGGATCAACACAAAATGCTGGTTACTGTCCAGTTGCGATTGCCGCCAAACCGGCAAGGCATCTGCGCGCCCGATCCTGAGCGGCAATCCCAGCGAGCGAGACTTTTGCTGCATCAATCTGAGATCGAAATTAATCACGTTCCAACCGATGAATATATCGGGGTCGATTCGTTTTACCCATTCTATCCAGCGCCGCAACAAGGCTTTTTCGTCGGCTACATACTCGATAAGATCGGAGTCGTCACCCGTCCCTATCATAACGACCCGATTGATCCGTGTACTGACGAAGGCAATCGAGAACAATGCATTGGTCTCGTAATCCGATTCGATATCGAGCGACATGATTTCCAGGCGCGGGATGTAGTCTCCCGCCTGCAGGCGGACGTTATGCAGGGTTTCGCTACTATAGTCTGCATCGACGTCTATCGACGCGGTGATAAAACGCTCACTCAGGAAACGTTCGGGCGGACGGATATCCGCTTCGAAACAAGATACGCCGCCATCCCTCAAGCTATCGCGTGCGCGATACAGCTGCTGTTGCGAATTGAAATAAACTGCGCTAACGGGTTCTTGCTTGAAGGTCTTTAATTCCAACGGCTTGATTGACTGGCCGCGCATGCCCGCAAGCAAGGCAGCCGCCCGATCCGCATCCGACTGGCGGATGAAAAACAGGGCCTGCTGTCGATGAATCGATACCGCTAGCGGTCCTTCGGCGCTGCTCAACCAAAAATCCAGCCGCAGCCCGTCGCCTTGATCCACCCATTGCCGTGTTAACAGGAAAGCCGGCGTCATCGCCGTTTTCCATGCCTGGCTATGGCCTCGCCCACTTTTTCGGCCAGCGCCGTGGCGCGATAGTAGAGCACGATATCGAGCTCGACGTCACCCAGTAGCCTCGCGTAGGATACCAGCGAACGGTCAGCCAACTCCTGCTGAATGATATCGCCCGGCAGCCAGGCAATTCCCATGTCGGCCAGCGCCATTTCCTTGAGCGATGCCGAAAATGCCGATTCGCAAATCGATTCGACACGATAATCGCGGATCAGCTCAGGCAGGCGACTGCCGCTTAGGGCTTCAGCAAGAAATCCACCCTGTTGATACATTAACAATGGAATCGTCATGCCAGGCGACAATTCACCCAACTGTGCCGCCAGTCGAGCTGACAAGACCGGGATCAAACGATCCTGCCCGAGCGCAAGCCTGCGCACGGTCTTGTGCGAGAAATCGAAATGACGCTGTGGGGTCTGATAACATAACAACAGGTCAGCCTCGTTGTAAAATAGCGCTTCGCACTTCTCGTAGTTTGCCGGCACGACGCGATAACTGGATTCCGGTAAGCGTTGTTTGACTTCGCGAATCAGGATTGGAAAGCGGGTAATGGCGAGCGTGTGCTGCGCCACGAAAGTGGCCCGTTCGCTGGATTCATGCACATTGTTGCGCATCGCGTAAAATCGGTTGACCAAACCCCGGACCTCGTCTTCCAGCGCCAGCGCGGTGTTGCGCAGCTTGATCGGCTTGCAACTGCGATCGACCAGCTCCACGCCGAGCCATTGTTCCAGCTGCCGGATTCGACGCGAATATGCGGGTTGGGTGACATGCCGGCGCCGCGCCGCGCGCGAAATCGACTGCTCTTCGAGCAGCATCAATAAGTCTTCAAGCCATTTCAGCTCCATGTCGACTACTCAATTCTTTAATATTAAATTATTTAATTTTACCTGAAAAATTAGGCATTATTTTGCGCTAAATATCTATGTAATCATGCACAATATTAATATTGGAGGCTATGATGCACCTTTCCCGCCACCCCCGGTTACATTTCGCCCATCTGCCGACGCCGCTGGAGTCGATGCCGCGTATATCCGCAGAACTCGGCGGCCCCAACCTCTGGATCAAACGCGACGATTGTACCGGTCTATCGTCGGGCGGCAATAAGACGCGCAAACTCGAATTCCTGATGGCGGATGCGCTCGAGCGGGGCGCCGACACGATTATCACCCAGGGCGCGACCCAATCGAATCACGCGCGCCAGACCTGCGCCATTGCCGCCAAACTCGGCCTCGCTTGCCATATTCTGCTCGAGGATCGCACCGGTTATCACGACGATGCCTATGCACTTAACGGCAACGTGCTGCTCGACCAGCTACACGGCGCCAGTATTTCCATGCGCCCGGCCGACAGCGATATGAACATCGAAATGGAGCAGCTATCGATGCAATTGCGTGACGACGGCAAGCAGCCCTACCTCATTCCCGGCGGCGGCTCCAACGAGATTGGCGCACTCGGCTACGTCAACGCGGCGTTCGAACTGACTCACCAGGCGAATGAGCGTTCGCTGCATCTCGATCACCTAGTGCACGCCACCGGTAGCGCCGGCACCCAGGCCGGGCTGGTGCTGGGCATGGAGGCAATGAACAGCGGCATTCCTGTCTACGGCATCAGTGCGCGCGCCGCACAGCAAAAGCAGGAGGAAAACGTTTACGGCTTGATACAACGCACCGCTGAATTCATGGGCTACAGCCCCGACCTGGTGGCGCGTGAAAAAGTAGTCGCCAATAGCGACTACGTCGGTCCCGGCTACAGCCTGCCAACCGACGCCATGGTCGAAGCGGTAAAAATGCTGGCTTGCTACGAGGGCATCCTGCTGGATCCGGTTTATGCGGGCAAGGGTTTTGCCAGGTTGATCGACCTGGTGCACAAGGGCCATTTCAAAAAAGGTGAAAACGTGGTCTTCCTGCATACCGGCGGCAGTGTTTCATTGTTTGCCTACCCCAATATTTTCGACCTGCCGGGATACCAGTGAGGGATAGTCATGCTACAGCTTAAAAAACCGGAACAACAAGCCCAAGCTGCGGATCGCCAGATTCGCGCCACGGTGGAAACGATGCTCGAGGATATCGGACAACGCGGCGAGGCCGCGGTTAGCGAACTGGCGCTGAAATTCGATAACTGGCAAGGCGAATTCGTGCTCTCCGCCGAAAAGAAACAAAAACTGATCGATTCGGTGCCGGACGCGGTTAAACAGGATATCGAATTCGCCTTTCAACAGGTGTATCGCTTCGCCGAGGCTCAACGCGACAGCCTGCAGTCATTCGAAGTCGAAACCCATCCCGGGGTCACCCTGGGGCAGCGCGTGTTGCCGGTACAATGCGCGGGTTGTTACGTGCCCGGTGGCCGCTACGCGCACGCCGCCTCGGCAATCATGAGCGTGGCCACCGCCAAGGCCGCCGGCGTAGATTTCGTGGTGGCGGCGTCGCCGCCACGCGGCGCGGCAATCGATGCCGCGGTCTGTTATGCGATGGATCTGGCGGGCGCCGATATGATTCTCGAAATGGGCGGCGTACACGCGGTCGCATCGATGGCGCTGGGTTTGTTTACCGGTAAGCCGGCCGATATTATTGTCGGTCCGGGCAATGCCTACGTGGCCGAGGCAAAACGTATTTTATTCGGCCAGGTCGGCATCGACGTATTCGCCGGCCCCACCGAATCCGCCATCATCGCCGATGACAGCGCCGATGCCATGACCATCGCCGTCGATCTAACTTCGCAGGCGGAGCACGGCGTCAATTCGCCGGTATGGCTATTCACCACCTCGCGGACGCTGGCCGAAAAAGTCGCCGAACTGATGCCCAAAGTCGCGGCGGACATGCCCAACGCCGACGTGGTCAATCAGGCCTGGCGTGATTACGGCGAAATTATCGTCTGCGATTCCCGCGAAGAAGCGGTTGCCGTCAGCGACCGTTACGCCAGCGAACACCTGCAGGTAATGGCGACGGATCTGGAATGGTGGAAACAACATCTGAACAATTACGGTTCCTTGTTTCTCGGTGAAGGCAGCACCGTTACCCATGGCGACAAGTGTTCCGGCACCAATCATATCCTGCCGACTAAACGCGCCGGACGTTACAGCGGCGGCCTCAACGTTCAAAAGTTCATGAAGGTGCTCACCTATCAGCAAATCGACGAGTCCGCGAACGAAATATTCAGCGCTGTCGCTTCGCGTATTTCGCGTATCGAGGGCATGGAAGGCCACGCGCGCGCCTGCGACTGGCGCCTGCGCAAGTACTTCCCGGAAAACGAATGGGATTTCGAGGTCTATGATCAGGAAAAATACTGACTCGTCCAGATGCACTGGACCGCGGCCTAGTGTTACTCCGACGCGCCCATAAATCATTCCCGCGCAAGCGAGAATCTTATAACATCGACTCTTTGCAAGCCCTCGCGCCGGGACTCACGGAGCCTAGCGTCGGGCGGGCTTGCGCTGCGGTCCGGCATCGCGCGATGATATCCCATGAAAAAATCAGTATTCGGTAAACCCTTCACCCAGCAGGAAGCGATCCCCGAGAGCGGCATCGAAGCGGCGCTGCAGATCATGCGAACCGGCCGCCTGCACCGTTATAACACCTTGCCCGACGAAATCGCCGCGGTGGCGCAGCTCGAGCGGGAATTCGCGACTTTTATGGGCCAGCCTTACTGCCTGGCCTGCACCTCGGGCGGTTATGCGCTGCACATCGCGTTAAAGGCGGCCGGCATTAAGCCCGGCGAACCGGTGCTTTGTAACGCCTTCACGTTGGCGCCGGTGCCGGGCGCGATCGACAATGCCGGCGGCAAACCGGTGCTGGTGGAAATCGATCGTAACTACTGCGTCGACTTGAATCACCTGGAGCGCATGATGCAGCAATCCAAAGCGCGCTTCTTTCTGATTTCGCATATGCGCGGGCACATCGCCGACATGGACGCCGTGGCCACGCTGTGCCGGCAGTACGACGTGACGCTTATCGAGGATTGCGCCCACACCATGGGTGCGAGCTGGAACGGCAAAAAATCGGGTAGTTTCGGCAAGATCGCCTGTTTCAGCACGCAGACCTACAAACATATGAATTCGGGCGAAGGCGGTTTAATGACCACCGATGACGATGCGATCATGGCGCGCGCTATCATCTATTCAGGTTCGTATATGTTATACGAACGCCACGGCACGCTGCCCGCAGTCGAAGCCTTTGCCGACATCAAGCTCGATACCCCCAATTACAGCGGCCGTATGGACAACTTGCGGGCGACTCTCCTACTGGCGCAACTGTCGCTGCTCGATGGCAATTGCACACGCTGGAACACGCGCTACCAGGCTCTGGAAAAATGCCTGCAACATAATCCGCAAATTCAGTTGGCGCAGCGCCCTGCACAGGAAGCCTTCGTCGGCAGTTCGCTGCAGTTTCGCATCGAAAATCTCGCCCCACAACAGGTATCGGCTTTTATCGCCAACTGCGCGGCACGCGGGGTCGAGTTAAAATGGTTCGGTGGCAGCGAACCGCGGGGGTTTACCAGTCGTTACGACAGTTGGCGCTATCTCGGGGAAGTTTCACCGCTACCCCAAACGCTAGCTATCCTCGCAACCACTTTCGATCTGCGAATTCCATTGACGTTTTCAATCGAAGACATGGAATTGATCGGCAGCATCATTAGCGACGAAGTCGAATCGATACCGAGCTGACCGCCTTGCAGCGACCGGCGCCGGGGCGCAGATGACCAGCGAAAACAGTGCTGCAACTGACAATCTCATCTACGCCCCCCGTTGGTTGGCAAATGATCCGGTTATCAATGACTAGCGGTTCGCCGTCAAAGCGCAGCGGAAGCATTTCTCAAACCTGGGCGATGAGCCATTTTCGCAAAGCCAACGCGTTCCGGCTGACAAAGCGTCCGGGATAGGCCTGGATTGCATAACCGTAACCTTCGAGTCGATGCCTGAACGGCGCCACCAGTGCACCGCTATCCAGTTCACGCTGCATCAACGCATCCGCCATGGTCCAACCCTGACCGTCGATCGCGGCCTGAGCGCGAACGTTGGAGTCGGCAATGGTGCGGCGTTGATTGGTCAACGGCCGGGCCTGTTTTCCGTACCAGAGTTGCCACAGGTCAAGCGGGCGGTCCTCGCATAGTAGCGGCGTCGAGGCCAACGCCGCTGCGGTTAATTCAATCGAATCGAGACTTCCGGGCACTGCAGGACAATCGTGGCGGACCAGCAATTGCGGGCTGCAAACCGGGGACAGCGCCATCGGCAATTCCAGCAACAGGCCGCGTTTACTGCGACCGGTCATGCGGCCCCAGCGGATCACGAAATCCACGTCCTGAATCCTGAATTCATCGAAATTCACCGAATGCTGCAACAGTATCGTGATGTCGGGATAGCGCTCGTTGAAACTCGAGATGCGCGGCGACAACCACCGCAGGGCTACGTAGGTGGTAGCCCCGATCACTACGTCATGACTCGAATCCGTGGGCTTGATCCGGTCGATTGTGTGTCTCAACTCGGAAAATAGCTGCTGGGTCGTCTGCAGCAATTGCTGACCGGTTTTAGTCAGGTAAACCTGGCGAATCGAACGCTTAAAGAGCGCGCAATCGAGGCTTTCCTCGAGTTTTCGAATCTGATAACTGACCGCGCCCTTGGTCAGGCATAATTCCTGCGCCGCCAGGCTGAAACTCAAATGGCGGGCCGCTGATTCGAATACTTTAAGCGCATCGAGTGAGGGTAAATGATGCTTCATAGATCAATTTCGTGAGCAGGCAAACGCGACGCCCATTGAGTTTATCGTTAAATTTATGAGGTATGGTTTAAAATAACTAAACCATATCGACATATATTGGTATTGTCAAAAATTGACAAAAGCGCATAATCGGGACTAACCACAAAAAGCTTCATGCAATCGCCAGGCGAATAAACCGCTTTTAGAAAAATATAAAGGCTGGATCGATGGAACGTATCTAAATCACCATGGCAAACTCATCCGTCAGCGGAGAGATTTCTATCGTGATGCGAATAGTGGGTGTAAATTCGACAAACCAAGATAAATTGGACCTGAGGAGAAATACTAATGTCAGAATTCGACAAGCTGCATTTAAAACTAACGCGAAACCAAATTACGCGCCGCGAATTTCTTTCCCGAATGGCGGCACTCGGCATTGCCACCACGGCAACCAGCGCGCTGCTGTCGAGCCCGGCGATGGCAATGCAGAAAAAAGGCGGTCACTTCCGCATGGGCAAGGCTCACGGCCAGACCACCGATACTCTGAACCCCGCTACCTGGGAGAACGGGTTTGTCATCGCCATGACTTTTGCCATTAACGGCTACCTGACCGAGGTCGGTAAAGACGGATCCCTGCAACCAGGAGTTGCGGAAAGCTGGGACTCGTCACCGGACGCCTCCGAATGGACCTTCAATCTGCGCAAGGGCATTACCTTCCACGACGGCAGGAAACTGACCCCCGCCGACGTCATTGCTTCGATCAACTATCACCGCGGCGAGGATTCCACCTCGGCGGCGGCTCCGCTGGTGGCCGAGGTTACGGATGTGCGCGCCAACGGCCCCGACAAGGTCGTGGTCAAGCTGCAGGCAGGTAATGCCGACTTCCCCTTCACGCTGTCCGATTACCATATTCCGGTGGTGCCGGCCAAGGGCGACACTATCGACTGGCAATCCGGCAACGGTTGCGGGGTATACAAGATCCGGGACTTTAAACCCGGCGTGAGCTTGACCATGGATCGTTACAAAGATCACTGGGCCACCGACCGCGGATTTTTCGATTCGATCGAAATGCTGGCGCTGGTCGACACCAACGCACGCACCACGGCTTTGCTGACCGGCGACGTCGACGCCATCGACCGGGTCGATTTGAAAACAGTTAACATGCTGAAGCGCAAATCGGGGGTGACCGTGCACTCCGTGGCAGGCACGCAGCATTTCACCTTCGCCATGTCATGCAACCAGAAGCCCTACGACAACGTCAACGTGCGCCTGGCGCTCAAACATGCGGTCAACCGCGAGGAAATGGTGGAAAAAATACTGCTGGGATACGGCGTGGTCGGCAATGACCATCCAATCGGCAGCGGGCAACGATTCTATAACAAGGATTTGGCGCAAACCCCGTATGACCCCGACAAGGCCAAGTTTTACCTGAAGAAATCGGGCCTCACTTCGCTATCGGTGAGCCTGTCGGCGGCCGATGCCGCGTTCCCCGGCGCCGTAGATGCCGCGGTGCTGTATCAGAACAGCGCCAAGCAAGCGGGTATCGACCTCAAGGTCGTACGCGAACCGAACGACGGTTACTGGTCGGATATCTGGATGAAGAAACCGTTCACCGCGGTTTACTGGAGCGGAAGGCCGGTCGAAGATGCCATGCTCTCCACCGCCTATAAGACCGGTGTCTCCTGGAACGACAGCTTTTGGTCGAACAAACGCTTCGATGAGCTGCTGCTCAAGGCGCGCGCCGAACTCGATCAGAACAAGCGTCGCGAGATGTATTACGAAATGCAGCAAATCGTCAATCAAGACGGCGGCGTGGTCGTACCGATGTTCGCATCTTACGTATTTGCCACTTCCAACAAGGTCAACCACGGTGGCGACTTCGGTTCCAACTGGGACGTCGACGGCGAACGCTGGACCGAGCGGTGGTCCTTCGCCTAGGCAGTAAAACGCAGTACCGGACACAGGGACGTGTCCCGGATTCACTCACCGCGAGCGGTGCCTCCGTTAACGGTTTCTTATGGCAGACGCCATAAAGTCGCAGGCACGTGTTGTCGTCATCGGCGGCGGCATCGCCGGCTGCTCCACGCTATATCATCTGACCCGCGAAGGCTGGACCGATGTGGTGCTGGTCGAACGCGACGAACTGACCTCGGGTTCGACCTGGCATGCGGCGGCGCAGGTCACCCAGTTCGGCGGCAACCAGACCATGGTTGCACTCAAACGCCACAGCATCGATTTATACCGCGAGCTGGCGGCTGATCCCGACAACCCGATCTCTTACCACATTACCGGCGGCATGCGCCTGGCGCATACACCGCAACAGGTCGACACCTATAAACACTATATCGGTATGGCGGGCGGCATGGGCGTGGAGATGGAATTCATCGACGCCGCCGAAGTCGGTAAGCGCCATCCGCTGATCAATACCGACGGCTTGCTCGGCGCCTGGTGGGATCCGCTCGATGGCGACATCGACCCTGCGGGCATTACTTTTGCCATGGCGCGCAAGTCGCGTGAAGCCGGCGCCGAGTTCTATCGTTTCAATCCGGTCGAAAACATATCGCGCAAGCGCGACGGCGAGTTTATCGTACACACGCACAAAGGCGACATTACTTGTGAAAAAGTGGTTAACGCAACCGGCTACCGCGTCAACGAAGTCGGCGGCATGCTGGGCGTCAGCCATCCGGTCACCTCGATGGAGCATATGTATTTTTTGACCGATACCCTGCCCGAGCTCGAGGCGCTCGACTTTCGCGTGCCGATAATCCGCGACCCCGGCGATGATTTTTACAGCCGCCAGGAAAAACTGGGGCTGCTGGTCGGCGTTTACGAACAGGGTTGCCTCAGCTTCGGTATGGACGGTATCGACCCCGACTTCACGCAGGCGCTGTGCCCATCGGATCTCGACCGCTGCCTGGATAACATGGAGCGGATCTTCGAGCGTATGCCGGCGCTGACCGAAGCCGGTATTCATACAACCATCAACGGCCCGATTACCTATACCATCGACGGCGCGCCGTTAATCGGTCCGATCCCGGGGGTGGAAAACGCCTATTGCGCCATCGGCCTGCGCGCCGGTATCGGCGAGTCCGGCGGCCATGGCAAGTTACTGGCGCAAATCATCGTCCACGGCGAATGCGAATGGGACGCCTGGTTCCTCGATCCGCGGCGCTTTACCCGCTACGCCAATACCGAACACACTTGCCTGAAGGCGATCGAGGATTACCGGAACGAGTTTCACTACCATATGCCGCAGGAACAGCGGCCCGCCGCGCGGCTGGCCCGCACCACGCCGCTGTATCCCGTGTTCGAACGGATGAACGCCGCCTGGGGCGTGGTCAACGGCTGGGAACGGGTACTGTTTTTCAAACCCGAGGCCGATTTCGTCGACCAACACAGCTATCGATTTACCCCGACCGAAGCGGTCGTGGCGCGGGAAGTCGAACAGTTACAGCAGCAGGTCGGCCTGATGGAAGTGTCCGGCTTCAATCGTTATGCAATCAGCGGCGCGGGCGTAGCCGAATTTCTCGACCGTATGATCTGCGGACGCTTGCCGCGGCAAATCGGCAAGCTCGGCCTGTGCTATCTACTGACCGAGAAAGGCAATGTCCTGAGCGAGGCGACGCTGGTCAAACTGGGAGAGGATCGTTACTGGTGGGGTTCGGCGGCGGCGGCGGAATGGCATGATCGCGACTGGCTGAATCGCTTCAAGCCCGACGCGGTAGCAATTACCGAAATGACGGCCACGCACACCATCCTGGTCGTCGCCGGTCCGCAGTCGCGCGCGCTTTTACAATCGCTGTCGCCGCGCTGCGACTGGTCGGCGCAAGCCTTCCCCTGGTTGCGCGCGCAGCAAATGTTTATCGGCCATGCCGAAGTCACCGCGATGGCCTTAAGCTTCTCCGGCGAACTGGCCTATGAGCTGCATGTACCCAATGAGCAGCTTTACCTGGTATGGCAACTCCTCAGCGAAGCCGGCCGCGAATTCGAGCTGGGATATTTCGGACTTTACGCAACCGAATCGATGCGGCTCGAAAAGGGTTACCTGCACTGGAAGGCGGATTTGACATATGAACACAATCCGATCGAGGCGCGCCTGGACCGTTTCGTCAAGCTCGACAAGGACGATTTTATCGGCAAGACCGCCCTGCTCGAACAAATCGAGCGCGGCCCGCGTAAGCTGCTGGTTTCGCTGACGGTCGATTGCGATATCGCCTGTGCCCACCACGGCGACCCCGTCTTTGCCGGCGACCGCCAGGTCGGTTCGGTCACTTCGGCCGGCTACGGCCATCGCGTGCAGCAAAATATCGCCTACGCCTATGTCGATCCGCAAAGCGCGGCCGTCGGCACCGGGCTCGAACTCGGCATTCTCGGCGAACGCTACGCCGCCGTGGTGGTGGAGCCGATTCTCTACGACCCTGACAACCGACTGGTGCGCGCATGAGCAAAAGACCGAAACGACACCGCGGCGGCAGCCGCGCAGCAATGCTGGCCAAACGCAGTAAACCACCCGCGATCAACCCGGCCCCGGCGGGACCGGTCGGGGGCCAGTATCGGCCGCTAACGGAAACCCAGATCCGGCAAATCTACGACACCTCGTTACGCATGCTGGCGGAGCTCGGCATGGGAGACGCACCGCAAACCCTGGTCGATCAGGCGCTCAAATGCGGCGCCACGATCAACCAGATGGGGCGCCTGTGCTACTCCCGGGACATGGTCGAAGATATTATCGCCGGCGCTTGCAAGTCTTTCGTCTTCCACGGGCGCGACGACAAATACAGCTTCGAGGTCGGCGGCGACCGCGTCTATTTCGGCACCGGCGGTGCGGCGGTACAGGCGCTGGATCTGGATACCCACCTCTATCGGCCGTCGACGCTGGCCGATCTGGAAGCCTTTACCCGGCTGGCGGATAAATTAACCAACGTATCCTGGTTTACCCGCTGCTGTGTGGCAACCGACGTGCCCGATATTTTCGAGCTCGATATCAATACCGCCTATTGCCTGATGCGCGGCACGCAAAAACCGGTGGGCACCAACTTCACGCTGGGTGAACACGTCGACCCGATCGTCGACATGTTCGACTGCATCGCCGGCGGCAGCGGCAAGTTTGCCGAAAAACCGTTTTGCAAGGCGCATATCAGCCCGATTATCTCTCCGATGCGCTACGGCGAAGACGCCTTCGACGTCGCCCTCGCCAGCATCCGCCGCGGTATGCCGATTAACTCGATCGTCGCCGCGATGTCCGGTGCGACCTCGCCGGCCACGATCGACGGCATGCTGGCCGCGTCATTCGCCGAGACGCTGGCGGCGCTGGTCATGGTGAATATCTTCGAGCCCGGTTTCCCGATGATTTTTTCCAACTGGCCGTTTGTCATCGATTTGCGCACCGGCGCCTTTTGCGGCGGCGGTGGCGAAATTTCGATCCTGAACGCGGGCGCGGCGCAGCTCGCCAATCATATTGGAGTGCCGTCAGGGGTTGCTTCGAGCATGTCGGACGCCAAAGCCGTCGACGCCCAAATGGGGATGGAAAAAGCGCTTTCGGCACTCGCCTGCGGCCTGTCCGGCGCCAATATGGTTTACGAGTCTTCGGGTATGATGGCCAGTCTGCTCGGTGTTTCTTACGAAGCCTTTGTACTCGACAACGAAATGCTGTCGCATATTTATCGCATGATCCGCGGCATCGAAGTGACCGAGGATACGCTAGCCTTCGAAGCGATGAAAAACGTGATCACCGGGGAAGGCCATTTCATCGGCGAAACTCAAACCATGGAAGCGATGGAACGGGATTATTTTTATCCGAAACTGGGGGATCGCCTGGAGCCGACCACCTGGGCCGAGGTCGGCGCGCAGGACGCCTGGCAACGCGCGAATTCAGAGGTACGAGAGATTTTGCAGCAGCACCGGCCTAACTATATCGATGCGGCGGTGGACGCCAAGATTCGCGCCCGCTTCAAGATACTCCTGCCCGCTTGAGCCCGCATTTCTCAAAAGCGCTTGGTAATAGCTTCCAAATGATTGCGGAAAACAACATGTATCGGAACTAAAAGTTCGGCGCACCCGCCAAGACCCCGGTTCGGTGGCCGGTATGACGAATAGGTGAAAAGCCGCCCCGGCGGGTATTCTATTAGTTATTTCGCCATTTGCACCAGCGGCGGGAAAAGTTCGTCATCGCGTAGGCTTTCGGCAAGAATCTCGATGAAACCGTTTTTCTGCCGCGCTTCCGTGAAAACGCCCTGGATATTTATCACGTCAAAATAGCGGTGCTCCTCGTACTTGGGATTCCACAATATCAGCGGGCATTGCTGTTTCGAGTAAATCGAGGTGCCGATTCCCTTGTGGATCGAACGCACTTCGATTTCACCGGAGGATTCGTTTTCATTGAGGTAAAGGCAGGAATTCACTTCGACTTCGAGTATTTTCTCGACCGCCGAGCGCGGGTGTATTTCGCCGATCACGTGCACTATGCGGGTGACATCGGCATCGAGATCCACCAGATTGAACGGTCCCTGGACATCGTCGCGGGCGAAACTGTAGACGCCATCCTGATAAATGATTTTTCCTATGGTTAAAACGTTGGCCATGATGTTGGCCGCGTAATACTTGGAAATGTCGTTAAAAATATGCTCCATTCAGCTCGATTCCCGGTGATTATCGACGGCCGGAATGACCGTCAAGACTGCAAATGAACTACAGCAATGAGTATAGAACAACACCATGTTTTAACAGCATATTTCGATCCCGCCGGGGCCGCCTTTTGGGCGCTGGATCGCAGTGCTGCAGGACCAGCTTACGACGCCCGGGTAGCCGGTAGCCGCAGGCCATAAACGCAGCTGTAACCCAGAGGCGACGCCGAAATCGAAAGTAATCGCAGTGCTTGTTAGCGCCGCGCCGATAGTATTCGAGTCGCGGCTGAGCGGCGCGCTAATTCCACTTGCCGTTCTTGGAAAACTGGGATTTGAGAAAGTCCATCTGATCGGCCAGGATATTTTTATTGGCGAGATAAAAAAACTCGTGCCGATTGGGCACGAACGGAACCGCCAGCAGTTCCATGCCGGCCTCTTCGGGCGTATGGTTGGCTTTACGATGATTGCAGCGCTTGCAGGCGGTGACGACATTGGTCCAGATGTCGGTGCCGTTGCGCGATACCGGCAGGATATGATCGCGTGACAAATTATCCGCACCGAATTCACCGCCGCAATACATGCACAAATACTGGTCGCGGCGGAACAGGTAACTGTTTACCAGCGGCGGCACGAAATCACTGAGTTTTACGCTGCCATCGCTGGCGAGAATGCTGGGCAGGGACAGCACAGACTGACTGCCGAGCCGGTTGATGCCGCCTCTGATTTCGAAAGCATCTTCGCCGAGCGCCCAGACCACCTGATCCTTGACCACCAGCGTGGCGGCCTCTTCGCGGGTAATCCAATCGATCGGCGTTCCCGCCTTGTTCAATCTGAGTATCTTCGCGTTCATCATAGTTTTTTATTATGCCTTACATTTTCGGCAGGTAAACCCTTGATTTAATTGAAAACCGGTGCTGACGTAAACTATTTCACATTCTGGCGCCCGGTTATGCCTGCGCGAATCGGTATTCGATGCTGAAAATCCGCTACCTATATCAATCGGCCCCGGCGATATCTCCGAAGCCGCGGATAAATTCGCCGCTTACCCTAGTATAGACTACCGGTTTGACTGCTTCTGGGCGGAGTGCTAACTTTGCGCGCATCTCGCAAATGGTCGATGAAAGCATGTTCAATGCCGCGGGTCCGATCAGTAACAACAGGCCTATACGCGACACCAGCGTCAATCTACCGGCCACCCGTCTAGCGCGCAACCGGTGAAGGCCTTTCCCTTGGTGCTGTGCGATGCTTTTTAGCGCTTGCGCTTTCGGCGGCAGTCAGTCGGCAGTGGTTTCGGATGCCGCTTCAATCGAACGCAAACAACGGCGGAACATCGCGCGCGAAATCGGCATGCCTGCAACCCAGGGTGTCGTCGGGCTCGACGGTTTGGGCATTTTCCACCGAGAAAACGAAATCGACGTCGATATCGGCGTAATTATGCGCAGCCGCCTCGCTTGCCGGCCCGCGGAGCCAGCAATATACCGGACATATCAAACATGCCGGATCGGCGCAATTAGCGGCGTTGATCGAGCGACTCGCCGATTCCGGTTTCAGCGATGACGATATGCGCGGCTTTCTCGGCGAAAATTTCAAACGCGTTGCCGTGCGTTCCTGGAACGGAAAACGGAGGATTATTTCAATGGCGTTAAACCCGGCGAAAACAGAGCTGATCGACTGGGTGGCCGCGAAGATCGACGAACTGTCCGACTGGCACCAAGTGATTTTCAACCATGGCGAGACCGCCTGGCGCGAGTATCAATCCAGCGCCTGGTACGTCGAGCGCCAGCGTGCCGAGGGTTTCGCCGTCGAAGCCGGCAGCGGCGGCATGCCGACCGCGTTTTGCGCCGAGTGGCGTAACGGCGACGGACCGACTATCGCGGGTTACGCCGAGTATGACGCGGTACCCGGCAACTGCCAGGCCGCCGCTACCGAACAGCGCCCGCGCGACGGCTTGAACCGACACGCGGGCGGGCACACCGATCCGCATTCGGCGCTGGGCATCAGTTCGCTCGGCGGGTTTCTCGCGGCCAAGGCAATCATGCAACGGTATGACATCAAGGGGCGCTTGAAATATTTCGGCGAACCGGCGGAAAAGGTCCGCGGCTCCAAACCGATACACGCCGCAGGCGGCTACTACGACGATCTCGACGCCGCGCTCAGTTTTCATCCGTTTTACATGCTGCCGCTATGTAACACGACACGCTGGAACACCCACTGCGGCGTAACCTACGCCATGATTTACAGTTTCGAATGCGAGCGGCCCGAAACCTGGCTGAGCCAGGCCGGCGAGCGCGCCAGCCCGATTGCCGCCGCACATGCAGCGGCGCGCGCGCCCGGCGCCAACGACGCATTGGTGCAAAGGTACCAGACCTCGAAAGCGCTGAAAGAGCATATGGTGTCGGCCGGCTGCGGCTGGTCGATGAATGAATGCATTTTGACCGCCGGGCAGGCAACGGCGGATAACCTGCCGGCGCAAATCGCGCAAATCCAGTACATTTTGCGCGTGCCGACGATCGAGATGGCGCAGCGGATTACCGGGGTGCTGGATAACAATGCGGCTGCGGCCGCATCGATCAGCCACTGCGGCTGGCGCCGCGACTGGGTAAGCAAATCGCGTCACGGGCTCGCGAATCACGTGTTGGCGCAGGCCGCCTACGATAATTTGCGAGCAATCGGCGCGCCAAATTTCAATCGGGGCGCCGCCAGTGACAAGGCGCGTGAAATCCAACGTAACCTCGGGCTCGAGCCGATGGACGATCCCTTCCTCGCCGCAACCGAACAATTAATCACGCCACAGGAGGCAGAAGCCGAACTGCGCCGGGAATTACCCGCTTGGCAGGAACACTTTACCTCCGATGACTACACCGAGTATTGCTGGCACGCGCCGACGGTGCGCCTTTATATTGCGCGACCGACACTGGCTTCGCCGCCCGGCTACCAATATCCGGCCTGGGCGATGAATGCGCTCGGCGGCATCCGCGAAACCATCGAACCGATGATCGCCTGCGCCGCCAAAACCATCGGCTGTACCGTGATCGACCTACTAACCGACGCTGCATTGCTGACCGCCGCTCGACAAGAGTTCGAGCAACGCACCGGCGGTGGAGTCGGCGGCAGCAACTGGCAGGCGCCGTTGTGCGACTACCCGCCGCCAATCGATTTTCGCTGGCCCGAATACATCAACACCGAGCGCGGCCGCGAATGGTGGATACCCGGCTAGCGCCTGGGAATGCCGCCCAATAATTCCGGGTCAGAGCAAAAATTATTTGCGCGAAATGCGCTTGCGCCGGAATAACTTCTTATGTCGGCGCCATTCTACTCTCACCCGGAATTACCCAAATAATTTTTGCTCTGACCCGGAATTACCGCCTGGGGGTGGTTTGTATGAGTTGCTTTAGTTCGGCGATTTCGGCGCGCAGCGCGGCCACTTCACGATGCAGATCGGCCTCGATGTGATCGCGCGCCTCACCCAGCGCAAGCTGGGTCTCTTGGGTTTCTTGCTCGGTAAAGCTGTGCATTGCATTGACGATAATCGCGATAAACAGGTTCAGCATGGTGAAGGTCGCGATCAAAATGAATATGACGAAGAATATCCAGGCGTTCGGATGGATTTCCATCACCGGGCGCACGATACCCATCGACCAGCTTTCCAGGGTCATGATCTGGAACAGCGAAAACAGCGATTCGCCGATACTGCCAAACCATTGCGGGAAGTTCGCGCCGAACAGTTTGGTGGCAATGACGGCAAACACATAGTAAAGCAGCATCAACACCAGCGCGATGGAACCCAGACCCGGAATCGATTCCAGCAGCGCACCCACGACCCGGCGCATCGAAGGCACGATGGTCAGGATGCGTAATACGCGCAACACCCGCAGCGCGCGCAGCACGGCAAACGGCCCGCTCGCCGGCACCAGTGCGATGCCGACCACGGCAAAATCGAAGACGCTCCAGGGATCGCGAAAGAAAGCGAGCCGATGGACGAATATCCTGAGCAGAATCTCGACCACGAATACCGCCAGTATCGCCTGGTCGACGGCAACCAGGATATCACCGTAAGAGGCCATAATCGCCGGCACGGTCTCCAACCCGAGAATAATGGCATTGATCACGATTAACGCCATGATGCCGTTTTGAACCCGCGCCCGCTCAACCCAGGGCAGCGCCTCAGATTCGGGTGTCGGTGCAGATGAATCGTCGCTATTTCTCATTGATTTGATCTTCCGGTTGCCAAGCCCTGTTAATTGTTGTCGCGCCGGGCAATTTCAATAGTAAGCAGCTTGCCGGCGATGCGGCCAGCCCGTATTAGCGGCAGAATACAACAAAAACCGGGCAAGATTGTTACCCGGGTTCGGTGCTATCCTGGCTAATTCGACCGGGTCTGCATTAGCGGCACAAACACCGCGCTAATAAATGCCTGCGCCTCGTCCAGACTAAACAGTTCACGCGTGGCCGGAGCCTCATCCCGCCAGCTCGCCCCAGATTCATCGCCGGCGATAAACATCATCTCGGTACAAAGCGACGCGGCGCAACTTCGCCCGCTATCCCTGGCATCCCAGTCAATCGCGCCGAATACCGTCAACTCCGGCTCGATTAGCCGCAGTTCGTTATCATCTTGTTCAATCACGATAGGGCATGCGGTAATTCGGCAGTAGGATTCTATCCGGGTCGGCAAAGCGAACATGCTGCTAAACGCGAGTGCATCGAAGGCGCACATCGCATTAACGCCGCCAAACTTGCTAATCACTCTGAATTCGCGCGCTTCGTCAACGAAAGGATAGGCGCCTGCGATCAGACCCGAGCGGTCAAGCAGGATTATTTTTTCGGCCGCCAGCCGTCGTAATGCGGAGTTTAGACAGCCGGCAAATTCGATTTCGTCGGCCGCCGGCGCGCGCCCGTTTTCAAGGTAGCGACGCAGGATAGACTGATGCAATCGTCGCAAGGATTGCGGCAGGCGCAATTGATTATGGCGCAAGGGTAGATTCCGCTCGAGGCGCTGAACGGCCCTTTCAATCCGTATCGGGTCCATTTTCGGTCACTGATTGGCAAGTCTAAGCAAGACTAAATTAACCCGCCGACGTCAGGCAACCGTTGCGGCGTCGATATCGTCATCTTCCAGATTAATTTCCTCGGCCGCTTCTTCGATAATCTCGGTATGCGTCGACAGTAGCGTTTTGACGCAGTCATACAGATTTTTCATGGTGCCGTCGACGTAGTTGAAATCGTTTAGCAGCGAAGTCGCCATCGCCGCCGTAATGCGCTCGTCCCGCAACACGTCCGCTACCCGATCGTTTAATTCGGCATGCTTAATCCTGACATCTTTTTTCAGCCTCTTCAGATCCTTGATCACCAAGGCATGATCGGCGCCTTCCTCTTCTCTGACGCGGTAGATTTCGCGCAACAGCATCGCGATCTGATAACGCAGGCGATTATACTCGTCGCGAATGTGTCGATTATCCGAAAGCAGATATTTAGTCGCATTTTTACGCAGGTGCTTTATATGTTTGACGCTTTCGACAATTTCCGTCGCGGCATTGCGCAGGCGAAACATTTCCTCCGCAAAAACCCCCGGAACTTCGGATTGCGAGCGCGAAATAAACTCGACTATCGAGCTATAGAGCACCTTTACCTTGGTTTCGTAGAGTTCGTCGATATCGAAATCGTGCACCTCGCGATCGTCATCGATGGTTTTTTTGAGGTCGATCGACTCCAATATCTGGGTACGATGCAGATTCATACCGTGAGCGATGAGTTCGAAGGCGCAATCGAACAGATGCCAGACTTCTTGCTTGACCGATACCAGCACCGTTTCCGGGAACTCGATGGCGGCATCGCTCAGGTACCTGGGTTCAGCCAAATCGAGCGCTTTCTCCGGAAAAGTCTTGAACAGATAATCGGCGAGCCGATGAATCAGCGGTACCATGACCAGCACGCCGGTAATATTGAACAGGGTGTGAAACACAGCCAGTTTCATCGTGTAATTGTCCGCTTCGATGCCGACCTTGCCACTGACGCTATCCACCGCCCAGACGAACTGGCTGATGAATACGATCGCAATAATTCCCGTAACCATATTAAAAATCAGGTGTGCTCCCGCCAATCTTTTACCCTGCACATTCGCGCTCAGCGACCCGATGATTGCCGTGATAGTGGTGCCGACGTTGGCGCCGATCGCAAGCGCCAGCGCATTCTCGTAAGTAATTTGTCCGGCCGACAGCGCCGTCAATATTAAAACCAGCGTCGCATGGCTGGATTGCATCACCACGGTAGCCGCGGCGCCGATGGCGGCAAACAGAAACAATCCGGGATATCCCCCAACCGCCAACGATGCCAGGTCGAAGCTGTCCTTAAAGGCCTCGAAGCCTTCCTTCATGTAGTGGATGCCGAGGAACAGGAAACCGAGACCCGCCAAAACCGAGCCGATACCCTTTAAGTATTTAGACTTTTGAAACGCTAGCACGATACCGAATACCAGCATCGGCATCGCGTAGGCGGAAATCTTGACCTTGAGCCCAAATGCGGCGACCAGCCAGGCGCCGGTGGTGGTGCCGATATTGGCGCCGAAAATAATCCCGATGCCGGCGACCAGGGTGACCAACCCGGCACTGATGAAGGATATCGTGATTACCGAAACCAGTGAGCTCGATTGCATGACCGTGGTCGAGACGACCCCGAATAGCAGGCTCTTCCAAGTTTTATCGGTGGTCTTTTGTAACAGCTTTTCCAGCACGCCACCGGTAAATGCCTTGAAACCGTCTTCCAGGAATAGCATGCCGAACAGGAATATTGCGACGCCCGCCGCGATTTCCTTGAAGTCGGGACTGACCCAGAATCCGTAGGCGAGTACTAGCAGTATGCTTGGTAGAAATATTTTCTTGAGCATCGTGTTCCCCCATCGCTGTATTTACAGCAAATTACATTTATCCTTATTGTGCAATTTACCGCTTATCCCCGTGACCCGTTTTATAACTTTTTATCGATAATCGCCGCCGTATCCAGTATGAATCTGCACCGATTTCGGATTTTACCATAAATCCAAATCGACCCTCGATTCGCCCGCAAGGTTGGCGCGAATTTGCAGATCCGACTAAGTCGATTTTTTCAAATCTCAACCAATGCATAGTCCATTTAATCCCACTGCTGTCCCGTTAACTTTCAAATTAGCACCATCTGACCAGTATCGGGTAGATTCTGATCCAGTGGTGCGCCGAGTAATAGTGCCACCAGCTCCCGTTTTTCGAACAGGTTGACCTGCA
>Ga0126334_10000152_pt1 | contig 23139 bp, 25 predicted proteins | sample InaspJWI49metaG_FD_94491 | JGI IMG/M metagenome (GOLD analysis project Ga0126334, IMG submission 94491) | Marine gutless worms symbiont microbial communities from Oahu, Hawaii - Inanidrilus sp. 2 OAHU.JWI-49 metaG | ecosystem: Host-associated > Annelida > Digestive system > Unclassified...
AGTCCATAGATCTCACATTCAACCAGGGCATAGAGGCCTCCTTTTTGGAAGCTTCTATACTGTAAATGTGCCACCTATGTCCTTGTACTTATGTGTTACCTATGTCTATGAACCGTACCCTGAGCAGTTTTTTCATGGGGATCCTATAACTTATCCTTGATCTCGTTCCAAAAGGCTTCCACGCCTTCCTTCCAGCCGGCAAGAAAGGTGCGGATAAACTCACTGGCTTCCATGTCCCCTTCCGGTGCGATCCCTTGTAACTCCTCGTTGGCAGCAAAAAGGTCGGTGAAGTATCCACCCAGGATTTCGTTGCGCCGTGGTTGCGGTTCCGGTTGCCAGCCGAGGGCATATTGTAATTCCTTATAGTGGGCCGAACGGGCCCAGCGGGCGCCTTCCTTGCGACCCAATTCCGAGCTTTCCGTTTGCGATTCCAGCTTTTCGCGGCGCAGCCGTTCGGCAATTGCGGCCATATCCATGCTGCTGCGCATCCGCTTCTGGAACTCTTCCTTACGATGGATCATCGTGGAGACGGCTTTTTGGAAGATCTTGGAAAAGTTAAAGGATTCACGCCATTCAGTCATCTTCTGGTGCAGGTCATCCGGTACACTGACAGTGATTTTTTTCGACATGGCATACCTCTCGATGTTTGAGGACGTATTCCTAAAAAATTATGTATCTTTTGGTGATGGGCGTGTCAATAAAAGAGTAGGTGGGGCCCCGTCCTTGCAATAGATTTTTTAGATATCCGTGGTTCGAGGTGAATTTAAAATGGATAGTTTTAGAAGCCATTTCAGGAGTGAATTTTGGCTAAATATCAAGGCGGACTCGAATATCAGACCGGAGGCGCCAGCGAAGCCAGTGCCTTGCGTGGTAAATACGAGGCGTATTTCGAGGATCGGATATTCGTGCCCAACGCAGAGATTTCGACAAAGGTCGCTTTTGAAATGGCTTCTACCGGGGTTTTTCTTCGTATACCACTGCCAGAAACACTGTCGCAATCGGTTGGGTCAATAGCGTCCCGATCAGCGTTGAACCACCGACAGTAACGACCCCTATAAACAGGATGGCCACGATAATATTGTCGGTCAGACTGCCGGTGGTGGTCATTCGCCAGCTTTCCTGGACGGCATCGAAAAGGGGCATCTGTTTGTCGGTCATGAGCGGCAGCATGTAAAGGCAGGCATAGGTAATCAGGCCGGCCAGAATGATCCCGGGCAGGACCAGCAGCGCGTAACCGATGAAGACAGCCACGGCGGTAACGACGCTAAAACCCAGCAGGGGCAGGAACAAGTGCATTTGTGAGAAGATATCCTGCATCCGCGGCTCGCGGCCCTTACGGACCAGCAGGATAATGGAATGTACATAACCGGCGGAGGCCACCGCGGCCAGCAGGCCGAACGTCAGGAAGCTGATGACCAGTAACAATAAAGTCAGGAGTATCAGCGCAACGATGTTTTCCAAGGTGAGATTGAACGATCTTTCGATTAGTTTTTTAAAATCCACGTGTTCCTCCATTCAAATGGTCATGCCGGACTCGGGGCATCATAGTAAAAACAGTCAAAAAAGCAAACGGACATTGATTTTGGCAGCCCATTGTATTAGCTTATCCCCAGTGAATTGAAGCGGCGCCGGGGATCGGCGCTTTTTTTATACACGCTCTTATCAAGGAGACTCCAACATGTCAAAAGCACAGGCTCGACACATCCTGGTGGACAAAGAGGAGGATTGCGCAGCACTTATTGAAAAAATCAAGGCGGGTGAAGATTTCGGCGACCTGGCCCGTCAGCATTCCAAATGCCCCTCCGGCCAAAGAGGTGGTGATCTGGGTGAATTCGGACCGGGGATGATGGTTCCGGAATTTGACAAAGTTGTGTTCAGCGCAGACGTGGGCGTGCCCCAGGGGCCCGTCAAAACCGATTTCGGATATCACGTGGTGGAAGTAACCAGCCGCACTGATTAGAAACCGTTGAAAAATGCGTTTAGGGTCCAATCTTCAGCCTTCGCTTAAGCTTCGGCCGCTAAACACGCTAGGCGCTCGGCTGAGATCCTCGAAATACGACATGTATGCCTGCGGTCTCAACTTTACGGCCGTATTGATGTTGAACCAGAATCCGTTTTTGAGATGACTTCAACAATTGCCGATATTTCTGATAAAAGTCCGATCTTGGGGATTGTATCTCTGGATCGGGCTTTGTTTTTCAGGCCGCCGGCTCGATTGCCTTAACGATGGCCGTGCCGTTTTCTACCCGCCATTTCACATCCACATCCCAAATGCGAAATCCATATACTCTGTCCGGGTCACCGTCGCCGGTGTAAGCCGGGCGGGGGTCTAGTCTCAACATCTGCGCGATCAGGTCCAGGATGCCGGGTGCCGGACCAGCGTCAAGTCGTTGGCCGACGGCGAGGGCTTCAGGCGCGAAATCCACCACCAGACGGTTTTCAGGGGCCTCCGGCGCAAAACCGCTGGTGGCATCCGTGATCTTATCGGCATAGGGTAGATAGGGTTTGATATCCAAAACCGGTGTGCCGTCCAATAGATCCACACCACTGAGTTCCAGGTAAACATCCGCTCCATGGGTGTAAACCTTTTCAAGTTTAACCACGGACAGGCCTATGGGATTCGGGCGGAAATTGGATCGGGTGGCAAAGACACCGGCGCGCTGATTGCCTCCCAGGCGTGGCGGTCTGACAGTCGGGTTCCATTTTCCCTTTTCAATTCCGTGAAATACGTAGATCAGCCAGATGTGGCTGAAAGCCTCCAGGCCGGACAAAGCTTCCGACTGATTGTAGGGTGGGGAGAGAATCAGGGTGGCCTTGGCGGCTGGGGCCAGTCCGGGCTGTCTGGGGATACCGAATTTTTCCTTGAAACAGGAAGAAATCGTACCAATGGTTTCAAGTGGATACATGACTTGCTTTGTCGAGGTAATCCCGGGTCATGAAAAGGCCGGTAATGGTTTTGGCATCCAGGATTTCGCCATTGGAGATCATCAAAAGTGCCTTTGAGAGGGGGATAGGTTGCACTGCAATCTGTTCATCCCGGTCAAGGTTTTGTTCCGTTGCGGTCAGACCGGTGCAGAGAAAAAGGGTGATGGTCTCGTTTGAATATCCCGGGACCGGAATGATTTTTCCCAGGCGGATCAGGTGCGTCGCCCGGTAGCCAGTCTCCTCCTCAACTTCCCGCCGGGCACAGGTCTCCGGGTTTTCACCGCGTTCAAGGGTGCCGGCAGGTATTTCCCAGATGTCCTGTCGAATCGCATGGCGGTACTGCTGCAGCATGAGTACCTGCCGGTCACCGGTAAGCGGCACCATGGCGGCTGCCCCGGGGTGGTGAATCACATCGAGATCCGTCGTGTGTCCGTTTCCCAGGGTGACATTCTCTTTTTCAAGGGTGAAAACCCTTCCTTGGTACATTGTTTGAGATTGGTTGATTTTGGCAGACATAGTTAGGTTCTTCAGACTGAAGCAAGTAACCGAATAACTTAATTTGCCCAGAAAATGGTTAATTTTCTACCCGCCGAAACGCTATTTTTTTTTGTCGGTTTCAAAATGACGGATCAGCTCATCGACCGTCTGGCCGCCGGGGGCCATGGCCAGAGGGTTGACCTCGAGCAGGCCCCGCCAGGCGGCCATGGCGCCGTTCTCGTCTTTGAGGTCGTGGAGCAGCACGATCCCCTTGTTGAACCGGGAGGTTTCGTGTTTGGGATCCACCGCAATGGCCCGGTCAAACATTTCCACCGCCTTTTCGGAGTTGCCGGACCGCCGGTACATGACGCCCAGGTCGGTGATGACATTGGCGTTGTTCGGATTGATGTCAAGGGAGCGGGTATAGGCGTCAATTGCCTCGGCATGCTGGGCGGTGTCAAAATAAAGATTGCCCAGTTCCACCCAGGTATTACCGTCTTCGGGATTTTCTGCCACCACCTTTTTGAGCATGGCGATCCGGCTCATCTTTTCAGAATTCAGGTTGGCGGCCACCCCGGAAGAGGCCGGCGGCATCCTGGTCACGGGGGTACTACTATCGAGCTTGTAGACGGTAAAAGCAGCGCCCACCATGAAACCGAAGGCCATGGCGACGCAGACAGCAATCACCAGCGTTTCAAACTTATATCTCTTCTCATCTTTCTTTTCCGGCTTGCCCATATAACCGTCCTTGACTTTGCATTTGATCTGTTTTTTGAAGGGGCCTTACTCGTCCTTTTTCCACATTATCCGTTTACCTTTTTGATGGGCTACCATTCTCATTTTTTCTCGTTTTGTCAATAGGCGTCTAGAGGTGTGCGGTAGAAGGTATAAGGTATGAGGTGTTAGGTATAAGGTAGAAGATTTGGGGCTGCGCCCCGCATGGGTTCGAGAGCAAAGGGTACAAGGGTTCGAGGGGCCCAGGGTTCAAGTGAAGGGCAAGACCCCCAAAACCATAGATTATCTATAAGCAAGATATTTTTAGATGTCTCATTGTCAGATTTTATTCTATGTCGGACAAATAGGCGGCGGGCAAGGCCGTTACATAATTAAGCCTTTGGTGAAATGACAGAAAATCGATTTTAGTGAGCTTTATAAAATAACCAGAAGCCATCCTAAATACAGATTTTGTTTCAAGGTCAAGGCGGATGGAAAGCTCAAACCGGAGGAATACAAGCAGTATTTCGAGGATTTGGGCTTTTCATCCAACGCCGAGATTGGCCCAAAAGATGTGTTTAGGATGGCTTCTGCTAGTTGATGATGTATTTTTCTGGATTGACCGGCACGCCATTGAGCTTTATCTGGTAGTGCAGATGCGGGCCGGTACTGCGGCCGGTATTGCCCATCAGCACTATGACATCACCCCGTTTGACCTTCTCGCCCCGTTTCTTTTTGAACGACTCACAATGCGCATATCGGGTGACAAAACCGTGACCATGGTTGATCTCGATCACTTTTCCCAGCAGCCAGCGGCGCCCGGCATAGGATACTTTGCCGTCGGCCGGGGCGATAATCGGCGTACCGATGCGATTGGCGATGTCCAGGGCATTGTGGAATTCACGACGCCCGGTAAAAGGAGAGATGCGATGGGCGAACCTTGAGGTAACCCATCCGCGAGCCGGTCGAATCGAGGGAGTGGAAGCCAGCAGGTCAACCTGGGTCTCGAGATATTTCAGCAGCGAATCAAAGCCGGCCGCCTGGTTGCCCGAAGCGTCGTTAAGCTGGTTGGTCTGATGGTACATTTCACGGATGAGTGAGTTGTGTCTCTCGGTTAATGGGATGCGTGGGTCCAGATCGTCCGGGATCGCCCCGCCCATACCGAACAGGCCGGTGTTATCGCCGGAGTTTTCAATATTGGCAATGATCCGGATTTTTTTCTCAAAGGTGTTCAGATCGACCAGCCGTGATTTAAGGCTGTCTATTTCCCGGGCAAATTTTTGCAGCTGGGAGCGTTGGACCGCGATCGTCTGCTCCTGGGTAGTGTTTTGCCGTGAAAGGGCCAGCGTATTCTGATAGGCTTTGCGTACCTGGATATAGTCATATAGACCGGCACCGGCCAGGGAAAATGTTGCGGTGACCAGTAACAGGACGGTCCAAAAGAACTTACGGGAAACAGTCAATTGGCGGACCGGGGCGTGGGTATTGCTCAGCAGGTAAAATGTAAACGTTCGGTTCATAGAAACAACTGTCATACTATGAGGCTAGTGCAGCTATTTGATAGCAGCCTTTACCCCGGTTCTTCCATCATGGTGAGGCCAACCAGGTAATGTCCTTTAAAACGGCCGGTCTGCTCCTGGATAATATAGCGTATCTTCGTTTTGATATAGTCGCCTGGTTTCCTGCGGTTCAACGGTGTGTAGCGAGCCTTGATCTCATCACCGGTGCGCAGGTGCGCCAGGACAGAAGATCCCTCTTTTACCAGAAAAAAGAGCCCTTTTAGAGGAACTTCCCATATTTTTGATTGATAAACCGCCCCCATGTCCTGGATGTGAAATTCGACACACGCATAGCCGGGTTCACGGGTATGTTCCTCTGGACTGTGTTGTTGGGTTGATTGTAGTAAGGCCATCTTGGTTCCCCTGTTCGATAATTATGGTGGTACCCGGACCGGGAGGCGCGGTGGCCGTTCCGGTCTATTCTATGTATCGGGTATTTTCGAATTTACATTAGTGAAAAATATTATAAATTCAGAAATTTCTTTATCTAAACAGGTGAAACCACGCAGGCCTTCGAATTGGTTGCAAAATTTGCTTTAGCAACGGTATTCGTCGCACCGGTGTGGTGTGGGTAGAAGCTACCTAAAATCCGGGTAGCGCCTACAAGATGAAAACGGTGCAATTCATTTTTCATCTTTTAATGTAAGGTCGGGTTCCCGATTGATCTGAACACTCGCCGGAAGAGATGCGGTTTGGCTTGCGATTGAAACCGGGTCTATGTCGGGGTGTCAAATTCACCGGGAAAGGGGTGGCCGTGGGATGAGACGGCCACCCTTCCCGACAAACCCTTAATTCCCAGATGCGTCATCGGGCGAATGATTTGGTTATATTCCGTGAATTAAGGGTACTTATTTCTATATCAATTAGCGTGCCAAAACACGTAAAAAATTTCAACTAATTGTATTTATTGGAAATTATCGATTTATAAAATTTCAGAAAAGACTTGATGTTGATATTTGACGGGTGTATGGTGAAATATCAACAAATAGTGTGCTGAAATATCGATACTAACATGCGACATACCGACATAAACCTGTTTAAATCCCTCTCTGAGGAACTGGACCCCCAAGTCCTGCAACGCAAGTTCCTGTTGTCTTTGCTGGAGCTGCAAGGCGTCGGTCGGGGATCCATATGGATCAAGCGCGAGGACAAGATCCTGTGCATCGAAGCCGTGGGTGTGGAAAGTGAGAATGTTAAAAACGTTGAGATCGATGCTGGACGACCGAGTGTGGTGGGATGGGTAATCGAGCACGGGAAGATGACCATCGCTGAACCCGAGGCCGACAAACGCCACTACCGTGAGCTGGAAGAAAAGCTAGCCGTCAAGAGCAGCCTGATTCTCTGTTTTCCCCTGTTCTTGAGAGATCAAACTGTATACGGTGCCGTTCAGATAATCGATACGTCTCCGGAAACGAGCAGGCTGAACTTGGATCAGGACTACCTTGATCACATCCAGGACCTTGTCAACATTGGGTCCACCTCGCTCGCCAATGCCATCTTTTATAATGACAGCCTTAAAGAAGCCGATGCCCTGCGGCAGACCTTGAACATCATCAGAAGTGAGGGGGTAATCCTCGGGCAAAGCCCGGCGTTTTTGAAGGTACTCAAGCGTATCCGCAGTTATGCCGCAACCGACTATCCTGTGCTGATTACCGGCGAGAGCGGAACCGGTAAAGAGTTGGCCGCAAATCGCATTCATGAGTTGAGCAATCGACGGGATAAGCCCTTTCTGGTCCAAAATTGTAGCGCTATCCCGGAGAACCTTTTGGAAAGTGAACTTTTCGGGCACCGGAAAGGCGCTTTTTCAGGCGCCATAGAGGACAAAATCGGACTTTTTGAGGCTGCTGATGGTGGTACTGTATCTCTGGATGAAATCGGGGATATGCCCCTCAGCCTCCAGGCCCGGATCCTGCGTGTCATCCAGAACAGTGAAATAAAACCGGTGGGACAGATCCAGGTCAAGAAGGTCGACATACGCATCATATCAGCCACCAATATCAACATCCAGGAAGCGGTGAATACGGGTGAATTCCGCCAGGATCTCTTCTTCCGACTTTCCGTGCTGCCCTTGCAGTTACCTCCTCTCAGAGAACGGAAGGAAGATATTCCGCTCCTGTTCCGGCATTTCATGAAGCGGGAGTCCCTGAGAATGGGGCTGCCGGCTAAGCCGACTATGCCCGAGGCCATGCGCCTGCTGATCGACTACGCCTGGGATGGAAATATCCGGGAGCTTGAAAATATCGCCCGGTATCTTTTGGTCGTTGTAGATTCGGACGTCATCGAACCACAGGATCTGCCCTTCTTCTATGACCTGGGACGAGAAATTGCGCCGGTTTCTCCGCCTGCGGGCGGTGGTGAGCTGCAGGCCGCTGTTCCAACATCCGCAACGGCCCCTGGCCGGGACCTCGCATTTGGGGAGCGTACTTGGAAACAGGTTGAGAAAGCATATGTGCGCTACCTGCTGGAACAGTTCGGCGGCAACGTGACCCGGGCTGCCAAGGCCGCGGCAATAAATCGTTCCACGTTTGCGTCACGGATGCGCAAATTGAACATTAGCAAATAGAAACCATTTCAAATAAGCCTCTTGGTTCAACTTCGAATTTGGTGTGAACATCTGCATGTAGTGCAGCTCCCGCGCTATCCTTAACTTTCACCGAGCCTACGCAAACTCACAATTAATAAATCAAAGGACAATTCAGTTGAAGATGGTCATTTTTGATGGTGCTTTTTGCATCGGTATTGAGCAAGCGGAAAGCCAATAAGTTTTCTATCTGCGCTGTTTGAAACCGGCGTCTACGACAATGGCGTTTTTACGTCCCTTCTTCCTTAGCTTGCGAAGTCGCCTCAGGACTCGCTGGAAATCGGTGGCCGTGGTGTCCTGCTCCCAGCCCGAGCGGTCCATGTATTTGAATATAGCCTTCCCATCACGGGTAGACCGGGTTCCCCGGATAAGCTCTTGCCTGAAGTTGTCGAGTATCTGTTCGCCTTCTTCCAGGCTGGTTGCGTAAGAATAGCGATAGCCGGTCGGCAGCCCGTCCAGAATTCGATAGGCCGGGGTATTGAATTGGCTGGGTGTCAGCACGCGGACCGCCTTGCCGATCCCAACCTTCAAGAGGTGCTGTTGGGCTTTGCTCAAGAGGTCGCCATTTTCCAACAACAGGTCCCACACATTGCGAAAGTCGGTTAAACAAGTCAGATCCGGTTCAAGTTCACTGGCCGCGGTTTTTACGGCCTCGATAACCCGGGCCAGCTCTTCCCGGCTCTTGGCCGTGAGGGTAATGGTTAAACGGTTGTTCTTTTTATCAACCTTGACGCTGCTCACGATTCCTCCCGAGCCACGGACGGAAAGAGGGCTGCGTTGGTGTGCGGTAAGAACTTGGCGGCTGAAAACCGGTTCATGAAATCCTGGTTCACGTTGAGTTCCAGGTACGTGATGCTGTCCCGAATGCTATCGATTTCCGCCAGGCAATCGGCATGGGTCAAATAGTGGGTAGCGCCCCCCAGGCTACTGTTGCCCAAGCTGTGGTAAGCTGTCAGGGGCAGGTCGGGCAGCATCCCAATGGAAATAGCCGCCCGGGGATTGATAAAGGAACCGAAAGTGCCGGCCACGTAAAACGATGCCAAGTCGGGCAGGGCGGTACCGACTGACTGGCTGATGGTTTCCAGGATGGTGTACATGGCCGCCTTGGACCTGATCAGGCTGTCCAGGTCTGCCTGGCTGATGGTCAGGTCGCGGCCGATCCCCGAATCTTCCTCTTTAACCAAAACAAAGTGGGCCAGTTCCGCCTGGTACCGGATGCGGCCATCACATTGTTCCGGGACCAGCTTGCCGCGGATGTCGAGCATACCAGACATAAACAGGGCCGCCGCCAGGTCGATTACACCGGAGCCGCAGATTCCGACCGGTGGCAGATCGTCGATGGTGCTGATGCGCAGTTGCCTGGAACCGGGTACCCGCTGCACCTTATCGATGACCCCGGGACCGGCCATCATGCCTATTTTAGTGACACCGCCTTCAAGGGCCGGACCGGCCGCCCCGGCACAGGCGATCAGCCAGTTCCGATTGCCAAGCACCACCTCGGCATTGGTGCCGACGTCCACCATGATGGCCGTTTCCTCCTTCTGATGTAGGCCGGCATAGAGGATTCCCGCTATAAGGTCGCCGCCAAAGTAACTGCCGATGTTCGGGAAAATAAAGACCCGGGCACGCGGATTCAGTTTCAGACCAAGATCGATGGCCTTTACCAGGTCGGGTCGGTTGACCACTGGTATATAAGGTTCCCGGATAATCCACTGCGGGTCGAGTCCCATGAACAGGTGGGTCATGGCGGTGTTCCCAGCCACAGCGGCCAGGAGTAGATCTTCGGGTACCCGGCCACAACTATGGCACAAGGCGGCGATCTCGCGGTTCAGGGGATTGACGATCAAAGTCTGGAGGGCTGCCAGGCCCCCCTTTTCAGCTGCGTGGTGAATTCGGGCCAGGATATCCGGGCCAATTGCAATCTGGGGGTTGTCAAAAGAACTTTCTGACAAGACATCTCCGGAGATCAGATCAACCAGCCGCAGGACCACCCGCGAGGTCCCCAGGTCAATGGCCGCACCGATCGGCGGAGCGGGGTCATCGGCCGGTGATAGGTCGAGCACGGTCCAATGGTCTTGGCGGCGGCAGAGGGTGCAGTTGAATTCCCCGTCGTTTTTACGCAGAAGCCCGGGGAGATTCCGCAAAAGACTCATATCGAAGGAAACAGTGCCGTTAGAGAGGGCCGGCTTGAGGGCGCCAAAGACACGCTCGGCATCCGCCGTGTTGTCTTGCAGGCTAGGGGCCGGTACGGTGATTTTCTTTACCCACCCACATGGCGATTTAGGCATAATGCATTCCATCAAGCCGGCTGTTCGAGTTCCTGGAGAATTGCATTCATAACGTCTCCAGCGCGGCCTTTCAACAGATAATCGCTGGTGGTGTGGGTAAGCGGTGTGGATTCGCGGTTGATCTCGATTACGACGGCGCCACTTTGCTTGGCAATGACCGGCATAAAAGCCGCCGGCTGCACTACGGCGGAGGTGCCGACGACCAACATCAGGTCGCACCGGGCGGCGACAGCCTGGGAACGGCTCAGGTGATCAGGCGGGATTAACTCGCCGAAGAAGACGCAGGCCGGCCGCAAAATACCGCCGCACGTACATTTTGGTGGCATTTCTTCCAGGGTGACATCGGCTGTATCTATTTCCCGGCGGCATTCCAGACACTCCATGACTGCGAACGAGCCGTGAAACTCGATCACATCACTGTTACCGGCCATCTGGTGTAGTCCATCTACATTTTGGGTGATAATCGTTTGCAAATACCCCAGGGACTCCAGACGTGCAAGCCCCAGGTGGGCATCATTGGGCCGCGCTGTATCCAGAGTACTTTTCATTTCGCCGATAAGGGTCCGCCACACTTTTTCGGGATCGCGCATAAATGCGTCAATATGGGCGTACTCCATGGGGTCGAATTTTTCCCAGACCCCACCTTTGCCACGAAAGGGGGGAATGCCGCTCTCAACACTGATGCCGGCACCGGTCAAAGCGACCACTTTGCGACTGGCGGCAATATCATACGCTGCCTTTGTAATCAGATCGGGCATTGGTTAGGTGAAAGGTATAAGCTATAGGGTATATGGTATAAGGTTGAAGGTATAAGGTATTAGGTTGAAGTCACCTGCATGCGGGCATGAAGGGAAGTTGCTTAAACCTTATACCTTATACCTGCAACCTGCTTTTCCTATAAATTGTACGTGTCGTCTGCCGCTACGGCGAAACAATCCAAGCTTATCTTTTCCTGCTTGATGCGCTCCCGGCACTCGGCCACGATGGCATCCATCCCCTCATCGGACCGGTCTTGATTCAGGTGGAACAAGCCAAACTGTTTGACCTCGGCCTTGATGGCCAGATCGAGAGCCTGGGTATAGGTGCTGTGACCCCACTCGATGGTCTCTTTGTACTCTTCATCGGTGTACTCGGCATCGTGAATGAAGAGATCCGCTCCACGGGCAAACTCAAGGTAATCGGCCGGTGTCAAACCCCCGCCGTGTCGGAAGCCGAGCTCATTATCCGTCAGAAAAACAAAGCTTTTCCCGTTCTCGGTGAATTTATAGCCAGCGCCGCCATTGGGATGACTCAAGGGAATCGGGTCGATGGTGAGCGCCCCGATGGAAAATGTCTCCGGGCAGGCATCCGGATATTCGATGCTGGCTTTGATTTCGGAATAATTTACTGGAAAGCTGGGGGGCGACATGACTTTGTTGAGCATTTTCTCAGCAAAATCAGTGTGAAATGGGCATTTGTGAATGGTCAACCGCGTACGCCCATAGAAAATCGGTTTAAAAAAAGGGAACCCCATAACGTGATCCCAGTGAGCGTGGGTGAAGATCATGTGATAGGCATAGCGTTTTTGGGCCATCAAGCTGTTGCCGAGGCGGCGGATACCGGTACCGGCGTCGATGATAATGATGTCATCATTGGACGAACGGATTTCAAGACAGGCTGTATCGCCGCCATATTTGAGATACTCTTTACCGGAAACAGGGGTGGAGCCTCTTGACCCCCAGCAGGTTATGCGCATATCAACCCCATAAAAATTTGATATTATAAGATTTTTATAGTTTTTCTGGCGACGATTGGGACAAAGGCCGGGATAACATCCCGCAAGGCGCTTTCGCCTTACTCTATGACGGGTGATGGATGCTTGGATCAGCCAGATTTTTGTTATTTTTGAATCTATAACAAAAACGGATGTTTTTCAAGTTTTCGCGTTTTGCCCAGAATTGTATGCCAAATTCCATCCCGGCTCCACCGTTCAAGGATGGTCACCGGGCGGTTGGCCAGGTAGTCGCTTATGCGTTTGGCGTCGCTGCGCAGCATCCCGGACAGGATAAACCAGGGCTTCATCAGGAAACCGGGGCTGCGGATCAGGTGTTGCATGACATCATAATGAATATTGGCCACCAGCAGGTCCGCAGGGTAGTCCAGGTGTTGTTCCGCCCGCCCGTTGACCACCAGAATGCGCTCTTCCATATGATTGTGGCGCACATTTCCCAGGGTGGTAACGGCAGCCAGGTAGTTGAAGTCCACGGCCAGCGCCCGGCTGCAACCGAGCTTGGCCGCCGCCAGGGCCAGAACCCCGGTCCCGGTGCCCAGGTCGAGCATACGTTCTATACGTTCGGTGGTGCAAACCCGGTCGATGGCCACCAGGCAGTCTGCGGTTGTGGGGTGGGTGCCCGTGCCAAAGACTACCCCGGGATCCAAAATAATGTCGACCGTGCCATTTTCCGGTACGGCTTCAATCCAGGGCGGCCATAGCAGGAAGCGGCCGATCCGGACCGGGTCTATCCGCCCGCCCTGCCAATCGGCGTAGGTCATCTGGTAGTTGTCCAACAAGCGCAAATGGGGGTGGGCAGCCACCAGACGGGTGACCGTTTTTTCAGATGGGCACCGGAAAAAAAGGAAGGAAAACCCCTCTTCTTCCCAGTTGCCGATAAAGTTGTCATCCAGAATACCGGCCTGCGGGGGCAGGCGGCCTGCGAGGTAGTAAATATAAAGATCGGAATCAGGCCCTATGCGCGCTGAATGCCCCTTATTCATTTATATTGCGGCAGCTGGTCCATGTACCACTGCATGGGGTCCAAGTGGGTAAAGCCTAATGTTTCAAGCTTTTTCTTCACGGGGCCCACGTTCTGGGTAAGCAGATAGGGAAAGACAGCCCGCATATTCTCATCCCAGTACCGGGCCACCAGGATGCTGCCGATGGAGATGTTTTCTGCGGTAATGGCATCCACGATCTTCTTCATCTGGCCCACTTTTTCTTCCACCAGGACACACAGCAGCGTACCGGGCTCACCGATACCAAGCACATTGGTGAAGGCTCGCAGCAAGTCCCGGACCGAAATCATTCCCGTGAGGCGCCCTTCATCCGACACGACCGGAAAGGCACCCACTTTTTCTTTCTGGATCATCAAGAGCGCATCCTGGATGGTGTCCAGCGGGGAAATGGTTTTCGGCTGCGGGGTCATGATGTCCTTGATTTTCAGCGCGGCGACTTTTTTCTGCTCCTCTTCGCTGGCGATGCCTTTATAAAGATCGTAGGGCAGGGCGCTGCGGATGCCCCGGTCGGTGATGATGCCGACGAGTTTGTCGCCGTTTGCAACAACCGGCAGGTGGCGGATCTCATTGTCCCGCATGAGGTCCCGGGCGGTGAAAATGGTGTCATCCTCGGTAATGGTGATGACCCGGGCGGTCATAGAGTTACTTACAAACATTGTGTCCTCCAGAGGCGTAACTTCGTTACGCAGGTTCTTTTATCTGAAGGCTGCAATTTTTTGAGGGTTTTCCTTCAGCCCTCAGCCTTCAGTCTATTTACCTGCTCCTGAACTACCTGTTCAGGAGTATCTCTACATGATTGCTGGCCAGTTCACCCAGGCGCCGGAGACAATAACCGCCCTCCAGGACGGACACCAGCTTGCCCTGGGTGTGTTCGGCCGCCGCATCGAATAGGGTTTCCATGATCTTGGTATAACCTTCGGTCGTCAGACTGACGCCGGACATGTCGTCTTCACAATGCGCGTCGAAACCGGCTGAAATCAGGATGAACCCCGGATTAAACTTGGCCAGAGCCGGTAGCAGGTCCGATTCGAAATGGGCCACATATTCACTGTCCCCCTGGCCGGGGAGGATTGGCAGGTTCAGCGTTGCGCCGCTGCCGGCCCCATCACCGCTTTCGAAGGCGCGCCCGGTTCCGGGAAACGCGAACGACGGATGCTCATGAATGGAAAAGTAAAACACGGTGGGGTCTTTTTCGAATATATGCTGGGTGCCGTTGCCGTGGTGCACATCGAAGTCGATGATTGCCACCCTTTCGATATCCCATTTTTTCTGCAGGTAGCGAGCCGCGATGGCAATGTTGTTGAAATAACAAAACCCCATGGCGCAGTCCACTTCGGCGTGGTGCCCCGGCGGGCGTACGGCGCAAAAGGCATTGTCTATCTCGCCTTGCATGAGCAAATCGATGGTGTCCAATAGGCCGCCGACAGCCAGCTGGGCAATTTCGTACGTGTCGGCACACATCTGATTGTCGGGATAGTCAAGGGTCTTGCGACCACCGAAGCAGGCCGCCTCGAAACGGCGGATATAGGCTTCGTCGTGCACGGATTCGATCCATTCCATGGCCGCCGGGCGGGCGCTGATGCGAACCACCTTTTCAAGCTGGCCGCCCTCTTCAAGGCCTTTGAGGATCGCCTGTAAACGTTCCGGCACTTCCGGATGATAGGGCCCGGTATCATGCAGGAGGTAGCGGGGGTCATACAATAAGCCGGTTCGATTCATAAAGACTCCAGAGGATTGGCGCTACGGAATAACCGTTTCAAAGATCCTTTCCGAAGCGGCGATGGCCGGATTTTCTTCCGGTATTTCAATTGTTGGACGGCCTTCAAAATCATACTCATAAACCGTATCATCATCCGGCAGCGTGCCGAGCAATTTTAGTTCGTTTGTGTCGAGGATCTCTTTGATCTTGGGAGACGGTTCCTCTTTGCAGCGGTTGATGATCAAACCGCATTCCTTGAAACCGATGTTCAGCTCCGCGGCCAGTTTGTTGATGCGGGTGGCGGCCTGGATGCCGCGCCGGGAGGTGTCGGACACCAATAGGAGCAGGTCCACATTGCGGGTTGTCAGCCGGCTGATATGTTCCATGCCGGCCTCGTTGTCCATGACAATGTAGGGGTAATTGCCGGTCAGCTTTTCCAAAAAACCGGTCAGCAGGGTATTGGCCGCGCAATAGCAGCCGGAGCCCTCCGGTTGTCCCATGACCACCAGATCGTAGCCTGAGGACTCCACGATGGCCTGTTCGAGTTTCATCGACATGAATATATCCTTGGTCATGCCGCTGGGCACGGCGCCTTTTTTCATGTCTTCCCGGGCATTGCCCAGGGTGTCGGTCACTTCCAGTCCGAGGACTTCATTGAGATTGGCATTGGCGTCGGCATCCACCCCCAGGACGGGGACTCGTTCGGTTTTCACGAGATAGCGGATGAGCATGCCGGCGACGGTGGTCTTGCCGGTGCCGCCTTTGCCGGCTAAAGCGATTGAGTAGGGCATCTTTTGGTACTTCCTTTCAGTAAACGGCGTTGAATCCGTTGGCTTGGTTGGTTTTAGAGTCGATCTCAAAACTGTCTTCTTGTCGGGCGTCTTGTCCGGTGTAGCTTAAGAAGCGAAGACGGAAGCTTGAAAAGCGAAGACGAAAGCTCGCAGCGCGTAGATGGGACCTTGAACCAGCATCCCATTTTTGAGATAGCCTTTATTTTTAAAGCAACTAGCCAACAACTTTTAAGTTAGTCTGGGGCAACAGTCAACCTTAATAATAAGACTATTCAGGGGGTTTGCAATGCAGTCGGCGAGGTTGGTCCGGGCAAGGCGGCCTTTTGAGGGGCGAACATAGATAACAGCCCGATCTATTTACTGAATACGCTTCAGCGCCACTGGTAAAACGCCTTGCATTGGACCCCAGGTTATGGTACCTCTGCTTATTGTTTGCGGTACATCCCAGAACGAAATGTCTCCTGCCACGGTGACTGATGTTTAACGCGTATCCATCCACAGCGGCATTTTTCTGCCCGGCGTGGCGCTCCAGCTTCGTTAGCGGTTAAGGTCGCAGTCGGACCGGCGGTCGGGCCCCATACCGGCCTTGTGTGGAAGGACACGAACTACCAAGAGAGAAGGGAACAGCATGGAATTTGAACTGAGCAAGTCACAAAAAGAAATTCAAAAGGCAGTCAGAGATTTCGTTAAGGGCGAGTTTAAAAAGGATGTCATCGAGCAGCTGGTTGAAGACCACGCATACCCCACAGCCATTTGGAAGAAAGCGGCCGATCTGGGGTTTATCGGCATACACTTTCCGGAAGAGTACTCCGGAGAAGGCCTGGGTGTCATGGAAAATATCCTCGTGGCCGAGGAACTCTGCCGGGGAGACTCTTCGGTCGGGGCCTGCCTGATCCTGGCGGATTTTGCCTCCGAGATTGTGCTGCACTTTGGCTCCGACGAAATGAAGGCCAAGTGGCTTCCGAAAGTTGCCGAGGGAGAGGTGCTGTCCTGCGGTGCATTTACCGAACCGGACCACGGTTCCGATATCACGCGCATGGATACGACCGCGGTACGAGACGGCGATGAATGGGTGATCAACGGCAGCAAGATCTTTATCACCAACGGCGGCGAGATGGCTGGATTTTACAGCGTCCTTTGTCAGACAGGTCAGGAAATTTCTCCCAGCCATCGGGGCATGAGCACCATTCTCGTCGAAGCTGACTGTCCGGGGGTCTCCACGGTCGATGTGGGGCGCAAAATGGGAATCCAGTTGATGGATACCGCCGAGGTGATTTTCAAGGACGTCCGCGTTCCGGTTGACAACCTGATTGGAAAAGAAAATCGTGGTTTTTACCAGGTGCTTGAATTCTTTGATGAAAGCAGGATCCTAATTGCGGCCCAGGGGCTTGGCACGGCCCAGGGCGCGTTTGACCGGGCTCTAAAGTATACGAAAAGCAGAGAACAGTTCGGTAAAAAAATTGCCACTTTCCAGGCCAATCAACACAAGCTGGCCGATATGGCGACCAAGATAGAAATGGCCCGCCTGTTGACCTATAAGGCCGCCTGGAATTTCGACCAGGGCCGCATCGATCCGAAATTGACGTCCATGGCCAAAATGGTGGCTGCCCGGACCGCCGTGGAAGTTTGCGACGAAGCCATCCAGTTGCTGGGCGGATACGGCTACATGGCCGAGTACGAGGTCGAACGGTTCTACCGGGACGCCAAGATCTGTGAGTTGTATGAAGGTACCAAGGAGATTCAGAAAAATACCATTGCCAGCAGTTTAATGGGCAAACTCAAGTAGTTTCGGCACACAAACGGCATCTTTTGGCCCGGGGCGGCGTTCTTCCGGCGTCGCCGCAGGCTATGCCGGACAGGCGCTTTTGGGGCACGGAGTGAAGCGTAGCGCTATCCTCGACGTAGATGGTCTACGCCTCCGGTTGCACAAATTGCTGCGGCCTTGCCCCGATCCAAAACCTACCGTCTGTGAGCCGAAACGGTTAATACCAAGGACACCTTGAACAGCGGGGAGGCATTTAAAAATGGCGGATCTTGTTGACCTCTTTAAAAAGACCATGCTCACCGGTGTTGGCCTGGCTCTGAAAGGGAAAGACGAAATCGAAGAGCTGTTCAAGGAGTTCGAAGAGAAACTCAATCTCAAGGACGAGGACGGTCACAGTTTTCTGGCCGAGTTTAAAAGCAAAATCGATGAAACCCAGGACAAACTTGAACAACGCGTAGAAAAGGCTGTCAAGGAGTTCATGAAGAAGGCCGACCTGGTTACCGGTGCGGAACTCAACGCGCTGAAAAAAGAGATCCGGGAGCTGAAAAAGGCGATCGGAGAACGTCCCGATTAGAAGCGATTTTAAAAGCGCCTTTTCGCACAATCTCTACGTTGGGCGCGAATATCATATTCTCGAAATACGATAGTATGACTCCGGTATGATATCCGCGGCCGCCTTGACCTTGAGCGAAAATGCACTTTTAAAATCGCTTCTATCTCATTTTCACTTTATGACATTCTACCCAGCCCAATTGAATTAAAGTTAGCTCGTTACCATCTGACCGATCATAAATAACTGTACTTATTGAGATTGTTCCGCTACACTTCCAGCTATGCTGAGCATCCGCAAAATAGGCGTCTTGGGGCGGACGTATCGCCATCTCAACCGCTATCGCCATATCCTGGGCGTGTTCATTTCTTACGGCTTCGATGAACTATTGGATCTGCTCAAGCTCGACCAGTTCATTACCTCCGGCCTCAAGCTGGTTTCGAAGAAGCGCGACAAGCCGGTCAGCCGCTATTCCCGGGCCGAGCGCATCCGCATGGCTATCGAAGAACTCGGTCCAACCTACGTCAAGCTGGGTCAGATTCTCTCCACCCGGCCCGACCTGATTCCCATGGAACTGGTAAACGAACTCTCCCGCTTGCAGGACCGGGTTCCGCCGTGCAGTTACGAAGAGATCAGCGCGGTCGTCTTTAAGGAACTGGGCGCCCCTCCAGAAGAGGCGTACGCCACCTTTGAGACCGAGCCGCTGGCATCCGCGTCCATTGGGCAGGTCCACCGGGCAACGCTGCCGGATGGGGAAAAGGTGGCTGTGAAAGTCCAGCGGCCGGGGATGAAGAAGATCATTGAGGTGGATCTCGAGATCATGCTGCATCTTGCCACGCTGATGGAGCGTCACATCAAGGAGGTGGCTTTCTACCGGCCCGTGAAGATCGTGGAAGAGTTTGCCCGGGCGCTGGAAAAGGAGATCGACTACGCCATCGAGGCCGCCAGCATGGAGCGCATGGCCGGGTACTATGCTGATGACCCGAATTACTACATTCCCCGGGTATACCGCCGCTCCTCGACAGCCCGCGTGTTGACCATGGAGTATGTGGATGCAACCAAAATATCGGATATCAGCGAACTGGACAACGGCGGCCTGAACAAGCAGGCCATTACCCGCAAAGGGGCCGATTTCTACCTCAGCCAGATATTTGAGTACGGGTTTTTTCATGCCGATCCACATCCCGGTAACATCTACATTCTGCCGGGCGAGGTGATCTGCCTGTTTGATTTCGGTATGATGGGCACAGTGGACCTGCATACGCGCGAGGATTTCGTTGACCTTGTCGACAACGTGGTGCACCGGCAGCCGGGTAAAACCATCCGGGTTTTGTTGAAGTTGACGGACTGGGACCATGAGCCCGACATGCGGCAACTCGAAAAAGACGCCGCCGAGTTCATGGAGAGTTACCTCTTCAAGTCCCTCAAGGATATCGAGATCGGCAAGCTGCTCAATCGCCTGATGGACCTTGCCGCCCGGCACCGATTGCGGATCCCCCCGGACACCTTTTTGATGATGAAGGCCTTGGCGACAGTTGAGGGCGTGGCCCGCATGCTGGATCCGCAATTCGACATGATCGGCCGTACGGCGCCGTTCATCGAAAATGTCAAACTTGCCCGTTTTCGTCCGGAGCGGATCACCGAGGATATCCTGCGCTACGGGACCGAGCTGCTCCATTTTTTAGATCGCTTTCCCAAGGACCTGCTGCACATCACCCGTCAGATCCGGCGCCAGAAGTTCGTGGTACGCTATATCAACGAACACCAGGACGAGCTGATTGCAGCCCAGCACCAGATCAGCAACCGGATTGCGTTTGCCATCGTTATTGCCGCCCTCCTGATCGGCTCGGCCATGATTGTCATCTCCAAAACCCCACCGCTGTTCTATGGCATCTCCTTGATCGGGATCATCGGTTTCATTTTTGCCGCCGTAATGGGGATATGGCTGTTGATAGCAATACTTCGCAAGGGAAGGCTTTGAAAAGCAAGGGTTCAAGGGTCCAAGGGGTCGAGGGTTCGAGGGTGGCAAGAAAGGGATCAAGGGATAAAAGCAATAGCCCAAGGGGAAAGGGTTTAAGTGCAAAATAGTCGAGGGCTAAAGGGGATGGGAGCAAAGGTTCCCAAGAAATGCTCAAATCTTATAAGGAGTTGAGGGTCTGGCAAAAAGCCTATACGCTCTGTTTACAAGCTTACAAATTCACAGCAACTTTCCCCAACGATGAACGCTTTGGATTGATTTCACAGATCCGCAGGTCTGCGGTTTCCATTCCTTCCAATATTGCCGAGGGATATGGGCGGAAAACACGTGCCGACTATATCCGGATGCTCTACATCGCCTATGGCTCAATTTGCGAATTGGAAACCCAGACGCTATTGGCTGTTGATTTGGGCTATTTAGGTAAAGACAACCAGGCACATATCATTCATAGTATCACTGAAGTAGAAAGAATGCTAAAAGCACTGATAAAATCTTTGGGAAACAAATCTGCTGCCGCATAAATCAGCGAATATTAGATTCTGGAAATGGTTTAGGGTTTCCCCTTGAACCCTCGACCCCTTGGACCCTCGGACCCTTTCTTTTGTTGAATTGAGCAGCAACAATTTTTACAACAAGTAACAGTCACTATCCCCTATGCCCCAAACTAAATCCAACATAGTGCTTACCGGTATGCCGGCTGTTGGTAAAAGTACCATTGGTGTCTTGCTGGCCAAACGAGTAGGGCTGGCCTTCGTTGATACTGACATTACCCTGCAAACGTCGGAGGGCAAAACATTACGGGAATTGATCCAAACTTACGGGTTGGAACAGTTTTGTGATCTGGAGGCCGGTCATATTCTTTCCCTGGACATCCAGGCCAGCGTGATCGCCACCGGTGGCAGCGTCGTGTACCGTAAGGCGGCCATGCGGCATCTGGGCATGTCTGGGGTGGTTGTTTATCTAGACATCGATCTGGCCAGTCTGGAAATGAGGCTGCGCGATATAGATGCGCGGGGAGTTGTATACGCGCCCGGCCAGAGTCTTGCGGATCTTTATGCCGAACGGCTGCCCCTGTATCAGAGCACGGCGGATATCACGGTGACGGCTACGGGGGTTACGCCGGACCAGCTGGTTAACCAGGTAATTGATCAGCTGGGTGATAAAAAATAGACACCGCTCTTATTCTGCATTATAAAACTGGATATGCTTTCTATTACCTGCCAGAACTGGTTCAATTATACCCGGTGGGGCCACCGTAATTTAGCGCTGTTTCTGGCGCTTTGCGGAGTGATGCTGTTGTCGGCCTGTTCCGGGGCCCCCTTGCGAACCAACCCCGTACCACCGGAATTGTCCGGCAAAATTCAGCTTTATAACCGGTGGGAAATCCGGGTGTGGGGCGATGAACCGCCGGCCGCATTCAACAAAGCAATCCAATCGGCGGAATATAATGAACGGTTTCGTATATTTTCCGAATATTTCCGGAAAGCTCCCAATTTTTTGAGTATATCCGGCGGTGGTGCCAACGGCGCGTATGGTGCCGGCTTGATAACCGGTTGGACGAAATCCGGTCAGCGGCCCAATTTCTCAATAGTCACCGGCGTGAGTACCGGGGCACTTATCGCACCCTTTGCTTTTTTGGGACCAGATTACGACTGGACCCTGAACGAAATATACAACACCCATGGCACCGAGGATCTCATCAACGTGCGTTCCTTGATTTCCAGTATTTTTTCGGACGCACTTTTCGATACAAATCCTCTTAAAAAGAGGATTGCCGCGTATCTCACTATGGATGAGATGAAGGCTATCGCCGCCGAGCATGAAAAGGGGCGGGTGCTTTTAATAGGGACCACCGATATGGATGCCCTCCGGCCGGTGATATGGAACATCGGCAAGATCGCCAAGCAGGGCGGGCCGGAGGCCCTGGAAGTCATCCACCGCATTATCCTGGCCTCGGCCGCTATTCCGGTGGCCTTCCCACCGGTGACCATTCCCCTGCTGCACGAAGGGAAGGTTTATGAGGAACTGCACACCGACGGCGGCGTTACCAACCAGGTGTTTCTATTCCCGCCGGGACTGGATTGGAAAGGTTTCGTTGAGCACTATAAAATCAAAAAAGCTCCGGAACTCTACATCATCCGCAACGATCGCATGGCTGCCAAGTTCAAGGCCACCCGAGCCCGGCTGAAACCACTGGCCAGCCGCTCCATCGACAGCCTGATCCGGACCCAGGGTATTGGGGATCTTTTTCGGCTGTATGTTACTGCGCAGCAAAACAATTTCAGTTACCACCTGGCCCATGTTCCCAATGACTTCCACCGTGAAACTGACGAAATGTTCGACCCCGATTATATGCGGCCCCTTTACCAGATAGGGTGGGAACAGGGTAAACTGGGCGGTTGCTGGTATGCCACACCGCCGGGGATGACAGTGCGGAAGAATGATCCGGGCACCAAGGGATGCGAGCCGTTAAAATAAGCCACCTCAATGACCGAATCGTATACAGAACCGAAGTGCAAGCCCGCCATCGATACGGCCGGCCTAGCGGCAGCCATGGATCAGCTGCCGGTCGGCATCACCATCATCGACACCACCGGGATCATGCTTTACTACAATGCACATAGCGCCCGCTATGTGGACCGCCGGCCGGAGTATATCGGTCGCGACATCCGGGACTGTCACATGGAGGATGCCAGTATAAAGAAGATCGAAGGGTTTTTGAGGTTGCTGGCCGCTGGCAGCAAAGAGAAGGTCCACTATGAGGCGGAGCGCGACGGCGTTCGTCTGGCGGTGACGGTTGCGCCCTTCGAATTTGAAGGGGAGTTGATTGGATTCATTCAGAGCTTTATAGTGCAAGAAAGCTGACTTTGCCCTATACGTACTATCTCCAAACCTCTTTCTCAACATCCAACATATCGTTCATTTTCTTTCGCGTGAAAGAAAACGAACCAAAAGAAAACGCCGGGGTACGGTTCATAGACATAGGTAACACATAAGTACAAGGACATAGGTGGCACATTTACAGTATAGAAGCTTCCAA
>Ga0126334_10000156_pt1 | contig 22738 bp, 13 predicted proteins | sample InaspJWI49metaG_FD_94491 | JGI IMG/M metagenome (GOLD analysis project Ga0126334, IMG submission 94491) | Marine gutless worms symbiont microbial communities from Oahu, Hawaii - Inanidrilus sp. 2 OAHU.JWI-49 metaG | ecosystem: Host-associated > Annelida > Digestive system > Unclassified...
CATGCGGCGGTGCAGGCGCTCGATGCCGGCGAAAGCTTGAACGATACCTATACTTTCACCGCGACGGACGGCTCGACCCGTATCGTGACCGTAACCATCAATGGTGCGGAAGACGCGGCCGTGATCGGTGGCACGGCGGTGGGCACCGTGACCGAGGACGGCACCCTGACGGCGACCGATACGCTGACGATTACCGATACCGATACATCGGACAACCCGGTCGGTTTCAACGATGTGGCCGCAACGCTGGGTGACAACGGCTACGGCAACTTCGAGATCACGTCGAACACCTGGACCTATACGCTGAACAATAGCCTTGCGGCGGTGCAGGCACTCGATGCGGGCGAGACGCTGAACGATACCTATACTTTTGCGGCTACGGACGGCTCGACGCAAGTCGTGACCGTGACCATCAATGGTGCGGAAGACGCGGCCGTGATCGGGGGCGTCGCGACCGGCGCGGTCACTGAAGACGGCACGCTTACCGCAAGCGATACGCTGACGATTACCGATGCCGATACCTCGGACAATCCGGTCAGTTTCAATGACATGCTGGCGACCACCGGAGACAATGGTTACGGCAATTTTGAAATGACGGCCAACGTCTGGACTTACACCTTGAATAACGGCAGCGGCGTCGTCCAGGCGCTCGATGCCGGTGAGACGCTCGTCGATACCTTCACCTTCACCGCGACCGACGGCTCGACCCGGGTCGTAACCGTAACGGTCAACGGCGCGGAAGATGCGCCGACGTTGGATAATCCCCTTGCCAACCAAAGCGCAACCGAAGATGTCGCCTTCGGCTTTACTTTTCCGGTGAATACTTTCGGTGATCTGGACGCGACGGATAACCTGATTTACAGCGCGACGCTCAGCGACGACAGCCCGCTGCCCGCCTGGTTGAGTTTCGACGCTGCTACGCGGACATTCAGCGGCACACCGCTCAATGCCGACGTCGGCTCGATCGATATCAAGATCACCGCCGACGACGGCAGCAGCACAGTTACCGATAGCTTCACCCTGACGGTAAACAACAGCAGTGATGCGCCCGTAATCGGAGGCGTCGATAGCGCTGCGGTTACCGAAGATAACGCCGTCGTGGCCGGTAACATCAGCGCCGGCGGCAACATGACGATTGCCGATCCGGACCTGGGTGAATCGAGCTTCATCGCCGCGACGGTCAGCGGCAGCTACGGCGATCTGATCATCGATACCGCCGGTAACTGGAGTTACAGCGCCGACAACAGCCAGATTTCGATTCAGGCATTGGATGCCGGCGAAACCCTGATCGAAACGCTGACCGTGACCACCTTCGACGGCAGCAGCCATGACGTGATCGTCACCATTTATGGCGCCGAGGATGCCCCTGTGATCGGCGGTACCGTTAGCGGTAGCGTGGCGGAAGACGGCAGCTTGACAGTTGGCGCGGCGCTGACCATCACCGATACGGATTCATCGGACAATCCGCTCAGTTTCGTCGATGTCGCGGCGACGCCGGGCGATAACGGCTACGGCAACTTCGAGCTGACGTCGAATAGCTGGACCTTTACGCTGAACAACAGTCATGCCGCGGTGCAGGGGCTCGATGTCGGCGAAACCCTGACTGACAGCTATACCTTTACCGCCAGTGACGGCTCGACCCAGACTGTGACGGTTACCATTGACGGCGCCGAGGATCTGCCGGTGCTCGGAGGCGTTAGCGGCGGCGCGGTCGGCGAAGACGGCACGCTGGTGGCCAGTGCTACGCTGACGATCGCGGATACCGATACTTCCGATAACCCGATCGGCTACAACGACCTGGCGCCGACGCCCGGCAGCAATGGTTTCGGCAGTTTCGAAATCAGCGGTAACACCTGGACCTATACGCTCAACAACGGTCATGCCGCGGTGCAGGGGCTCGATGTTGGTGAATCCCTGAGCGATAGCTTCACTTTTAACGCCACCGACGGCAGTACCCAACTGGTCACCGTCACCATCGATGGCGCCGAAGATGCGCCGACGGTCGATAACGCGATTGCAGATCAAACTGCGACCGAAGATGTCGTATTTAACTTTAGTTTCGCGGCCAACAGCTTTGGCGATCTGGATAGCTCCGATAGCCTGGCCTATAGCGCCACACTGGCCGACGACAGCCCGCTGCCCGCATGGTTGAATTTCGACGCCGCCACTCGCAGTTTCAGCGGCACGCCGAGCAATGCCGATGTCGGCTCGATCGATGTCAAAATTACCGCCGACGACGGCAGCAGCACAATTTCGGACAGCTTTACACTGACCGTAAACAATAGCGCCGACCCGGCGGTCATCGCCGGTGTCGATACCGGAGCGGTGACCGAAGACATCGGCGTGATCGGCGGTGAGATTAGCACCACCGGCAGCTTGACGATTGCCGACCCCGATGCCGGTGAATCCAGCTTTCAGGCGGCGACGGTCAGCGGAACCTATGGCGCGCTGACGATCGATACCGCCGGTAATTGGATCTACAGCGCCGCCAATAGCCAGGCCGCGCTACAGGCGCTCGATGCCGGCGAATCACTACTCGATACGCTAACCGTAGCAGCTTTCGACGGCACTACTCATGACGTGACGATTACGTTAAACGGCGCCGAGGATGCGCCGGTAATCGGCGGAGTCGCAACCGGTGCGGTCGCCGAGGACGGCACGCTGCTAGCTTCGGATACGCTGACGATTGCCGATACCGACAGTAGCGACAATCCGGTCGGTTTCAACGATGTTGCGGCCACGCCGGGCGACAACGGTTACGGCAACTTCGAGATTACGTCGAATACCTGGAGCTACACCCTGAACAATGCTCACGCCGCGGTGCAGGCGTTAGACGTCGGTGAAAGCCTGAGCGACAGTTATACCTTCGTTGCCAGCGACGGCTCGAACCGAACGGTGACGGTTACCATCGCCGGCAGTGAAGATTTGCCGGTGCTCGGCGGCGTTACCAGCGGCGTGGTGGTCGAAGACGGCGCCTTGACTGCGACCGGCGGCCTGACGATTAGCGACGCAGACAGCTCGGACAATCCGGTCAGTTATAACGATGTGACGCCGACACAGGGCGTGAATGGTTACGGTAATTTTGAAATCACCGGGAATACCTGGACCTATACGCTCAACAATAGCCATGCGGCGGTGCAGGGACTCGACGCCGGCGAAACGCTAAGCGACAGTTTTACCTTCACCGCCAGCGACGGCAGCACGCAACTCGTGAGCCTGATTATCAACGGCGCCGAGGATGCGCCGACGCTGGATAATTCGATTCCGGATCAAAGCGCGATGGCCAGTCTGGTCTTCAATTATACTTTCGCGGCCAACAGCTTCGGCGATCTCGATGCCTCGGATACGCTGAGCTATAGCGCAACCTTGAGTGACGGCAGCCCGCTGCCGGTGTGGCTTGGCTTCGACGGCGCGACGCGCAGTTTCACCGGCACGCCGGCGGCGGGCGACGTCGGCGTCATCGATATCAAGGTCACCGCCGATGACGGCAGCAGTACGGTCACGGATAACTTTAGCTTGACGGTCGTGGCTTTTAACAATCTGCCGCTTATCGCCGGGGTTGATCAGGCCACGCTGATCGAGGATCAGAATGCAATCGGCGGCCAACTCAGCGCCGCGGGTGCGCTCTCGATCACCGATCCCGATATCGGTGAATCGAGTTTCATGGCCGCTACCGTCAACGGGGCACTCGGCACCTTGTCGATCGACACCGCCGGCAACTGGGCTTACAGCGCCGACAACAGCCAGGCCGCGATCCAGTCGCTGCAGTCAGGGGAATCCTTGGTCGACGTTTTGACCATAACGACCGCCGACGGCAGCACACACGATGTCGTCGTTACTATTCACGGCGTGCAGGAGCCTGTGACGCAACCGGTTGACGATCCGCCGGTGGTCGATCCCGCGCCTGAACCCGAGCCGCCGCCGGAGCAAGAAGCGAAGCCCGAATCCGAGGATGCTATCGAAAATCCGATTCTCGGCCAGGTAACCCCCATGCCGCAGGAAACCGCGGCACCACCGCAAACGCGGGGAGAAGACGTCGCCGGATTTTTGCGGCAAGACCAGCCCGCAACCCCGCCGGCCGGTCCCAAACCAGAGCTTGCGCGCCCGGCCGCAGCTTCGCAGCTGCAACCAATTGCCGGTCAAACTCTGAATCTTGATCAACTCAAATTGCAGGTGAGCGACGATGCGGAGTTGAATCAGCTGTTCGAACTCGAATTGCTGGAGCGCATCGATCGCATGCACCAGGGCATCGATGGCGACGGCGTGCACAAAAGTGTGGACGATATCCAGGTGCAAATTTTCATGGGTTCCACGGCGAGTATTACCGCCGGTATCGTCAGCTGGGTGCTGCGCGGCGGTTCGCTGCTGGCGAGTCTGATGGGAACCGTACCCCTGTTAAATCGATTCGATCCGCTACCGATTCTCAAGACCCGGGAAGAAGATGAGGCGCGCCAGCCCGATGACGACAGCGATAGTGCGGCGAAACAGCGCGCGCGGCGCGTGGACAAGATGTTTGCGGGACAATCGAAACAGCAGCCGGGTAGCGGCTCGTTAAATGAGTAGACTGCGAAAATCAATGGGTTTGATGTTTCCGGCGATGCGTCTCGCAATCGCGCTGTCGCTGTTGACTGCCTGCATTTTGCTGACCGCGGATATGTTCGGCTTTACCCCGGACGAAGACCGGCTGGAACTCAAAGCGCGCAAGCAGATTTCCGAGTCGCTGGCGATCCAGTTATCATTGATGGATCCGATCCGGGATGCCCGCAAGATCGAGGGGTTGATTCGGATTGTCACCCGGCGCAACCCGGCGATTCTGTCGACGGCAATTCGCCGGGTGTCGGGCGAACTCGTATTTGAGTCCGCGGACCACGGCCGGCTGTGGCAGGAATTCGATGGCAGCAAGTCGACTGCGACGCATGTGCGAGTGCCCCTGCAGCAGCGCGACGGGCTTTGGGGTAACGTCGAGCTGCGTTTCAGCGAGCTCAACAGCGATTCGTTGCGCGGTTACACCCAGAAATCTATTTTTAAACTATTGGTATTTTTTATTCTGATCGGTTTCTTCGCTTATCTGGTGTTCATGCTGCGTACCCTGCGCCAACTGGACCCGAGTGCGGTCATCCCGGGGCGCGTCAACGCCGCCTTCGATACGCTATCGGAAGGCGTGCTGATCGTCGACGAGGACGAGCAGATTCTGCTCACCAACAAGGCATTTACCGACCGGATCGGACGCGACGCGATCACCTTGATCGGCAGCAAGGCTTCCGCGTTGAAGTGGGAGCGCGTCTCGAAAAAGAAGTCCGGCACCGAACTGCCCTGGGTGGAAGTCCTGGGAACCGGCAAGGCTGTCGTCGGCGCGCAGTTCATTCTGATCTCGGAGACGGGTGACAGTTTTAAGTTCGCGATAAACGCATCGCCGATATTGAGTTCCGAAGACGTACCGCAGGGTGTGCTCATCACGCTCGACGACATTACCGCAGTCGAGGAGCAGAATCTGCAGCTGCAGTCTGCAGTGCAGCGGCTGGAAAAAACCCAGGCACAGGTGCAGGAACAGAACAAGGAACTGTCCTATCTGGCGACCCGCGACGCGCTAACCGGCTGTCTCAACCGGCGTTCGTTCACCGAGCGGTTCGAAATCCTGTTCAATGCGTCGCTGGAAGATGACAGTGAACTCGCCTTCATTATGGCCGACCTCGACCACTTTAAATCGGTAAACGATAATTTCGGTCACGCGACCGGGGACGAAGTCATCAAGATGCTGGCCGATGTACTCAAGAAGAGTACCCGTAAGGAAGACTTGGTCGGGCGTTACGGCGGTGAGGAATTTTGTCTGGCGCTGCCCGGGATGTCGCTCGAGGTGGCGCTCAAAGTCGCCGAGCGTATTCGGCTGCGGATCAAGGATGAATCGAGCAAAATATTTAAAGACGGGCCCCGTGTTACGGCAAGCTTCGGGGTCGCGAGTGTACGCGATAATCCGGAGAATCCGAGCGCACTCAACAATCTGGCCGACGAAGCCCTCTATGGCGCGAAACAGACCGGGCGTAACCGGGTAGTCAGTTATGCCTCGATGTCCACCCAGGAGGAAGCTTCCGAGTTGGGCGCAGTCGAGACGGCGCAGGACACGGCGGATGGAACCAAGCTTGCCAACCTGCAGCACCGCATCTCCGAACTCGAGGACATCGCTTCGCAGTTTTCCTCCGGGCTCGAGTACACTAAAAGTTACGATCGGCTCACCGGTTTGCCCAACCAGTTATTGTTTTACGACCGTATTCACCAGGCGATAGAGCGCGGATGCCGCCACGATCAACTCGCCGCGGTATTGATCATCGACATCGAATTGTTTAGCCAGGTCAACGCCAGCCTGGGCAGATCGGGTGGCGACGAAGTGTTGAAACAGGTTGCCTACCGCCTGAATTCCATCGTGCGCAGATCCGACGGCGTATCGCGCCTTTCCGTATCGCGTTTTGCCGGGGATGAATTTGCGGTGTTGTTTACCGATCTGCCGGAAAAAGAGCAGGTTACCTGGGCGGTCAAACGTATCCTCGACGTGATTAACCAGCCGGTCGAAGTCGAAGGCAATACCGTGTATCTCACCAGCCATGTGGGGGTCAGTCTGTATCCGACCGACGCCGATACGGTCGAAGGCCTGTTGCACAATGCGATGAGCGCGAAACAGTACAGCAAGAAACACAAGTCGGAATACGGTTACCAGTTCTTCGACATTCATGTGCAGGATCTTTCGCTTAAATACTTGCAGCTCGAAACCGATTTGCACCAGGCCATCAAAAACGAGGAATGGAGGCTGCAATACCAACCCAAGCTCGATATCGGCACGCAAAGGATCGTCGGCGTCGAGGCCCTAATCCGCTGGAATCATCCAGGGCGCGGTCTGGTGCCGCCCTATGAATTCATCGAGTTTGCCGAACGGCGCGGGTTGATTGTGCAAATCGGCGACTGGGTCATCGATGAAGTCTGTCGTCAGCAGCGAAGTTGGCTGGATCGCGGTATTCACGATTGCAGGATCGCGATCAACCTGTCCAGTGTGCAGTTGATGCAATCCGATATCGTACAGCGAGTTTTGAGCCGGCTGGAAGCTTTTGATTTGCCTCCGCGGCTGTTTGAGATCGAAATTACCGAAACCATTTTGATGAAAAATGTCACTCAGGCGATCAAATCGCTGGAACGGCTGCACGCGCGCGGTATTTCGATCGCGATCGACGATTTCGGCACCGGCTATTCGTCCTTGAGTTATCTCAAAACCCTGCCGATCGACACCCTCAAAATCGATCGTGGATTCGTCAGGGATATCTGTAGCGACGATAGCGATCAGAAAATCGTACAAACGCTGATCACCATGGCGCATTCAATGGGAATGCGGGTAGTCGGGGAGGGTGTCGAGAACCGCGCGCAGTTCGAGCTGCTCGGCAGTTACGGGGTGGACGAAATACAGGGTTATTTGCTGGGCAAACCGCTCGATCCCGAGGCGCTGGAGGCAATGCTACGAAATCCGCAGCAGCAACTGGATTTCGCGACCAATGTGGTGCAACTGCGTTCCTGATGCGCGCGGGGGCAGGGACTCAGTCCGTCAATCGAAACCCCAGGCGTTCGAGGAGCGGCGGCGGCAAGCCGGTGACACGCCGGTCCACGTTGCAGTGTTCGTATTCGAGGCGATCGGGATAAATCCGGCGTAACCCGTCGAAATGTGCGGCAAAGCCCGCCTCGTCAACTTCGGCGCCGGCAACGAGGGCGTCGTGATCGCGCCAGATATCGCAGTGCTCATGAAACAATCCGCGCCAGGATTCAAGCCCGCGACCGGTAGCCGTTGCACCGATCTTTTTCGCCACCGGTAGCAAGCGCGACATTTGCCAGCCCGATTGACGCGCGAAATGACGGCAGGCCGCGTCGAGCACCATTTGCGTGCCGCGCAGGCGTCCCTCGACGCTGTAGCCGGCGATATGGGGGGTCGCGATATCGACGCGCCGCAACAGTTTGCGGTTGATCCGGGGCTCGTCTTCCCAGGTATCGAGAAACAGGCTCAGATCCGGCCGTTGCTCGAGCGTCGCGAGCAGGGCGCGGTTGTCCACCACTTCACCGCGCGCCGCGTTTACCAGCAGGCAACCCGGGGCCAGCTGCTGCAGCCGTTGCCGGTCGAGCAGATGATATGTGGGATGCCCGCCCGCGCGCGTCAGCGGGACATGCAGGCTGATGAAGTCGCACTCTTGCAGAATATTCTCGAGATCGACGAATTCGCGCTTCGATTGGCCGCGCTGCTGCAGCGGAGGATCGCAGACCCGGCATTCGATGCCGAGGGTTTCGAGTTTTTCTACCAGACGCGCGCCGACGTTGCCGTAGCCGACGATACCGGCGCGGCATCGGAACGGATCCAGATCCCGGCGCGATGATAGCGCGAACAAACCGCTCACCACATATTCGGCCGCCGCCTCGGCATTACAGCCGGCGGCGTTGCTGTGGCCGATGCCGGCGGACCGCAGGTAATCCAGATCGATGTGATCGGTACCGATGGTTGCGCTGCCGACGAACTCGACCGGCGTGTTATCGAGCAAGGCCTGATTAACCCGGGTGACTGTCCTGACGACGAGGCACTGGCAGTCGCGCAGATGCTGTTGCTGGATATCGCGTCCCGGCATCAGTCTGACCTCGCCCAGATCCTCGAAGGCTTGCGCCACGCAGGGGATATTTTGATCGGCCAGTATTATCACGCCAGGCAAAAATGCTGGATCAGGTCGTCGAGTATTTTAATTGTCGGGTCGATATGACCCAGCGGCAGAAATTCATTGGGCTGGTGTGCCTGATCGATTGAACCCGGGCCGATAACAATGGTTTCGGTCTGCATTGAATTGTAGTAGGGCGCCTCGGTGCCAAAGGCGACGCTGCCGGTCTTTTTGCCTGTGATATGGGTTAGGTACTGCGCGATTTCACTGGCGGCGTCGGTGTCCATTGCCGGCATGCCGTCGCCGAAAATACGTATGCTGACACCGAGCTCCCGGGCTCCGGCAACTTCGGTCGCAATCTGTTCGATTTCCGCTTGCAGTTGCGCGAACGACATGGCCGGCAAAAAGCGAATATCGATTAGCAGCAGACAACTCCCGCAGATGCGGTTGGAATTGTCACCGCCGTGAATATGCCCCAGATTCATCGTTGGGGTCGGGATGGCAAATGCCGGGTCGTTGTATTGCCGCTGAATTTTATCGCGATAGGCGTAGAGCGCACTCATGAACTGAAACATACCGTCGAGCGCGTTATTGCCGAGCCCCGGGTTACTGGCGTGCCCGGACCGGCCCTGAAATTCGACCGACATTGTCAGATTGCCCTTATGCTGGCGGATCGGTACCAGCCCGGTGGGTTCGCCGATGACGCAATAGCGGCCGAGCTTGTTACCGTTGTCGGCGATGAGTCGGGCACCGCTCATGGTGGTTTCCTCGTCCGCGGTGGCGACGATCGTCAACGGCCGTTTGAGCTTGTCGAAATCGACTTTACTGCTCGCCGCCAGCGCCAGCGCGAGAAAACTCTTCATATCGCAACTGCCGAGCCCGTAGATACGATCGTCGGTCGTACGCGCCTCGAACGGATCGCTAGTCCAAAGCTTCGGATCGCAGGGCACGGTGTCGGTATGACCCGACAACACCAGGCCGTCGCTACCGCTACCGGCGCGCGCGATCAGGTTGAACTTGGAAGCGCCGACTTCCTGGAGCTCGATGTCGAAGCCGAGGTTTTCCGACCATTCGGCGACCAAATCGATGACGCCGCGGTTGCTCATGTCCATGTCGGCGTGTACGCAGCTCACCGAGGGAGTCGCAATCAGCTGCGAAATCATTTCCCGCGTGGCTGGCAATGCTGCGCTCATCGGTTTAGATAATGACTCCTAGTCCGGTAAATCGGTAACCGCGCCCTCGGAAGCCGAACTCACCAGGCGTGCATATTTGGCCAGGACACCGCGCTTATAGCGCGGTTTCGGCGGTTTCCAGGCTTTGGCCCGACGTTTCATTTCGGCCGCGCTGACCTTGGCGTTAACCTCGCGCTTTTCGGCGTCGATGGTTATCACGTCGCCATTCTTGAGCAAGGCGATCGGGCCACCGACTGCCGCCTCCGGGGTAACATGCCCGACCACGAAGCCGTGCGAACCGCCCGAAAAACGCCCATCGGTCAGAAAGGCGACATCCTTCCCTAAACCCTTGCCCATGATGGCGGATGTAGGCGACAGCATTTCGCGCATGCCGGGCCCACCCTTCGGGCCTTCGTAACGCACTACGATGACATCGCCTTTTTTTACGCTGCCGTCGAGAATCTTTTTCAATGCTTGTTCTTCCGAACTGAAGATGCGTGCTTTGCCGGTAAATTGCAGTCCTTCTTTGCCCGAAATTTTCGCCACCGAACCTTGCGGGGCGAGATTGCCGCGTAGAATGACGAGATGACTGTCTTTTTTAATCGGATCGTGGAGTGCATGTACGATATCCTGGCTATTCGGGTAAGGTTTAACCTTTGCCAGATTCTGTTGCAGGGTTTTACCGGTAACCGTCAGGCAGTCACCGTGCAGCAATCCCGCATCGAGCAACATTTTCATCAGTGGCTGGATACCGCCGATTTCGATCAACTCCGACATCATCGCCTTGCCGCTGGGTCGTAGGTCGGCCAGTACCGGCACGCGCTTGCCGATGCGGGTAAAGTCGTCGAGCTTGAGTCTGACGCCGATGGCCGATGCCATCGCCAGCAGATGCAGCACTGCGTTGGTCGAGCCGCCCAGCGCGATGACCACGGTAATCGCGTTTTCGAATGCTTTTTTGGTCATGATGTCGCTGGGGCGGATATTATTACGCAGCAGGTACATCGCGGCACGACCGGCCTCGACGCAGTCCTGCGCCTTATCGTTCGAGATCGCGGCTTGCGCCGAGCTGTTCGGCAGGCTCATCCCCATGGCTTCAATTGCCGAGGCCATGGTGTTCGCGGTATACATGCCGCCGCAGGATCCCGGCCCGGGAATCGCGGTGCATTCGATTTGCTTGAGTTCGCGTTTACTGATCCGGTGCTGCGCCTCGGCGCCGACCGCCTCGAATACCGAAACCACGTCGGTGGGCTTGTTTTTGTGGCAGCCGGGCATAATGGTGCCGCCGTAGACGAACACCGAAGGGCGGTTGAGGCGCGCCATACCCATCATGCAGCCGGGCATGTTCTTGTCGCAGCCGCCTATCGTGACCAGCGCATCGAATCCCTGGCAGCCGGCGACGGCTTCGATTGAGTCGGCGATAACCTCGCGCGATACCAGTGAATATTTCATGCCCTCGGTACCCATCGAAATACCGTCCGAAATGGTGATGGTGTTGAATACCACCGCCTTGCCATTGGCTAGATTGGCACCCTCGGCCGCCTTCAGCGCAAGCTGATCGATATGCATGTTGCAGGGTGTGACCATGCTCCAGGTCGAGGCGATGCCGATCTGGGGTTTCTTGAAATCGGCATCATCGAAGCCGACCGCGCGCAGCATCGAACGGCTCGGGGCGCGGTCGGTGCCGTCGACGACCAGCGCCGAATACTGTCGAATGCCGGGCTTGCCGGATGTGATTTTTTTACTGGTCATGGAGTGTTGTTTTTTTAGAATGGATAGGTCGCGCTAGGTTAGGCAATGGCGCAATTTGATGCAAGCGAATAAATCCCGGCCGAGCGCCCAAATTCGCGAAATCTTGCCTATACTTCTGCTAATACGGACGTAACCCGATTTAGACATGGTCGAAGCAATTTTGCTAGCTATTGTATCCGCACTGCTCAGCGTGGGTATTTCCTGGTACTGGCTCAGGGAACTGGCGGCGAAACAGGCCCGTAAACAACAGCATAACCGCAAGGACAGGCTTAACAGCCTGATCGAATCCACCGTCGGCACCACCGGCGAAACCTTCTTCTACGCGTTGGTCAGGGAATTGTCGCAATTTCTGTCGGTGGACGCGGTATTTCTGGCCGTCTGTACCGACGATGAAAAGCTGGCCTGTCAAACCCTGTCCTATTGGTGCGACGGCGGCTATATCATGAATCATGCGATTTCGATGCAAAATAGCCCCTGTGGCGAAAGCGGTAGTTTCTGGTATATGGAAAACTCGGCCGGTAACCTGTTTCCCGACGCCAGCCTGCTGCAGGAACGCTTTCAAACTTCCGGCTTTTTCGCGATCAAGCTACAGGACTCCTCGGGCCAACAAATCGGCTTGCTGGCAGGTATGAATCGCGCCGCGCTACATCCTGAAAAAAGCGACGTCCATATCATCAAGTTGTTCGCCGCGCGCGCCGCGGCCGAACTCGAGCGCAAACTTGCGCTCGGCGAAACGGTGATGGAAAAGGAACGCGCGCAGGTGACCCTGCATTCCATTGGTGACGGCGTCATCACGACCGACAACAACGGCTGTATCGATTACATGAATCCGATGGCCGAGGCCCTGACCGGTTGGCGCTACCATCAGGCCATGGGCTTGTCGATGGGATCGGTTTTGCATCTCGAGGACGAGCAAAGCGGGGAGATTATACCGGATCCGGCGATGCGTTGCCTGTCGGAACAGCGGGTGATCACGCCTAAAACCGAGAACGTACTGATTTCACGCAGCGGCGAGCGCTATTCGATCCAGGGTACCGCCGCGCCGATGATCGATGGTCAGGGCAACAGTATCGGGGTGGTGCTGGTGTTCAAGGATGTGACCGTCTCGCGGGACATGGAAAAGATGATGATGCACCAGGCAACCCACGATCCGCTCACCGGCCTGGTGAACCGCACCGAGTTCGAAGCGCACCTGGAAAACAGGCTGCAGTCGGCCAAGGATTACGAAAACACGCATGCACTACTGTTTCTCGACCTCGATCAATTCAAGATTGTCAACGATACTGCTGGCCACGAGGCCGGCGACGAATTGCTAAAGCAGATATCGTCGTTGCTGAGCGGACAATTGCGCGGCCGCGATATGATCGGACGTCTCGGCGGCGATGAATTTGCCGTGCTGCTGGAAAATTGCCCGGTGAGTAAAGCGCACAAGGTTGCCGACATGTTGATCGGTGCGATACGGGAATATCGGTTTGTCTGGGATCAGAAAACCTATCAAGTTGGGGTTAGTATCGGGATAGTGCCGATCACAGCAGAATCGACTACCCGCAAACAGTTGATGCATGACGCCGATCAGGCTTGTTATGTCGTCAAGGATCTGGGACGGGGGCGCGCCCATACTCACACCGAAGCGGATGCCGAGTTGGCTAGTCGCCTAGGTGAAAAGTTGCAGCGCAGCGACATCCGCGACGCCCTCGCCAACGAAAGCTTTTTATTGCTGTATCAACCGATTGTCGCGCTCGACGCGGAGCAGACCTTATTGCATACTCGCGCCGAAGTGCTGTTGCGCATGCTCGATGAAAACGGCAATTTGATTACTCCGGGGACGTTTCTGCCTTCCGCGTCGCGCTTCGGCCTGATGCCGCAAATCGATCGCTGGGTGATCGACCGCGTCTTCAGGGCATATCCGCATATATTCATGCAAAATCCGGATTTGGTACTGAGTTTGAATCTGTCGGCGGCTACGATCGCCGATGACGAGTTGCCCAAGTATATTTTGCAGATGTTCGAAAAGACGGTGGTCAAGCCGCATCAAATCTGTTTCGAGATCGCCGAGACCGCGTTCAGTAACAATCTGGCCAGTGCCAGTCGCCTGATCAAGCGATTGCAGACCATCGGTTGCAGTTTTGCGCTCGACGATTTTGGCAGCGGTCTAGCCAGTTTCGCGGTGCTCAAGGATTTGCCGGTAGATTTCGTCAAGATCGATGGCAATTTGGTGCGTAATCTGTGCAGCGACGAGATTGATTACACGATGCTACAGTCGATAAATTCTATAGCGCATTTGCTCGGTATCAAGACTGTCGCCGAAAGCGTGGATGGGGAAGCCACGGTCGATCGACTGAAATCGATTGGAGTTGACTATGCTCAGGGATACCATCTGGGCGATCTGGTGCAGCTCGATGAAATCAGTAATAGCGAGTCGGATAAACGGCTATCCGAAATCCAGCTTAACTGAGACGGTGCCGGGCCGCCCTGGTTTCTTCGCGGGGGGCGGATCTGAGGGTCTGTCCCCGGTTTTCCTAGGTCCCGACTTTTACCGAACGCCGTTCCAGGATTAGAGTGTCGCGCCAGCGACCGTTGTGTTGTGCGATACGTTCGCGAATGCCGACTTGACGGAAGCCGTGCTGCAAATGCAATTGCAGCGTGCTCTGATTTTCGGGGAAGATCGAGGAATACAGGCTCCAGATCCCCTGAGTTTCCGAAGCTTCGACCAGGGCGGCCATCAGGCGGCCGCCGATTCCCTGACCTAGACAGTGCGTGGAGACGTAGATGCTGACTTCCGCGACGCCGCGGTAACAGTGGCGCGCCGACACCGGCGCCAATGCGGCCCATCCTCGAACTTCATTATCCTGTTCCCACACCAGCCGGCAGAACCTATGGTACTTGGATTGCCATCCCGGCCAGTCGGGTGCCTCGGTTTCAAACGAAGCCTCGCCGGTAGCGAGTCCCTGGCGATAGATTTCGAGCACCGTCGCAGCGTCTCTGTATTGCAAATCGCGGATCATGGGGTAGCTATATAATCTCAGACGAAGCTTGCTGGCAATAGAAATTACCAATCAAACGCGGTTAATGCATTTGATCAATACCTTGGCTGGAAGCTTCGGTTATGTTACTTTTCCCGCACGGAGGATAACTACTATAACTCCTTATCTGTTGGCACGGTTAGAATAAAGGACGGACAGTCCAAGAAAACCGGGTCAATGCTTCATTAAAGAAATAACAATTGGAGAGAGTGACCAATGAAACTTTTTAAAACGCTGGCAGTATCGGCAGCCGTTGCGCTAGCATCAACTTCGGGCGCGGCGACCGCAGGTACGCTACAAGATGTTCAAGCCCGCGGCGAGCTAAACTGTGTGGTAACCACCGGTGTCGCCGGTTTTGCCGCCCCTAACGACGCCGGTCGCTGGGAAGGCTTCGACGTCGATTTTTGCCGCGCCACGGCAGCCGCCGTACTGGGTGACCCGAACAAGGTCAAGTTCGTACCGACCACCGGTAAGACTCGTTTTACCGTACTGAACTCGGGCGAGGGTGATCTGCTTTATCGCAATACCACCATCACCATGAGCCGGGACGCGGACCTGAAACTGACTTTCCTCGGCGTCAACTACTACGACGGCCAGGGCTTCCTGGTACCCAAGGCGCTGGGCGTAACTTCGGCCAAGCAGTTGGACGGCGCGTCGGTTTGTATTCAGACCGGTACCACCACCGAGCTGAACCTCGCCGACTATTTCCGCGCCAACAACCTGAGCTACGAGCCGGTTGCGATCGAGACCAACGAAGAGGGTATTACCAACTATCTCGCGGGCCGTTGCGACGTGTACACCACTGACGCTTCAGGTCTGGCTTCCACGCGTGGTACTTTCGATAACCCGAATGCGCATATCGTGCTGCCGGAAATCATCTCTAAGGAGCCGCTCGGACCGGCCGTGCGCCAGGGCGACGACGAATGGGCCGACGTAACCCGCTGGGTTTTGAACCTGCTGATCGCGGCCGAAGAATTGGGCATTGACTCGTCCAATGTCAAAAGCCTGGCCAGCAAGGCCGGTAATAATCCTTCGATCAACCGCATTACAGGAACCGAAGGCGATTTCGGCGCGATGATCGGGCTTGACAAGCAATGGGCGGTACGCGCGATTTCCGCGGTAGGCAACTACGGCGAAATCTTCGAGCGCAACATCGGTGTCAACACCCCGCTGGGCTTGGCGCGTGGCCTGAACGCGCAATGGACCAGCGGCGGTATTCTGTACGCACCACCGCTGCGCTAGTTCGTAAGCACGAGGAACCGGCGGTCTTCACGGCCGCCGGTTCGACTCCATATCTGCCAGGCGGATGAAATAATCGATAATAATAGAGTCGGGGGTGACGATCATGGAAGCATCCAGTAACCAAACGCTTCTTTATCGAATAGTCAACGATAAGGAAACGCGTTCGGTAGCGATCCAGGTAATTACCATGGCGCTGTTGTTTGCGTTCTTTTTCTTCATTATTCGCAACGCCGTCATTAACCTGGAGAATATCGGCAAGGGATTCAGTTTCAGTTTCCTGTCCGATCCGTCCAATTACGATATCGCTCAGACCCTGATCGAATACGATTCTCGCAGTTCGCATACCCGCGCGATGATGGTCGGAATACTCAATACCCTGCTGGTTGCGGCCACCGGCATCGTGCTGGCGACGATCGTCGGATTCATTCTCGGGGTGTTGCGGCTGTCGAAAAACTGGCTGATCAACAAGGTCGTTTATTTTTACATCGAATACGTGCGCAACGTGCCGGTATTACTGCATATCCTGCTGGTCTACGGGCTCATTGTGCATTCGCTGCCGCTGCCGCGGCAGGCGATATCGGTCAACGATGTCTTCTTCCTGTCCAATCGCGGTTTCTATGTGCCGAAACCGATTTTCGAACCGGCGATGTGGGCGGTGTTCATCGCCTTTGTGGTCGGCATCGTTTTTGCCTGGTGGTTTCGCCGCTACGCCAAGCAGGTGCAGGACGCCACCGGTAAGATTTACCCGGTGTTCCTGATTAGCCTGGCCGCGATCGTCGGTGCACCCATCGTGGTTTATTTTCTCGCCGGATCGCCCATCACGCTCGAAATGGCCGTCTTTAAGGGCTTCAATTTCAAAGGCGGGCTAGTATTGAAACCGGAGTATCTGGCGCTGTGGCTGGCCTTGTCGCTCTACACAGCGGCCTTTATCGCCGAGATCGTGCGCGCCGGTATCCAGGCGATCAGCCACGGTCAGACCGAAGCGGCGTTCGCGCTCGGCATCAAACCCAACCGCACCATGCAGTTGGTCATTATCCCGCAAGCCCTGCGGGTTATTATTCCGCCGTTGTCGAGCCAATACCTGAATCTGACCAAGAATTCGTCGCTCGCCATCGCAATCGGTTACGCGGATATCACGGCCACCATCGGCGGGATATCGCTCAATCAGACGGGCCGGGAAATGGAATGCATGAGCATCGTGCTGGCGCTTTACCTGTCGTTCTCGCTGCTGATCTCGGCGTTTATGAATTGGTATAACAAGCGCATGCGACTGGTGGAGCGATAGTATGAGCGACGCGAAAACATACGAGCCGGGCACCCACCCCGATCTGCCGCCGCCGGCCAACATGGTCGGCATCGTCGGCTGGGTGCGCGAAAACCTGCTGTCGTCGACCACCAATATTGTCATTACGGTGCTGACGCTTTATTTACTCTACGTCATCATACCGCCGTCGTTCGCCTGGTTGTTTTTGAATGCGGTGTTTGAAGGGGCTTCGCGCGACGAATGCCGCGCGATCATGAAGGAAGCCGGGGAACGCGGCGCCTGCTGGGCATTTATCGGGCACCGCTTCGAACTATTCGTGTACGGCTTTTATCCCGAAACCGAACGCTGGCGCGTCAACCTGGCGTTTTTCATCATGCTGGCCGCGCTCTACCCGGTACTTTACGATACTGCGCCAATGCGCAAGCAGGGTCTCTATTTTGCGCTGCTGGCGCCTTTCCTTATTGGCTGGTTGTTGATCGGCGGCCTGGGATTGGAACCGGTCCCCACGGTAAAATTTGGCGGATTCATGCTGACCCTGGTTATCGGTGTTACCGGTATCGTCTGTTCCTTGCCCCTGGGCATCGCGCTCGCGCTCGGGCGGCAATCGCACCTGCCCGCACTCAGAATCGTCAGCGTCGCCTTCATCGAATTTATCCGCGGGGTGCCCTTGATTACGCTGTTGTTCGTCGCTTCGACCATGCTGAATTATTTTCTCCCGCCGGGGACGACCTTCGACCTGTTGCTGCGCGTATTGATCATGGTAACGCTGTTTTCCGCCGCCTATATCGCCGAGGTGGTGCGCGGCGGACTGCAGGCGATCCCCAAGGGCCAGACCGAGGCGGCCGATGCGATGGGCCTGAAGTACTGGCAGTCGATGCGCCTGATCGTATTGCCGCAGGCCTTGAAGATTTCGATTCCCGGTATCGTCAATACCTTTATCGGCCTTTACAAGGATACGACGCTGGTCATCATCATCGGCTTGCTCGACCCGCTGGGCATCGGTCGCGCCTCGCTCGCCGATCCCAAATGGCAGGGTTTGTCGACCGAGGTCTACGTCTTCGTCGCCATCTTCTTCTTTATCTCCTGTATCGCGATGGCGCGCTATTCGCTCTATCTCGAAAAGAAACTCCATACCGGACATTAACGGGTATAAAACTTATGAGTACTCCAGAAGCTGAAATCAGCAGTGAATCCTCCGAAGGCGCCAACCTCGCCTTATCCGACGAAGTCGTCATCAAGATCCGGGATATGCATAAATGGTACGGCGCGTTCCACGTGCTCAAGAATATCAATCTCGAAGTCAACCGCGGTGAAAGAATCGTAATCTGCGGGCCCTCGGGCTCCGGCAAATCGACCATGATCCGCTGTATCAACCGGCTCGAGGAGCATCAACAGGGCGATATCATCGTCGATAACGTCGAGCTGACCAACGATTTGAAAAACATCGATGCGATTCGGCGCGAAGTCGGCATGGTGTTCCAGCACTTCAATCTCTTCCCGCATCTGACGGTGATGGAGAACTGCGCGCTGGCGCCGATCTGGGTCAAGCAGATTCCGCGCAAGGAAGCCGAGGCCACCGCGATGAAATACCTCGAGCGGGTCAAGATACCCGAGCAGGCCGGCAAGTTCCCGGGCCAGCTGTCCGGCGGCCAGCAGCAGCGCGTGGCGATCGCCCGCTCGCTATGCATGAATCCCAGAATCATGCTGTTCGACGAGCCGACCTCGGCGCTCGATCCGGAAATGATCAAGGAAGTGCTAGACGTCATGATCGAACTCGCGCGGGAAGGCATGACCATGCTCTGCGTTACCCACGAAATGGGTTTTGCCAAAACCGTGGCCAACCGTGTCATCTTCATGGACGGCGGCGAAATTATCGAGGAAAACGACCCGCATCAATTCTTCGATAATCCGCAGCACGAGCGAACCAAACTATTCCTGAGCCAGATCCTCGCGCATTAATTAAGTACCAAGGGGTCAGTGTCGATTGATTTTGTAAAAATCAATCGACACTGACCCCCTGTTAATCGGCGGTGCCCAGCAGGGCTTTTAGGTCGGCCAGGGTATCCAAGCCGCGCTGGTGTTTTTCATCCTCGGATAATTTGCTCGCCGTGTGTTCCGCACCTTCCAGGTCGGCTTCAGGCAATTCATAGATAAACCGGCTGGCTTCGCATTGCAGCAGTTCGCCGAATTTTTGCCGCGTTTTGGCGTAACTCAGAGTCAGGCTAGCGGCGGCGCGCGTAATGCCGACATAGGCTAGACGACGTTCCTCCTCAATGCTGGCCGCATCCTGGGATTGGTGGTGCGGCAGGCTGTCTTCCTCGAAACCGACCAGGTAAACGTTGTCAAACTCGAGACCCTTGGCGGCATGGATCGTCATTAATTGAGCGGCATCTTGTTGTCGATCATCGTCGTTATTCTCGAGGATCGACATCAGCGACAAGCGCGATACGATGGCCTCTAGCGACTGGTCGTCGCGGTCTTTTTGCAGATTGCCGATCCAGTTAACCAATTCCGTAACGTTTTCCAACGCCGCTTCCGCCTGCTTTTTCGAGCTACTGGTTTCCTCCAGCCATACGGCGTAGTCGAGACGCGACAACAGGCTGTTGGACAGCGCCATCGCATCCTCGCGTCGCGCCAGGTGGCGCATTTCCGCGATCAAGTCGATGAATCCCCGCAACCGGACGCGGGCGCGATTGCCCAGCGATTCGAGCAGTCCCAGCTCCGACATGGCGCTGTCGAGGCTGCGGTTTCTAGTGCCGGCATAACTCGCCAATGTTTTAATTGTCGCGGCGCCGATTTCGCGTCGCGGCACGTTGACGATTCGCAACAGCGCCTGATCGTCGTCCGGGTTGGCCAGTAAGCGTAGATAAGCCATGATGTCCTTGATTTCGCGGCGTTCGAAAAATGCCTTGCCGCCGGTGATCTGGTATGGAATCGAATGATCGCGCAGCGCCTTTTCGTAATTGCGCGACATAAAATTACTGCGGTAGAGAATTGCAAAATCCCGCCAGGGGGTGTTTTCCTGGAAACGTTTGCTGAGGATGTCGACGACGACTCGGTTGGCTTCGTCTTCGGCATTTTTACAGGGCAATACCCGAATCATTGCGCCCGCGCCCGATGCCGACCAGAGTTTCTTTTCATACAGGTGGTGATTATTCCCGATCAACTGATTGGCTGCGCCAAGAATACGGTTAGTGGAGCGGTAGTTCTGCTCCAACTTGATCACTTCCAGCGCTGGGAAATCCCGCTGCAGGCGCTGTAAATTTTCCGGGCGTGCACCGCGCCAGGCGTAGATCGACTGGTCGTCATCGCCGACCACGGTCAGCTTCTGGCGCAATCCGCACAACATCTTGATCATTTCGTATTGGCTGGTATTGGTGTCCTGGTATTCGTCGACCAGCAGGTAGCGGATGCGGTCCTGCCATTTGTTCAGAATTGCCGGATCGCGACGTAAGATTGATATTGGCAGCATGATCAAATCGTCGAAATCCATCGAGTTGCAGGCCAATAAATGCTGTTGATATTCACTATATAGCCGTGCCTGGTTTTCCAATGACGGCGAGTCGGCGCTCGCCAGTGCGGCCGCAGGCTCGACAAAGTCGTTTTTCCAACGACCGATCTGATACATGGCTTGTTTGACGTAGTCGGTATCCTGGACGCTGCGATGTGCCAGCTCGGCGAGACAGCTTTCCACGTCGCGCGCATCCATGATACTAAACCCGCGCCGATAGCCGAGGCACTGAGCTTCCTGTAATAGAATGCGTTGTCCGAGGCTATGGAAGGTTGAAATCTTGAGGCCGCGGGTGGTTTTTACATCCAGCAGCTTTGCCACGCGTTGTTGCATTTCGCGCGCAGCCTTGTTGGTGAAGGTGACGGCGCAGACATGTCGCGCGGCATAACCTCGATCGATTAGCCAGGCGATCTTGCGCGTAATTACGCCGGTTTTGCCGCTGCCGGCGCCGGCCAGCACCAGGCAGGGTCGATCGATACATTTAACCGCCTCGCGTTGCGGCCGATTGAGATCTTTCAGGTTCAAGGGTGATAAACTACCGTAGTTGCAGGTTTTACAATAGATGCTCGGGTGAAGACAATCGAATGACGAACTTTCATATCGACGATGCGGGCTGGTTGAATTATGCGGAAGTCATTCGGTCTCCAAACTTCGATTCCCGGCCAGACCATGCACAGATAAAACTAGTCGTCGTGCACGGCATTAGTTTACCACCTGGGGAGTTCGGCGGTGGCTATATCGAGAAATTTTTTTGTAATAATCTAGAGGTAGACGCGCACCCGTATTTCGGATCGATTAGCGAACTGAAAGTATCGGCGCACTGCCTGATCGAACGCGATGGCAATGTTATCCAGTTTGTGTCGTTTCGCGATCGCGCCTGGCACGCGGGTGAATCGGCATGGTGCGGCGAGACCGCCTGTAACAATTTTTCGGTTGGTATCGAGCTCGAAGGCTGCGACCAACTTGCCTATAGCGAAACACAGTACCACCGCCTGGCACGATTGATAACTGCGCTGCGGGGTTGTTATCCGGCAATTGCGGCGGATTCCATCGTAGGCCACAGCGATATCGCTCCGACGCGTAAAACCGACCCCGGACCGGCTTTTGACTGGAACAAACTCCACCGGCTTCTGGCCGGTTAATTCTCCACTTTTATCGGGCAGAATCGGGTCGTTACCCGCAATAGCACTAAGTTAGACGCTCTCGGGATCAAGTGTCTTCGAGAATGACCCATTGATCGTTGAGGAAGGCTTCGAGCGGCTTGTAGCGACGTTTGTAGCTCATTTTATTGCAATCCCGAATCCAGTAACCGAGGTAGAGGTTGTCGAGGTCGCGCAGCTGAGTTTCGTGAATCTGACTCAGGATGGCAAAATGTCCGGGACTGCGATTGGCGTAGTCCGGATCAAAGAAAGTGTATACCGCGGAGAGCCCGCTGTTGGTAATGTCGCAAACCGCGACCGCTATCAAAATACGATTTAGCCGATACTCGAAAAATAGGGTATCGGTCCAGTCACAGATTAAAAAGCGGTGATAGTCCGATTTGTTCGGATTGGCCATGCTGCCTTCGCCATGGCGACTATTGATATAACGCTGATACAGGTCGAAATGCTCGTCACGGTAGCGCCCCGGCATAATACTGATGCGAATATCGGAATTGCGCTTAATCACCCGCTGCTCGTTGCGCGAGAATTGATGCTTTCTGACCGGAATGCGCACCGATATACATTCCTGGCAGTGCGGGCAATGGGGTCGGTAAATATAACCCCCGGAACGACGAAACCCGTGTTGAATCAACTCGTTGTAGGTATTCATATCCATATCCATATGGGGGTTGGCAAACGCGCTAACCGATTTCCGCTTATCCAGGTAGCTACATGGCTCGGGTGCGGAAGCGAAGAAATTTAGTTTTACCTGATCGTTCATGAATCAACTGGTCAATTCGATCTATTAAGTTTAGAACGTAATTTAAAACTTGTACGCTTATTTCTGTCAACGGACAAAATTAATTGACCCACCTGTCGGACAATATTTTTGACCCACCCCCCAAATGCATTGAGCTAGTTTCCACCTCCGATTAATCCGCTTTGTCGAGCCTGACGCAGTCGATA
>Ga0126334_10000157_pt1 | contig 22690 bp, 20 predicted proteins | sample InaspJWI49metaG_FD_94491 | JGI IMG/M metagenome (GOLD analysis project Ga0126334, IMG submission 94491) | Marine gutless worms symbiont microbial communities from Oahu, Hawaii - Inanidrilus sp. 2 OAHU.JWI-49 metaG | ecosystem: Host-associated > Annelida > Digestive system > Unclassified...
CTTCGCCGATTGATATATGTTCCATGTGATTCTCCATTGGTTTTATAAAGAAAAATAAAATTAATGGAGAATCACACAAAATGAATAGGTTTGGTTAGCTATTTCGCGTGCTGCTTACAGCCCTGACGGGACTGGCTGTCGGTGCTAAGCTGAACATGGTTGGGGTAACGGTTGACTTGAATGCAATGGTGAGCGACGTTCGCCTGATGCGGGTCGATTTGGTGCTGCGCGGGAAACTCATGGACTATCGCGTATTTTTAGATCAATTGATCGCCATGCCGCATGTCGAGCTCATCGAACGGTTGCGCATCATGGCGATCCCGGAAGGGCGGGAATACCGTATGCGGGTTTGGATCGCGCTCAAATAGGGTAGCGCCAGCGTCCCCGTGCGCAGAAAAAGCACCGCGATAGGCGGGCAACATATGACCGTAAATGTCTAGACGTGAGAAAATAATCGTAGGATTTATGGTGGTCGCTATTCTTTACGGCGGTTACAGCTTCCTCTTTCCTGATTCAAAGAGTGGCCGCCCGAAGTTCTCCAGTCAAAAGGCCGTCGCGGTAACGGATTTTGTGACCGATCTGGTTAGGCGCATCAGAGCAGCCGACACCACGGTAACCGATACATTGATCATAGAAAAAGCTACGGCCCCATGGCGGAAGGATCCGTTTCAAGTGGTCAGCACAGACGTCGTTGAAGACGCCCGGCCTGAGGAAGAGGCTGAAATCCTCGACCGGGAAGGACTGGCCGGGTCGTTTAGCTATACAGGTTACATGGAAATGGGCGACCGCATACTGGCGATTATCAATGGGCTGGAATACCAGGTCGGGGACCAGCTCGCCCGTGAGGGCGCCGTTTTGAGAAAGGTAACGCCTCAAGAGGTGTCGATCTATGTGGATGCTGAGCAGGGGTTGCTTGTGGTTCCCATTGTTGATACGGCCCAGCCTTAAAAGTGGCAAAACGAATGGGTATCTCTAATATTCGGGATTTTTGCGGGAGTCTTAGGCACACTGAAATTTTAACCGGAAGCATAATCTGAATATTGCGAGGATGGAAATTTCAGGGTAATGCGGAAATCGAGCAAAAAGACAATTATTGGAGGTGGCCTAAAGATTGGCTTTATGGAGACAATTGGCCAGAGAGATCCTTAATATGAAGAAGCGCATATTATTTCACAATCGTGCGGTGCTTGTCGTGGGCCTGATTATCGCGCTTGTCGTCACGGGATGCGTCCGGGACAACAAAAACAGCGTCGATCAGTCTTACCAGAAATGGAAGGCCAAGGCCGAGGATTCCAAAGGCTATTCTCCCAGTGCAAAACGGAGAATAAGCTCCCTGGGTGATCCGCAGGAGGCTGCCAGGGTTACGACTGTTGCTCCGGAAACCGCGGCTCCTTCAAAAACAGAAACGATCAAACCACTCCCGACGGCCTCGGTTTCGTTGAACATGAGCGACGTGGATGTGGCTGTCCTGCTGCGGTCGTTGGCCCGGGCGGCCGGTTTGAACATCATGATCAACGAAACCGTCGCTGGGCGCGCCAATATCAATATCCAAAAAGCCCCCTGGGACCAGGTATTCCTGGGGATTTTAAAGACACACGGACTTTCCTACCAGTGGGAAGGCGACATTATCCGGATTATGACCACGGCAGATTTCGAGAAGGCCCTGCAGAAGGCCTCCCAGAAGATGGACCTGCGGGAGTTGGAACCGCTGACAACCCGTATTATCCGCATAGATTATACGGATGCCGCCAGCCTCAAGACCACCCTCGAGGCGTTTCTGACGAAAGGCAAAGCCGGCAGCCCGATCGGGTCCATCATGGTAGACACCCATACCAACACCCTCATAGTGCAGGCCCTCGAAGACGACATCAACAACATGCTGCCCCTGGTAGAACAGCTCGATCTGCCGACACCGCAGATTCTGATTGAAGCGCATATTGTTGAAGCCGACAGCTCGACGGCCAGGGAACTGGGTGTTGAGTGGGGTGGCAAGTACGAGTTTCAGGACAGCAAAAACACTTACACCATCGGAGATGGTGGCAATGCATTCAAATTTCCAACCACCACTGCAGGTGTTGCTGGGATGACCCTCGGTTTTGTACTGGACAGCGGGGGCACCAATACGCTGACAGCAACGCTCTCCGCTCTGCAGGTCGAACAAAAACTCAAAATTCTCTCCAGTCCCTCGATAACCACCATCGACAATAAAGCGGCCAAATTCAAGAGCGGACAGGAAGTCCCCTACCAGAGCGTGGACGACGGCAATGTCAAAACAGAATTCAAAGAGGCCGTTTTGCAGTTGGATGTGACGCCCCACGTGATTGACGGGGAAGCGATTAAACTGGACATCAAGGTAAAAAAAGATGAAGTCGGTACGGCCACCACGGCAACCGGCGGCGTCCCGCCAATCATCACCAAACAGGCCGAAACCAACGTCATCCTCTACGATGGGCAAACCACGGTTATCGGCGGTTTGAATCGCAGTCGGGATTCGCGCATCGATAGTGGGGTACCCGGTCTGAAAGACATTCCTTTGCTGGGGGTGTTTTTCCGAGGTGAGGAGACGGACCGGGAAAAGGGTGATCTGCTGATTTTTATCACGCCGCACATTTTGAAGCAGAGAATCGGTGGCGGGGCGGCGACCAGCAAAAAGTAATTGTGAAGAATGGAATATTTCAAGCTTCTCAATCTGGACAAGGAACCGTTTTCCAACTCGCCGGATCCGGACTATTTCTTTAAATCCCGGCAGCACAACGAGTGTTTGCAGAAACTGGAGCTGTCCCTGCGCTTGCGCCGGGGGCTGAACATCGTTATAGGCGAAGTCGGTACCGGTAAAACTACACTTTGCCGGCAAATGATAAAAAAATTCAGTCGGGACGAAGAGTTCGAAACCCACCTGATCCTTGATCCGCACATGGCCGATCCGGCGGTTTTCTTGAAGTATGTGGCCCGGATGTTTGAGCGTGAACCGGACGTATCCGCCGGTGACGGGGCGGATTATAAAGAGTTCATCAAGCAGTACCTCTACAAACGGGGGGTCGAAGAAAACCGGGCAGTGGTCCTGATTATCGATGAGGGCCAGAAGATACCGGTACCCATCCTCGAGATCCTCCGGGAACTGCTGAACTACGAAACCAACGAATACAAGCTGCTGCAGATCGTCATCTTCGCCCAGCGCGAGTTTGAACTGATCCTCGATCAGCACGCGAATTTCGCCGATCGCATCAACCTGCAGCATGTCCTGGGACCGCTGAGTTTCAAAGATACCCGGCTGATGATAGATTACCGCCTGCAAAAAGCCGGTGCGGAAGGCAATTTGGCCAGCATGCTGAGTTTCCCGGCGCTTGTGGCCATCTACCGCGCGACCGGGGGGTACCCCCGCAAGATCGTAAACCTGTGCCATCGGATCATGCTGGCCATGATCGTCAAAAACCGCAAGCGGGCCGGATGGCGACTGGTGCGGTCGTGCATCCCCCCGACGGCTGCCAAGAAGGTTTCCGGTGGATGGCAAAAAGCGGCCGGCGCCCTGCTGGTCGTTATTGGCGTTGTCGGCATCGCCTACACCGGATTCACACCGGAAACAGCGGTCCCGGAAAAGGAAACCGCTGCCCGTCAATCGTTTCCGATCGAGCAACCCGCGATGCCGGCCGCCACCCCTGGGGCCGGCGCCCAGCCAGGCACGGATGCCGCTCCAACGGAAGAGCGGGTCGCGGTCAAAGTGGAAACGGCCGGCGCTGAAATGGCTGCAAACAAAACGAACGACATCCCGGACATAGCGCAGAATACAACGGAGCCGGCCGCACCCGCCAATGCGGAGCCGGCCACGGCAGCCCCGACGGCGGAGCCGGCCAAAGCACCCCCGACGGCGGAGGCGGCCAAGGCACCCCCGACAGGTACCCCGGATGAAAAAGCCGATGCCGGTGATCCGCCAAAGGCAGCGGCAGCGCTGGCTGCGGCTGCCCGCACCCGGCCGCAGTCCCTCGGTATGATCCGGATGCGGGACAACGAAACATTATCCTGGGTGATAATCAAAGTTTACGGCGAGTATAACAACACGCGCCGTCGTAAAGTGGCGGCCGGCAACCCCGATTTGCACGATCTGGACGATATCCTTGCGGGTCAGGCGATCGGATTTCCGGCCACGCCGGCCGAAGGGTTGTATATTCCGGACTATCTGAACTGGATCCGGGTTGGGCGCCTGGAAACAGTGTCCGCGGCACTGGATGTCATCCGCCAGCACTCTACCCGGGCGGCACCACTGCGCATCATCCCTTACTGGCACAAGGATCAGGGACTGCAATTCGACGTCATATTCTGGAAGTATTTTTCTTCGCCCAATGAGGCCGCGCGCTACCTGACCACCTTGCCGGCCGATTTGCAGACACGGAGCGAGATTTTAACCGGGTGGCCCGAGGGGATTGTTTTCTACGCGAATCCCTGTCCGGGTATTGGCTGAACGGATATCACGGTTCCACTTGAGAACCGGCCTGGTGAAGCGCCGATAATGCGGCCCTTTGCTTGCACGCCGGCAGTCAAGCCTTAACATAATGAAAAGCAGGGCCGACACGGGCCCTAAAAACGTATTTGACCATAGATTTTTATTTGTCGGTGACGGCACACGGCTGCCCCGCGGCTGTATGCGACCGGCACGCGCCACGGGGGCAGACAGGAAGTAAATGGCGATAAGAGATAAAAAAAGACTTGGCGAGATGCTGGTGGAAGGCGGCCTGCTGACCGAAACGCAGCTGGAAGAAGCCATCACCGGGCATAAAAAAACCAAGCTTAAACTCGGACAGTATCTCGTCAGAGAGGGCTACGTCAGCGGCAACCAGATTGCGGATCTGGTATCCGTTCAGCTGCATATCGAAAAATACCGTCCGGATAAATATCCGATCGACATGGAATTGGCCAAAATAATTCCGGTCGACGTAGCGACCAAATACCAGGTTGCTCCGTTGGTGCGCAGTCGCTTCTTGCTCACGGTGGCGATGGTGGACCCCATGGACATTGCGGCCCTCGATGCCCTTGAAGTGTACACGAATACTGAAATCGAAGCGGTTATTTGTACCGATCAACAACTCAATCACCTGGTCGGCAGCCTCTACGGCACATATTCCGGTATTGGCGGCGTGATCGAGGAAATGGAAATCGAGAAAGAGGACGAACCCGAAAAAACCGAGTTCTCCGATGAGGTGGAGGTTGGTTCCCTCCAGGACATGGTCCAGGAAGCGCCGGTCGTCAGGCTGGTGAATTCGATCCTATCCCAGGCGGTCAGGGAAGGCGCCAGCGATGTGCACATCAGCCCCGAGAAGGATTACGTCCAGGTCCGCTTTAGAGTAGACGGCCGCCTGCACGAGGTTCCGGCGCCACCAAAATCGATGATCCTGCTCATTATCTCCCGTTTGAAAATTTTGTCCAACATGGATATTGCCCTGTCAAAAATACCACAAGATGGTCGTTTCACTATCAAGATGGACAACCGCGAAATCAATATCCGGACCTCGACCATGCCGACCATTTATGGGGAAAACATGGTCATCCGGTTGCTGGATACCAGCAGTGGGGTCTATTCCCTGGAACAGCTGGGAATGGCTGAATATGACCGCCAGAAAATTGAGGACGTCATCATCAAACCCTACGGAATGGTCCTGAGTACCGGCCCGACCGGTAGCGGCAAGAGCACTACCATCTATTCCCTTTTAAAGATAATCAATAAACCGGATATCAACATCATCACCTTTGAAGATCCGGTCGAATACCGGATGGAAAAAATTCGGCAGATTCAGTTTAATCGCAAGGCGGGCATGACCTTCGCCAGCGGCCTGCGAGCTGTCCTGCGGCAGGACCCGGATGTGATCATGGTAGGGGAGATCCGCGATGGTGAAACCGCGACCATCGGCGTTCAGGCCGCCTTGACCGGTCACCGGGTTCTCAGCACGGTGCATACGAATGATGCGGCGGGGGCCATCACCCGGTTTTTGGATATGGGGATCGAACCGTTTCTGGTGTCATCGGTGATGCTGGCTTCAATTGCCCAGCGCCTGGTCCGTAAGGTTTGTCCGTATTGTAAAAAACCGAGTTCCCCGAACCAGGCCGCCCTCGATTTCTGGCAGCTGCAGAATGATGCCGACGCTGAATTCTCCATGGGCACGGGCTGCTTTTACTGCATGGACAAGGGCTACAAGGGGCGCACCGGTATCTACGAGATCCTGATGATCGACGAAGACGTCCAGAATATGATCCTGGAAAAGAGTACGGCCCAGGAAATCACCCGCGCCATGGTAACCAGTGGAAAATTGACCACCTTGCGGGAAGACGCAGCCCAAAAGATCTACCGGGGCGAGACCTCATTCGACGAGGCAGCCTCGGCGATCATGATTTAAAATCAGGGTTCAAGGGTCCCAGGGTCCGAGGGGCCAAGTAAAAACCAGAGTTCAAGGGTCCCAGGGTCCGAGGGGCCAAGTGAAAAACCAGGGTTCAAAGGGCCCACGGGCCGTGGGGCTAAGTGAAAATTCCTAAGTGTCTTGAACCCTTGAACCCTTGAACCCTTGAACCCTTGAACCCTTGAACCCTTTTTATGGTCACTTACGCTTACAAATCGATCAACGAGTCCGGTGCTACCGTTTCAGGTGAAATCGAGGCCGAGTCACGGGAAATGGCCACCTCCATCCTTGAAGCCAGGGGGTTCATTCCCACGCAGGTGGATGAAAAGAGCGGCGGCGACGCTGCCGGTTTCAGCTTAGACCGTTTAAAAGAGATCCTCACGCCGGTCAAAGCGCCCGAACTGATCATCTTTACCAAACAGTTCAAAACCATGCTCAGAGCCGGCGTACCCATGGTCAGGCTGCTGCAAATTCTGGAAAAACAGGCCGAAAACCTGAAGATTAAACGTATCACCCGGGTAATGGTGGACGATATCAGCGGCGGCAGTTCGCTGTATGATGCGTTTTTAAAGCATCCGTCGGTTTTTTCACCCCTCTATTGTGGAATGGTCCAAGCCGGCGAGGCCAGTGGTGCCCTGCCCACTGTGCTCGACCGGTTGACCTATATCATTGACCACGAGCACAAGATCAGGGCCGACATTCGGGCGGCCCTGCAATACCCGATTATCGTGGTCGTCTTCCTGACGATAGCGTTTTTCGTGCTGCTGACGTTTGTCATACCCAAATTTGTCGGCATATTCCTGGCCGCCAAACTGACCCTCCCGCTACCGACCAAAATATGCATTTTTCTCTACCAGTTTCTGCAAAGCTACTGGCATCTGTTGCTGGGCGGGGTATTGGCGGCAGCGGCGGGGGTTTACTTATATTTCCGGACGGAGCAAGGCCGCTATATCCGGGATCTGACCCTGCTGCGACTGCCCATATTGGGGGACCTTTTTGTAAAAGCGGCCATGTCGCGTTTTGCAAGCATCTTCGCCATCCTCCAATCGAGCGGTGTATCGGTACTGGAAGCCATGCGGATTTTGGCTACTACCGTCGGTAACACGGCCATATCCAGAGAATTCAAGCAGATCGGGGAAAAATTGGAAGAGGGGCGCGGCATTGCGGCGCCGCTTGAAAAAGCCGCCTTTTTTACACCCATCGTCATCAACATGGTCGCCATAGGTGAAGAATCGGGTAAATTGGATGAGATGCTGATGGAGATATCGCAGCACTACGACCTTGAGGTCGAATATGCAACCAAGAAACTATCGGATGCCATCGGGCCAATCCTTACCGTCGGTTTGGCCGCCGTGGTTGGTTTTTTTGCGCTGGCAATCTTTTTACCCATGTGGGATTTGATTGGCATCGTCAAATAGCTTCGAGGCGGCGATGCGCTTGGAATGCACGTTTTCAGGAGTTGCTCACAATGGCACTTAGCAGATCAAGATTCTATATCAGTCTCTACATCATTATTCCCGTGATCGTAGCCGGTCTAAGCATCATCTCGTCTCTGGTGTCCTTTCGGATCACCGAGTACCTCTTGAAACACGATCTGGGAGTGAATACGCCGGTCAATGCCTGGATTTTTTCCATAGCGATACTCTCCTATCTGTGCGGCATCGTGATTGTTTACATGCTGTTGAACCCGATGAAGAAGTTCTTGAAAGAGGCCGAAAAACTACCGGCCCTCTCAGCACATGTCAAGGAGGAGGATTCCGCCAGTACCCGTCAGGGCGATGAGTTGGCCCATTATGCCAATGTTTTCAAAAGAATTACCGACGTGCTGACCAAGGTCGACGCCCGTCAGCTGTTCCCCAAGATTGTGGGTGAGAGTGTCGCCATGCGGGGCGTTTTGAAGCAGATCATGAAGGTGGCGCCCACAGATGCAACTGTATTGATCCTCGGTGAAAGCGGTACCGGTAAGGAATTGATTGCCACCAGCATCTTTGAGCACAGCAAACGGGCCCACAAACCATTTGTGAAGATCAATTGCGCAGCAATGCCCGAGGAACTGCTGGAAAGCGAGCTCTTTGGGCATGAAAAGGGGGCTTTTACGGGGGCCGTGTCACGCAAATCCGGTAAATTCGAGGTGGCCAATCGTGGGACCATCTTTCTAGACGAAATTGGAGATATGCCTCTGAATTTACAAGCGAAAATACTTAGGGTCCTGCAGGAAAGGGAATTTGACCGGGTAGGCGGGACCAAACCGATAAAGGTTGGATGTACGCTTTATCGCGGCGACGAACAAGAACCTGGAGTTGATGGTAAAGGAAGGCCGGTTCCGGGAGGATTTATATTTTCGTCTGAACGTGTTCACCATTTTCCTGCCCGCGCTCAAGGAAAGAAAGGAAGATATTCCGCTCATTGTCGAACGCTTTTTGATGGATTCACCCGGCGCCACCAAGCTGGGCGTAAATTCGGCCGCCTTGCAATTATTGATCGGGTATGCCTGGCCGGGCAATATCCGGGAATTGCAAAACACGATTGAAAGGGCGGCGGTCATGACGGAAAGCGGTGAAATCGAATCCCATCATTTGCCTGACAACATCACCCGGGGGTATAGCGGCGGCCTGATTACCCGGCCATCGGAGGAAGAGGGGCAGGGCACCTCAATCGATGACCAGATCAAAGAAATTGAAAGAGGGATTATCATTGAAGCCCTGAAAAAAACAAATGGTGTTCAAATCAAGGCTGCCGAGCTTCTGGGCATTAACCAAAGAAGTCTGTGGCATCGTGTTAAGAAGTATGCGATTGATGTAAAAGAGATAAAAAACAGCAATTAATGGAGAAAAGGCTACAAAAATTGTTGTAGTGCCCCTTGTCTGGTAAAAAAGCAAAGTGTAATAATTACAGATAGTAAAGCAAAATGTGGGTTAATTAGGGCAATTTCTTGTAGATTAAGAGAAAAAACAGCGTTTCTGGCCTTATAGTGGATATTTTCTATGCAATATAATAATGATTGGCACGACTATTGCTCTATTTGCTGTTAATTGGCGGGTATTCGGCTAAAATACCAGACATTCTACTGAAATTGCCAAAGAATTCGTTGGAAGGTGTTATTGTAGTACGAAATTAATCGAAGTTCAACATTACCCTGAACATACTTGCCCGGGATGGAGGAAGGAAAAATGAGGAAAAAGAAATTACTTTCAAAAGATGAAGGCGGTTTCACCCTGATCGAAATTATTGCCGTTCTGGTAATAATGGGAATCCTCGCGGCTGTGGCAGTGCCTAAGTTTTTTGATTTGCAGTCAAAAGCCAGGGAAAAAGCGATCTATACGGCCATGTCAGAGTTGAAAGTCCGCGTAAACCAGTATTTTGCTCAAAAATTACTGGAAGGATACACATGGGGAGACACCTCGAATATGTCTTGGGCTGCCAACGATGTTGGCACTAATCTGGGCGATGATTTTCAAATTACGGGATGGACTTTATCAGGCACACCCCCAAGTAAAACGGCAGGCTACATTGACGTTACCGGTAGTTATATCATCGATGCCGGTGCCGGAACCAGCCAGGCGATCAGTGAGCGAATCGAATTGCCGCGTTACCAGTAGCTGATAGATCCTATACTGAGATGGAAAAAGGTGCCTTGCGAACGTAAGCACCTTTTTCATTTTTAAAGAACCAGCGAGTTGTCACGCCGGCGCTTTGCTTATCGGGGCACTCACGGCTTGCTTGATGTTTCGCATCCTTTCTGGTCCCACGAAATTCCAATACCGATCATATCCGGTCAACAAGGCCGCAATCTTTTCAGAGGTAACAGTCTGCCTCCAATCCCCCAGAACCTGGTTGAGCTTCACAGTGTCGCCGGTAAGGTAGTAGAGCTCGGAAAGGGCGAACAAAGCAGGTTGATGTTTGCTGTTCAAATTCAACACTTGCTCGAAATATGCAATGGCCTGGCTGTAATCGCGCTTGAGACGATGCCCCTCGGCGCGTATATACGTTGCTCCCAGATTGTCGGTTGCCGGTGGTATGGCGGCCCGATCCGCAGCGTCAAACGCCGCCTGAATTTTTCCCAGAGACAGTAAAATAAATCCTTTGGTGATGTATAAATCTGGTTTTTGTGGTGAATGGGAAAGTGCTTTTTCAATGAAATCAAGTGCCTTTGCCCCCTCGCCGGTTTCCAGATGGAGTTCGGCCATCTTTTGAAGTGTCTTTACATGCAAAGGGGAAGCCTTCAGGACCGTTGAAAACTGATTCAATGCTTGTGGGTAGGCGCCTTGATAGAGATAATAAACCCCCAGGTTATAATGCGTGATGAACTTATGCGTCGTCCGCCCACTGCTTTTGCCGGACAACGACCGGTGCATCTGGGCTTCACCTTCGTCGACTTTCCCATAAATCAGTAGCGATTTTCCAAGGTTATGCCGTGGACGATGCAGGTTCGGATATAGTTCGACATTGTTGGTCCAGAGCGCCACGGGATGCTGAAAGAGCCTGTTCAGGGCATAGGTTGTGTGGGATTGGCCGACCAGCCAGACGCCGATCCCGATGACCAGGAAACCACGCAGAAGCGGCGCATATGAGAAATACGCAACTGCTTTTAAGCATCCAATCGCCGGTGGTAAAAAAAAGAACAGGGTCGGGAGATAATTGCGATGTTCAAATACGAGCTCGAGCGGAAGAATGGAGCCCTCAATAGCATGGTTGAGCAGGAAAAAAAGGTAGCAGAAGGTGATCAACGGCCATTTAGGCGCGAACCAGAGACTGAAACCGACAGCCAGCAGAAGCAGCAATATGGCCGGTAGGGTTGTCCAAGGGCTGAGTAAAGAGGCCGACACCGTAAAATCGTGCAGCAGGGTAAACGGCGCACCGGACGGATAGAGCAACTGGCCGATATAAAAACAAATAACCCGCGGCTGGGTTAGGAACCGCTCAACAAGGGTAAAGGGGCGGGTCTGGTATCCGCCGGAAACAGCTTCAAAGCCGCCGAGGAAAAAAACCAGCAGAATGAAAACGAGCGTTGTGGGGAGCAGGATTTTCAGCAAGCGACGAATCTGGCCGGCCTCGGGAGCCGTCTGAATAAGTAAGGTTTCCATTAAAAGCAAACTAAAAGGGAGCATGGCCGCGTTTTGCTTGCTGGCCAGCGCACATCCACCGAACAGGATACCGGCGGTATACCAGCCGTACGGGGCACGTTTGGCCCCAGTTTCACGGATCTGGCTCATCCGCCCTTTTAAATAGCAGTAGAGCGTTAAAATCGTAAAGAGTCCGGCCAGGGCTGACATCCGTTGGACGATATAGGTAACCGCGTTGATCTGGATAGGGTGAGTGGCCCACAAAAAGGCGGACAGCAGGGCAATGGCCCAGGCATGCTCTGCATAGGTTTTCTTTTGAGAGGGCAGACTCAGAATATTCAGCGTGAGGAGAAAAAGAAAAGCCGCACTGCCAAAGTGGATCAGAAAATTAACAACATGGTAGCCGAAAGGGTCGACCCCGCCGAAGTAATAGTTTACGGCCAGGGTTAAGTAGGACAGCGGTCGGTTGAAACTGCTGTGGGCCGACGACATGCCGTAAAAACTCTGGGTGATTTCAGGTAAGGTCAGTTCCCGCAGGTGGACATTCGGGTTTTCGTGGATATTGCCGAAATCGTCCAGGTACCAATCGCCACTGAACCCGGGCCAATAGATAATCAAGAGGCAGACAAACAGGGCGGTCAGAGCGAGAACGTAGCGGACCCTCGGTCGCGCACCCGGTTTGTAGGCCTTCATGAAATTCAGCATGCCGGTTTATTGCCAATTCGGATCATCGGTAATGACGAAGTCGCCATCGCGTATGAAACCGAGGCCCACATTCGTGATGATGGCAGTCTGGGTGGCGCCTCCGGTGGCTTGGGTGAATCCGTAAAGAAAAGTATTGAATTTATTGTGTTCGGTGGAGCAAAGTTCCGCTATCTGGGTGAGATGCGGATCCTTGGAGCCATATTCGATGCGCGTGTCCGCAAAAAAGGTGGCGGTGATGTCGGTGCAGCCGGCCTGCTGGCACTGGCGGATCCAGGATTTCAGGGTGTATTCGTAGCGTCCCCGGGAATTGGCGGTTTCGCTGCGCTCGACTTCCACCCGCACGGCCCAGGGACCGCTGTTGAGCCAGTTGTCGGAATCGGCAATGTCAGTTGCTACATCATCAACTGCATCGCCTTCCTCAAGATCGTCATACGAAAAAACTCGCGTTTTGATGTTCTGCGGATTGCACGTTGGTTTATAGGCATAAAGCTTGTTATCTCTGGAGCCCACATACACGGTGCCGTCAGAACCCTGGATGGGGGCCGACCTGACGTCGCCATACAGATAAAATCTGTCGACCTGCTGGCCGTTGCTGTCGACGACATACAGGTAGTTGTCATCTGAACCGAACCAGATGGTCCCGTCATCATGGACCAGGGGCTGGGAGTCAATGTCGCCCCCGGTTTGGAAACGCCATTTGAGCGTCCCGGTCGTTTCGTCATCGGTGATGGCATAGAGATAGTGGTCATCGTTGCCGATGTAGATGGTACCGTCCGGGCCGATGGTAGGGGTGCAGTGGGGGTTGGTGGGCGTAAATGTGTAACGCCATTTCTCGCTGCCGTCCGGATTGAGCGCATACAGGTAACCAACCCCGGAGCCGCCGTCGCTGCCGATGTAAATGGTACCATCTGCGGCTACCGTGGGTGAAGAATAGATGGGGCCCAACAGGTACTTGCTCCATTCTAGGGAGCCGTCGGAGGTGTCGAGCGCATAAATACGCTCCGAGTTGGTGGATGCGAAATAGACGAACGCTTCATCCGGACTCAGGGCCGGGGTACCATTCACCGTGGAAGTGACACCATAAGTATTCCACTTGCGCGGACAGCTGCTTGGGGGAGAGGGGCAGATGCTGTCGAAAGCATAAAAATCGCCTTCGTCATCTCCGAAATAGACAACATCGTTGCTGTCAATCACCGGGGAAGATCTGACATTACGACCCACATTATTGTACCAGTCCCAACTGCCGGTTGGCGTAAACACATTGAGATAATTATTGTCACTGGGATTAAAGATGTAACCACGTGAATCCAGGGCCGGGGATGAATAAGCCTCATCTTCCAGGTATCTGGGAAAGCTGGTGCCGGTATTGGGTATCCCGGTATCCGGGTCGACCTCGTGAATATAACCGTTTTGGCTGGTAAAATAGAGGGAGGTTTCGGCGCTGTTCAGAACCGGCTTCGTATCTATATCGCCGTCGTGGGACGCAGGGTCATAGGGCGTCCATTTTTGACCGGAACCGCCGGTGTCATGCGTGTTGTCGTCATCCAGATTGGCCTGGCCGTCGCCCCAGTAGACATATTGCAAGACGTCCCGGTGGGAGGTTCCCAGGTCCGGATCGTTCAGGCTGCTGTTAACGTAAGTGTCGAACTCCAAAGCCATTTTGGGCGGTACCAGGCCGGGGCCGACAGCACCACCGTCACCGGCATAGCCCATCTGCCCCCCGAGACCGCCGGTCGCCCCGACTGAGTTGTCGGTGCCGTTCATCAGAGCAAAGGTAAAGCCGTCGCCACCTCCGGCGGAACCGGTTCCGGTGTAGTCCAGCACGAAGAAGGCGCGCACTCCTTTTTTGAACACGCACTCGCCACCCGAGCAGATTGAAGCCCCCCCGATGGAGACATCGCCCCCGAAGAACACCGACCCAAACGCGGAGCTTACCCCACCGCCCAGATTGATTTCACCGGTTCCGGTATTCACATCCACGGCCCCGGAATCGGACTCGGCGGGTGTGCCCATATCGCCGATGATGGTGTCGGTCTCTACGTCATCGACTGTATTCACGACCGGAGAACCGGTGGTTTCCGGGGTTTCGATATTCTGGCGGTAGTTGGCCGCATAGAATATTTCCCCCCCGGATGTACTGCTGCTGGCCGAACCGGTTGCGGTGATCAGGTGATTGTGGGGCGATAGAATAATGAAACTGCCCGATGGGACATTCACGGAAAAGGATGCACCCGAGCCGTCCGTTAGGCCAGTCAGGTACCATTCGGTACCTACTTTGGAAATTTCTTCATAGTAGTATAGCGTTTGTTGGCCGATCGTATCCTCGAGGTAGAAAGAACCGTACTTTACAGGAAAAAATTTTTCGGCTTCAGTAGGAACCTTCAGGGAAGTGGCATCGCTAGCGGTTTGGTCTTCGGGTGATACAACAGCCAGGCAGAGAGTATCGGTGGCTGAGGCCTCAAATTCATCCATCAATTCGACATTGATGGATGAATAACTCACATTTTGGATCCGGGCGGTATAATCGTTCTCAGTACCGGTATATATTTTTGCATCGCGATAGCCTTCATAATTCACGAGGTAGGCGTCAGGCGGGATATCGAAATCGTCCGCAGGAATGGTAGTGCTTGGAAAGGTTCCTTGTGGCGCATTTAAACTAATTGTACCGGTTCCAGATTCATTATAACCTGCGGGATGAGCGGCCGGGTCAATATTAAACCATTTACCGAAGACGTTGACGGTGAATTTGCCGACGCCGTTAACTGTATATTCGGTGCTGTTCAGGGTGTTGATATTGGATTCCGTATAACCTTTGTTTCTCAGTTCGCTGGTGGCATAGCGAATCCCGGCTTCAGCCAGGTAGGCGGCATTGCGGGCCTCGTTGGGCGTGCCGGAACTCATCATGGAAGAAGAGGTGAACATGGACACCATGCCCGCGCCCAGAAAACCGAAGATCAGCATCACAACGATGATGTAGATCATAACGGCGCCGGACTGGGCCGGATCAGCCGGATGATCTTGACTGTCAGATCGTGGTATGATCACAATACGAAACGTTCTCATAACATTCATTATGGAGTGGCTACCATGTTTTGTCAATCATTGCGCGTGGATAAATTCGGACCTGGAAGGCCGGTATATTGCTGATGGTAAATCCGACCGATATGTAGGACACCTCGTTTGTCCCGTCATTATCGAGATCGACATCAGCCTTTACGGTTAGGACCGGTGCCGATATGTCCTCGATTAGCTTGTAGTTATTTATGCCGTCTACATTTAAGTAAAGGTTGCCCCCGGTAAATTCAATTTTACGGTTGGGCACCGGGGGGTCGTCTTCAGAGCTGGTATATACAAGGGAGCTGTTAGCAACTGGTGCAGAAGGAATGGTCGTGGCGCTTCTCAGTTCTAAACTGATTCTGCTCAGGGCTATCTCAGCATCCAAAGCCGCGGCACTTGCCTTGCGGGTGGTTTCGTATCCTTCCAGGCCGATGACCAGAAACAGGCTGGCAAAGGTGGCGATGATGCCGACGAGTACCAGCGAGGCGATGACTTCGATCAGGGTAAAACCTGCGTCTTGCTTCATGGCTTCAATACTTGCTTGCCGGGTCTGTTGATGCGGTCCGGCTATTGGTCAACAGGGTCGTCAGGCTGTGACCGGCAGACTGCACCGTGACCTTTAAGGTATCTGTTGGGGTCCCCGAGGTTTGTTCGGCGCCGCTCGCGTCAAACGTAATATACGTCATGGTTACATTACTGTTGGCGGCATAGTTGGTTACCATTGTCGGAAGCGGATTGGTTACGTTGTTGTTTATCTCCTGTACATAGGCGGAGATGATCTCCTCCATGAGTTTTTCCGTTTCCGCATTGTCCCGGACAGTGTCCACAGGACCGGAACTGCCGGTGAGGGCGGTTCCCATGAACTGGAACATCAAAGCCGCCAAAATGGCTCCGAGCAGAATGGTCACGATGATCTCGATGAGGGTGAAACCATCCCTCGACCCGTTGTTTTTTAACCGAATGTTCATTCCACAAAACCTGTTTGCGGTGTTACCAACAGCGACCGTGAGCCTATTGTAATGGTAATCGCTGACGAAATTGGAGTGATGTCGGTGCCTTGATAGGTATGCGGGATGCCGAACCGGTTGAAATAAATAGCGGCAAAGGCATCCATCTCTGGCAGGGAGAGTTGTTTCTTCTCCTTGATTCTATCATCAATATCCCTGGTGGTCAGGTAAACCATGTTATTGGTGTCGTCCGGTTCAGACGCGACTTGGGGCGAGGCTGTCTTGAAAACCCAGTAGACGGTTCCGTCGCACTTTATGCCCCAGGTCATATCGTTGCTCTTCATCGCCATTACCTGGGCATAACGGATATGATTACGAAACGAATTGACCTGAGTCACCAATTCGATGTCATCAGTGCGCGCAATCCGACTAATGACCACGGCTGAGACAATTCCCAAAAGCATCAGGACCACTATCATTTCGACCAGCGAAACGCCGTCATCCTGTATTTGCCATGTTGTACGCATTTTTTTTGCGGTTTGCCCGGTTCCTGATAGTTATCAGTAATATACCAATAATATGTGGTTTTATCAACGGTGGCAGCTTATCTGGATGATTAGGCGGCGAGGGAGTAGCGCAAGTGCCGGGCATCAATCATCATCAATGATGACGGCCCCGCTGGCATCTCTTTTGACCTCGAACAGTTCGGGATGTTTTTGTTTGAGAGACGCTTCGGAGGCGGATTTTTCTTGTACTAATTGCAGCAGCCGCTGGTTCTCCCGTTCCAGTTCCTTCTGATTGAGGCCCTGTTTGATGGATACCATCAGATCGACCACGTTGCAGGGCTTGGTGAAAAACCGGTACACCTCGCCTTCGTTGATTGCTTTGATGGCGGAATCGATGCGCGCGTGCCCGGTAAGAATCATCCGGATGGTGTCCGGATATTTCTGGCGGACGATGGCCAGAAAATCGGAGCCAGCCATGCCGGGCATCACTTCGTCCGATACGACCACGTCGACCGGGTAACTCTCCAAAATCGCCAGGGCATTTTCGGCCGACGCGGCACTCAGGACCGTAAAGTTCTCCCGCTGCAACGTATCTTCCAAAAGATCGCGAATCAATTCCTGATCGTCAACTATGAGGATGGTATAGTTCATGATAGCCGCGTTCCCAGTTTTCAGTTTTGGTTTGCGGGGTTAATTCATAGCAACCCAAGAAACATAAAACCTGACTGCGGGCTATTCTACGCAAACCCGCTGAATTTCCTTGATATCGGTAAGTCCCAAAAATACCTTGGAAACGCCGTCTTGCTTGATGGTGGTCATACCTTCTTCGAACGACTTTATGAAGAGCTCCTCCGAGGTGGCCTCGTTTTTGATCATCCGCTTGATGTCCGGGGTGCCTTCCATTAACTCGTGTACGCCGGCGCGTCCCCTATAGCCGGTATCATTGCACTCCTCGCAGCCGACGGTCTGGAACAGTTCCAAGTCTTCGCTGTACTCGATACCGGCCCGCGGAAAGGCGTCTTCACCGTAATATTTTACAATGTCTTGAAACTGCTCCTCGTTGGGGTTGAATTTTTTCTTGCAGTTTTTACATAACCGGCGGATCAAGCGCTGGGCCAGCACCCCCAGAAAGGCGTCCGAAAAGTTGAGGGGGTTGAGCCCCATGTCCAGCAGGCGGGTAACGGTTTCCGGGGCACTATTGGTGTGCAGGGTGGAAAATACCAGGTGACCGGTGAGGGAGGCCTCAATACCGATGGAAGCGGTTTCGTGGTCCCGCATTTCACCAATCATGATCACATCCGGATCTGCCCTCAGAAAGGCCCGCATCACCCGGGCAAAATCAAGCCCGATTTTCGGTTTGCACTCTACCTGGCGTAAACCAGCCTGTGAAATTTCCACGGGATCTTCAGCGGTCCAGATTTTGATCCCGGGTTTATTGATATGCCCCAGGGCCGCGTGCAGGGTGGTGGTTTTTCCGGAACCGGTGGGGCCGACAACCAGTACCAGGCCGTAAGGCTGTACGATAATTCTCTCCATGATTCCATGATTGCGCTCGTTCATGCCCATATCGGCCAGCGCCATTGCGCCGGACTCAGCCAAGATACGCAGGACCGAATCTTCGAATCCACCGGCGGTCGGCAGAGTGGCCAGCCGTAACTCGAAAGGTCTGATGCCCTTGCGCTTAAACTTGATCTTACCGTCCTGGGGCAGCCGCCTTTCGGCAATATCCAAACCGCTCATGATTTTAAGCCGCGACATGATGGCCCGGGCATTGGTATTGGGCACTTGGAGGACTTCCTGACAGACACCGTCAATTCGAAAACGGATATTCGTTTTCTTGGTAATGGCAGATGGCTCAATGTGAATATCGGAGCTGCCTTTGCGGTAAGCGGAAATAAGGATCTGGTCAACCATGCGGACGATCTGACCTGAGGATTCGTCTACTTCTTCATAGGCATCATCTTCGCTTTCTTCCTCTTCTTCGAAGTCAATATCCGGCATCATGTCGAAATCGCTGCTATCTTCCGATTCCATTTCGATATCGTCACTAGATTTTTCTTCATAGAAATGTTTGATGACCTTTTCGATCTCTTCCTTGATACTGACGATGAAATTCACCTTCTTGGCGTTCAGCAGACCCGGGATAGGGTCTGTCTTGAGCAGATCCGTGGGGTCATCAATCATCACGTCCACCCCGCCCAGTTCCCACGACAGCGGCACCCAGGTGTTTTGCATGAGGAAAGCCTGCTTGAGGTTGCGCGTCAGTTCATAAGGGATTTGCATCTTGGAATCGAACACCTTGAAGGGGGCCTGGAAGAACAGGCTGAGCGATTTGCCGACTTCGGCAATGTCGATGCGGAAATTATCGGTAAGCACGAATTCAACGCTGCGACCGGATTTTTTGGAGATGGTCAGTGCATTTTGCAGCTGGGTCGTTGTAACGATTTTATAGCGCAGCAGGTAATCATATTTCGACTCGTAGGTCGCCGAGGAGAGCGTCTCGGTGATGTAGTTCTCGATATCTTCATAATCGGGATCAATCTCCTTGACCGATTCAAAATACTCCAGGGCCAGATCATCGTGACCCTTGGCATGCATTTGTTTTCCGAAAATGAATTTGATTTCGGCAGTCACCTTTTTATCTAGATTGTGATCGGAAATGATCTTTTCGATCTGATCGATCACGCGGGAGGGGGAGTGCGCCTGGAACATACATTCGGCCATATCGGGGAGGATGTCCGCCGAAAAATCTTCGTGCGCGAACAGCTTGGAATACTCTATCACGGCCTCTTTGTGCAGTCCGAGTTCCCGGTAAGCATTGGCGCTGCTGATGATTTCGTGAATATTTTCACCACCGTCATCCCAGGTTTCCCGCAGTAGGGAAGCATCTTCAGCGGTGATAGTGGTGTCGTCCTGATCAAGGCTATCGAGTTCGCCTTTGATATCGGTGACTTTTTTTTTTGAGTTTGTTCTGCAGGGCTGCGTTCAGGCTTGATTTGCTTTTTAGTAATTCTTCAAAGAGGCCCAGGGCCTCAGCATAGAGGCCGTGTTTTTGATACGCTTCCGCTTCGGCGATTTTTTGCTTGATATCCATTATCGATTCCTGAATTCAGTCAGTCGCATTCGGGGGCGTCCGGGGAAATCGCCGGCAGCAGTTCGTTGCATTTAAGCCGGATCATGGCAATGGTGGCAAACCAGCCCATGATGATGATGATCTGGCCCAGTTCGGCCCGTCGGTAGAATATCCGATTGTTGCCAAAAACCAGTTCAGCTTCGCGTACACATTGGAAGGCATCGGTAAAGGCGGCCCAGTCAAAGCGGTTCAAGTCGCCCTCGGTTTGGCCGTCGTAATCACAGAACAATTGTTTACCGCGATGGGAAAGAAAAATAATACCCTGGACATCTTCTAAGAGCAATAGATCTTTAAAGATCATTTTCATCTGATCGTGCATCATAATTTCGGTGCCTTACGCTTTCTTATCGCTATCCATTCACAACGAAGGGTCAGTGGTGTAAACTGGTCTTTATTTGATTCACAACAGCGACGCCGATGTATACCCAAGTTTGGTTTACGTATGGAGTTTTTATCGTTTAACGTAACTGCAATCACTCATAAAGGAGCCGCCGAATAACATCCCCGGGACAGTTTTTTTCAAGGGCCACCACCATGGTCTCTTCATCCGGCAACAGTATCAGGCCATTCTCGCGACCCTGATCGATATAACAGGCTTTTATATTTCCGGCAGTGAGGGTAGCGCCCAGTTTGGCTGACAGCGTCATCAGGTTGTCCCAGGCGGGATCTGCACCGGTGCTGGCGATACCTTTTTTCTGGACCGGTGCAATTGCGGCCTGCGGCTCGGGTTGGGAAACCGCCGCTTGCGCCGCGGGCGGCGGTTCTTCCGGCTGTGCTTCCTGAAAATCAGATTCATCCAGACCGGCTTCGTCTTTACGGCGCATGGCGTCGAACAGGACGGCCTGGAGGTCTTCCATGATAACCTTCTTGTTCAACACACAGGTGTCCTGAATGGACAGCGACGGGCTGTCCCAGGAAAAAATTTCATAGGCCGCCTGCCTGCCGTGCATATCACGTATCCTGGCGTCCAGTAGTTCGCCGTCCCTGAAAAAAAGGACGCCCTGTTTTTCAGTCTCCTTGCTGACCACGCGAATGGTGCAGGTTTTCTGTTCCATTTCAACAAGTTGCAGAAACATATCAATGGAAACGGTTTGCAGCGTACCGCCTTCGGATTCCTTCTCGAGACTGGCGATGACGCGATCGGCAAGATCCTCAACAACAAACGGCTTTTCTATGAAGGCCTCCGCACCGGTATCCAGCACCCGTTGTTTGGATTGCGGGGTGCTGTAGGCCGCTAGGACAATCACCGGTATATCCGGGTACTTTGCGGACATATGGGCCAAAAGTTCAAAGCCGTCCATGTTCGGCATGTGCAGGTCGGTGACCACGATGGATACGGCGTTGTCTTTCAGGCTCTGAACCGCCTCGACACCATCTGCTGCCAAAAGGGTGCTGAAAACACCGGCATGGGCTTGGAACTTCTTCTTGATCAAATGCCTCAAAATCCTGTCGTCATCGACTATGAGGGCGTTCTTTTGCATACCGATCCTTTGCATTTTGGTTTAGCGTATTATATAGGGATTTGTATAATAATTCAAATGTTATATTTCACAAAGCGACTGTTAGCACCGATCTCAGGGGGCGTTATATGAACCACTGAAAGGGCGTCCCGGCCGGCAAGGATAGCACACTCGAATTGCTTCAGGTTGGGATGGAACATGGTGTGCGGAAGTTATTTTTTAAAGAAACGGCCTAAGCCGGTAGGTTTTTCGAATTGTGCCTTGATTAAGGGCGCCAAAACATCACAATTCAGACGCACCATGGCCATCTGGGCCTCGAAACCGGTCATAATGAGCAGATGGCCGTTTTCTATTTTGCGGATATACAGGCGCAGATTGTCAAAATGGATTTCGGTTTCCTCATTGACGGCAATGGCGTTGATGAAGGCGGACAGATCCATCGGATTTAAGCTCGGGGGGGTACGGTATTGTACCCTTCGATCTTAATTTCACGGTTATCGTCAATAAAAATAGCACCTTCTACATCATCGATGCCCAGTATGTCATTAAAGAGTTCTCTCATTACTTTCTCAGCGCCTCCAGGACCTGATCACGGGGGCAGCTGTCGGTTACGGACACCACCGTGGGTTCATCACCGGGAAGAATGATCAAATTCAGTCTTTCACCGCGGTTGACGTAACATACTTTCAAAGGCCCGGCCGAAAAGAGCGGGGCAATCATCTTAACATGCTCCAACAATTCAAACCATGAGTCGTCAACGTAAATATCTTCCAGGGAATCATTAGAGCCTGCCGCCGCTTCGTATTTCTGTCGGAGCAGGTCCGGATAGGAGCGTTCCGCCGCCTTTTTAGGGGCCGCCTTTTTAGGAGCCGCTTTCTTGGCTGCGGCTTTGGGGGAAGGCGGCTCTTCTTCAAAGTCTTCCGGGGCACCCTCGGCTTCATCCTTCATGCGCATGGCATCAAACAAGATCGCTTGAAGTTCGCCCTTTATCTTCTTTTCCTTGATCGCACACTCATCCTGGATGGCAAGGGTGACACTGTCCCAGGCAAATATTTCATACGCCGCTTCATTGCCCTGGCGATTATTGATGCGTGCATCCATCAGGTCGCCTTTGTAAAAGAACAGGATACCTTTGTTTTCGGAGATTTTGTTAAACACCCGGATAGTACAGGTTTTCTGTTCCATCTCGATAAGCTGAATGAACATGTCGAGGGGAACCGTCTGCAACGTGCCGCCTTCCGTCTCCTTCTGCAGGGTCTTGATGATCTTCGTGGCCAGGTCTTCAACCACGAACGGCTTTTCGATATAGCCGGCCCTGCATTCAACGTTTAAGTGCAACACTCGGCTTTAAAGGCTTCGGCCGGTGTTTTAAAATTTAGACACTTTTTAGGGCGATTGTTAAGCCATTTTTCGATCTTTTTCAATTGATGTGGAGA
>Ga0126334_10000158_pt1 | contig 22555 bp, 19 predicted proteins | sample InaspJWI49metaG_FD_94491 | JGI IMG/M metagenome (GOLD analysis project Ga0126334, IMG submission 94491) | Marine gutless worms symbiont microbial communities from Oahu, Hawaii - Inanidrilus sp. 2 OAHU.JWI-49 metaG | ecosystem: Host-associated > Annelida > Digestive system > Unclassified...
ACTTTTTGTTACCGAAGTTCTTGACTTGTAGAGCCCATAAGACGCGGCCCTGCGGGCTGCCCTGCGCTTCTCGGAAAGGGCGCGCTCAGCACAACTCGCTGCGCTCAGACAAGCACTTCGCTTCATCGCCCTTTCTTGCGATGCTCGGCGCGTCTTAAAGGGATAGTTCAAAACCAAAATCGAATTTCGCCCCCAATTTAAGGGGCTCTCTGATGTTTCCCGCTCCACGGGAGGCGTGTCAATCTTATTCTCAATCAATAAGCGGCATTTGGGACGCTTCAATCCGGGACTAAGAGTAAGAAAGCATAAAAGACGGAGTAGCTATTGGCGGCGCTGCTGGAAATCAACAACATCGAAACCTACTATGACCTGATCTACGCCCTGAGGGGAGTTTCCCTGGCGGTGGAGGAGGGCACCATTACCACGATTCTCGGCACCAACGGCGCCGGGAAGTCCACGATTCTCAAGACCGTCATGGGGTTGATCGACGACCAGCCGGACAAGGGCACCATCACCTTTGCCGGCCGTCGGGTCGACGGCCGGGATACCGAAGAGATCGTCCGCCGGGGGATTTCGTTTGTGCCCGAAGGCCGGGAGGTATTCGAGGAGTTGACCGTTCACGAGAACCTGCTCATGGGCGCCTATACCCGGCGCGACCGTGAACAGATCGCAAGAGACTTTGAAAGAGTGTATGGTTATTTCCCCTTGCTGCAGGAACGTTCCCGGCAATGGGCGGGCACCCTGTCCGGTGGCGAACAGCAAATGCTCGCCATCGGCCGGGCCTTGATGAGCCGGCCCAGGCTGCTGTTTCTGGATGAACCGTCACTGGGCCTGTCGCCCATCTTGGTGAAAGACATATTCACGATCATCCAAACCATCAACCGGGAAGGAGTGACCATCCTGTTGGTCGAACAGAATGCGCGGATGGCCTTGGCTATATCGCATTTCGGGTTAATCCTGGAAAACGGCCGTTTCGTGATGAAGGGCCGCGCCGGGGACCTGGCCGCAGATAAGGATGTCCAGGAGTTTTACATGGGTATACGCTCCGAAACCTCTGCCAAAGGCTACCAGCGTTGGAAAAGGAAGAAGGCATGGCGCTGATGTCCCCATACCGCCCCCAACCGGCTGAAACGACGCCGCAGGTTTTTGCGAATACCGTCCGGGCATCCGGCCGCCGGGTAGCGCTGCGTAAGAAGGAGCTTGGTCTTTGGCATGACATTTCCTGGGAGGACTATTATCGGCAGGTGCGCTATATCGGCCAGGCCCTCATCACGCTCGGACTCGAGCCGGGCCAGTGTGTCTCTATCATCGGTGACAACTGCCACCAGTGGGTCACGGCGGATATGGGCGTGCAATGCGCAGGCGGTGTTGCGGTCGGCATTTATGCCACCAATGCCTGGCAGCAGGTTGAATTTGTCACCCACAACTCCCAATCCAGGTTTCTTTTCGTTGAAAATGAAGAGCAGCTGGATAAATGGCTCCACTTCAAGGAGCGGACCCCGCAGTTGTACCGGGTGATTGTATGGGATATCGAGGGATTGCGCCAGTTCTCGGATCCTCTGGTGTTGACCTACGAACAGTTGCTGGAAATCGGGCGGAGAGCCGAAGACAGTCATCCCGAGCGGCTGGACGCGCGTATGCAGGCCGTCCGGCCCGACGACCTGTGCGTGCTAATCTATACATCCGGTACCACAGGACCGCCCAAGGGTGCTATGCTGACCCATCGCAATGTCACCTGGATGGCCCGGGCGGTCAGTAACGCCAATACGATCCTCCCTACCGACGAAGTGCTCTCCTTTCTACCCCTGTGCCACATTTTTGAACGTCTCTTCTCGGTATTTGTGCATATCACCCATGCCTATACGGTCAATTTCGTGGAAAAACCCGATACCGTCACGGACAACATGGTCGAGGTCTCACCCACCCTGGGCTATGCGGTGCCCCGCGTCTGGGAGAAGTACTACTCCGCAATCATGATCAAAATGTCCGATGCTACCTGGTTTAAGCGCCTCGTCTTCAAAGCGGCCCTGCAGATCGGAAATGCCCGTGCGCGGCTGAAAATGAGTTTCCAGCCGGTGCCCCGGGGGTTGGCCTTGCTCTATACCTTGGCCCGATTGGCGGTATTCAGAAAGCTCAAAGAACGACTGGGGTTTGAAAGGATCCGGGTGGCCTATTCCGGGGCGGCCCCGATTTCAGGTGAGGTGCTCAAGTTTTTCCAGTCCATCGGCATCAACCTGATCGAGGGGTACGGCCAGACCGAGGGCACCGGAGTCACCACGCTGTCGCCGGACGGCGGGGTGAAATTTGGGACGGTGGGCAAGCCGCTGCCCGACACCCGGGTAAAAATTGCCGCAGATGGCGAAATTCTGGTGAAATCACCGGGGGTATTCAAAGGGTACTATCAGAATCCGGAGGGGACCCGCGAGACGATCCGGGACGGCTGGCTGCACACGGGAGACGTCGGCAACCTGGATGAGGACGGCTACCTGACCATCACGGACCGCAAAAAAGATATCATCGTGACCGCCGGCGGCAAGAACATCACCCCGCAATACATTGAGAACAAGCTCAAGGCCAGTTTGTACATCAACGATGCCGTGGTCATTGGTGACCGGCGCAAGTATCTCACCTGCCTGATCATGATCGACGAAGACAACGTGATCAAGTTTGCCCAGGACAACAAAATCCAATTCAGCACGTACCGCGATCTGACGCAAAGCCCGGCCGTTATCGACCTGATTCAGGGGGAAGTCGATCAGGTAAACACCACCACTGCAAGGGTGGAAAACGTACGCAAATTTACCATCCTGCCTAAAAAATTGTACGAGGAAGATGGTGAAGTAACCCCCACGATGAAGGTGAAAAGGAAATTTGTAAATGAGGCGTTTCGTGATTACATAGAAGCCATGTATTAGAAGTTATCTCAAGATGGTCTTTTGGCACAATCTCGGCGTTGGGCGCTAAATTCTAATCCTCGAAATACTTAAGTATTCCTCCGGTTCGAATTCAGCGTCCGCCTTGATCTTGGCCAAAATCCCTTCTTGAGATAGCTTCTAATCATAACAACTATGATATGTGAGGCGGTTTAAAATGAGAGTAGGTAACCATGGCGAAGCATGACTGTGAGACTTGTGCATTTCGGGGCAAGTACGATCGCAATCCGAAATCGCTGTTGGGCCGAATCTGGCGCTGGCACGCGGGCTGGTGTCCAGGGTGGAAGGCCTACATGCGGTCTTTGGAGGATGATAAGCGGATCGTATTGGCCGAGAAATACGGGATGCAGAAATACAAGTAGCGCCTGTGCAATGGAGAGAGATATGCACTTCTTAAAAATCTTGTGCGGCGGCAATCGGTTGCGGGCTCCGGGCTGGCTCGCAGTGCTGGTTTTACTGATGGTCGCCGGTTGTCTTGAAAAATACGGCCGGGTGGACCCGAGTACTGCCGTGGACCGGCTGTTCGAAGCGGCCCAGGTCCTGCCGGACTACAACTACTATTACGCCGGCGGACAGAACAACCCGCGGGCTCTGCTGGGGATCCGCAAGGACTATTCCCATACCAACCGCTCCTGGTCGGCTATGCCGGGATTGACTTCCGAGGTTTTAGAAAAGCGCGTGGAGGCCATGACAAACGAGATCGGCCATGCGCCGGAAACCTACGGTGGCGTCATAAATAATCCTGAAGGTGAACAGGTGGGTATCTGGTATTCGAAAACCCGCGATGTGACGATCCGGTTTGGGGAAAACCGCGAAATCTCCGTTAGCCTGCCGCGGTGGCGGGATGAAAGCAAGGGAAGGCGCAGTCCCTTATCATACCCATAGCAGCTAGAAGCGGATCGAAAAGGTGCAATCGAGTTCAAGGTCCCGTCTTCGCTCAATGAGCTACGCCGGACAAGCAAGGCTCCCAACGAAGTTTATCAGCCATAGCTTCAGCGAAGGCTGAAGATTAGGCTCGAGGGCAGGTTTTCAAATCGCTTCGGGTTATTCCGGCAGACGCTTGGCAAGATTACGGGCGGCTTCGCCGATAACCGTCTGGAGTGATACTGCATCTTCATTGACCTCTTCCTCGGACCAATTCAATTCCTGCACACCTTCCCAGGCGATGCTGCCGTCTTTGGCATCCCAGATCTGAAAAAACAGTCGCAGCTTGGCGTATTTTGTCTCGACCAGACGGAGCCCAAACACACTGAAACGACCGGAAGAACCCTGACTGAAACCAGCCAGCTTCAACTGTGTCAGATACCGCGTCCCGGTAACCTCGCCGACCTGGTAGAGTGTTTTGCTGTCAAATAGGCCGGTGTCTTTGTACTCGACGAACATGCGCTGGTAGGCTTTGCCCAGATCGGCCCGATTAATGGCACTTAAGGTTTCAGGCAATGAAACGAATTTGACATCCGGACGCTCGGTTTTCAGGGTTTCGACAAAGGTGAAGGCTACCGCTTGCTTTTCCTCTTCCTGTCCGGTGACGGTCGAAGGGGTGATAAAGGCTATGCCGCTGTTGCGCAGTTCGTCACCGGAGAGCGAAAATTGGTGGTGGTTGACGGTGGAGTAGACCTGTGCCGATCCACACCCGGCCACCCAGGCCATTAGGCCGGCCGCCGCAATTAGCGTTAGGGCCCACTTGAAACGAGAAGCACGATCCGGTTTCGCGGGCAGCAATTGTCCAGTTTGCATTTTATGGTTCATGCGCCTCCTGGTGTCGGGCTGTATGGGCCCCAATGATGTCCTGGCGGTGCCAATTTGCCAATTTTATCGTCCCATTGTCTGAAATCAAGGTTTTTGTAAGTTTTTCTTGATTTTAGAACGGGGTTCTGGGTACATCATCACTCTCGCCACCGAGTGCCAACGGGTCGGTAAGATCGATCGGCAAACGGTGCGAATATAAAGGGGCTTCAGGTCAGGAAACCTGAAACCCCTTAGGTATTCTTGGAGCCACCGTGCGGAGTCGAACCGCAGACCTACGCATTACGAGTGCGTCGCTCTACCAACTGAGCTACGGTGGCCAGAAGCCATCTCAAAAAAGTCTTTTGGTCCAATCTCGGCGTTGGGCGCGAAATTCAAATCCTCGAAGCACAGCAGTACTCCTCCGGATTGAATGTAGCACCCGCCTTGACCTTGAACCAAAATCCGTTTTTTGAGATAGCTTCAAATGTTGAGATAGCTTCTCAATCGGTGAGCAAATACTGTATTTATGACTGGAAATCAAGAGAAAACATCCCTATCAGCCTTGTTCGCAAAGGCTGCTGTGCAGACTGGGGCCATAGCGTGCAGCGGCCTTTCCGGGTCCGCCCCAGCCTGGCTGGTCGCCCGGCTGCATACCCAGGTGCGGCGGCCGCTGTGCGTGGTCACGGCCACCCTGAAAGAGGCCGAGCGGATGGCGGGCGAGGTAGACTTTTTTCTGGGCCACCGGTCGGCATCGCTGCACACGTTTCCCCCTTATAACATCCTGCCGCACAAGATGCTGGGATACCACAGCCAGACTGCTGCCCAGCGGATCGGCACTCTGTTTACCCTCACGGAGAGCAGACGGCCTTTTCTGCTGGTGACCTGCGTGGACGCACTTTTACAGAAACTTGCCCCGAAAAAAGAGCTCATCGGTTTTGCCGAACTGGTGATGGCCGGTGAGGAATTGGATCGTGATCAGCTGATTGAAAAATTGATATCGGGCGGGTATACCCACGCCGCGCTGGTGGAAGAGCCCGGCGATTTCTGCGTGCGCGGAGGATTGATCGACCTTTTTGCGCCGTTGTATGACGAACCTTTGCGCCTGGAATGGTTCGGGGATACCATCGATGCCATCCGGACGTTCTCGCCTGACAATCAGCGTAAAACAGGTGAGTTGTCCGAGGCAATTATTCTGTCGGCCCGCGAGGTGATCCTCAGAAAAGAAGATCTGCCCCATGTGGTCAGCCGCATCCGGGCCCGGGCTTCCGCTCAGGATCTGGGGGCCTCCCGGTCACGTGAAATCAGCGATCGTATCCGGAATGAAGGTTTGTTCCCCGGTATCGAAGGACTTCTGCCGCTCCTTTACGCCAATTTGGACAGCCTGTTTGACTATCTGCCGGCCGACACGCTGTACATCACCGACATGTTGTCTGCCCTGGGTGCGGCGGCCGAGAAGTTCACCGCCCGGGTGAGTGAAAATTACCGGACCGCCATCCATCAAGAGCGGGTCTGTGCCGCACCCGAAACATTATATTACAGCTGGGAAGCGGTGCAGACCCAACTGGCAGATGCCGGACCGCTGGTGCTGGATGCCCTGGACGTGGTAAGGCGCGCCGATGACGACACGCCGGCCCCACTTGGCCTGCAGTTCACGGTCGCCGACAACCTCGACTTGAAGCGTGAATTGGAAAAAGGCCTGGACACGGACCACCTGTTCCAACCGGTGGTCGCTTGGATCAACAGTGCCCTCGACCGGGACTGCACCCCGGTGGTGGTATGCGGCACGGAAACGCAGGCCAAACGGGTGGAAGCATTGCTGGGGCACTATCAGATCGCGGTGCATTTCACCCACCAGATGCCGCTGCCCGGAGATTCACGCCACCGCCGGATTCACCTGTGCATCGGGCCGCTGGAGGAGGGCTTTGTCTGGTCGGACGAACAGTTGGCCGTGCTGACCGCCCAAGAGATATTCGGCCGGAGCAAACGCCGCCGCCATCGCCCGGTGAAGACCTCTCCGGCCAAGCTGCTGACGTTCGAGGATCTCAAAAAGGGAGACCTGGTCGTGCATGCCCAGCACGGTATTGGGCGCTACCTGGGATTGGAAACGCTTGTTCATGAAGGTGTGACCAATGATTTTCTCCTCATTACCTACCAGGACGACGACCGCCTTTACCTGCCGGTCGACCGCATGGGCATGATCCAGAAATACATGGGGGTTGAAGGCATTGCGGCCGTCCTGGACAAGATGGGCGGCAAAACATGGCAGCGCATCCGCAGGCGGGTAAAGAAGTCGGTGGAAAAAATCGCCGGGCAATTGCTCAAGCTCTACGCGGAACGGAAAGTCAAAAAAGGACATGCCTTTGACCGTCCCGACAGCTATTTCGGCGACTTTGAAGCCGCGTTTGCCTACGAGGAAACCGCAGACCAGGTGAAGGCCATCGATGATGTCATTGCCGATATGAATGCCGAGACCCCCATGGACCGTTTGGTCTGTGGAGATGTCGGCTATGGAAAGACTGAAGTGGCCCTGCGGGCCTCGTTTATTGCCGTCAACGACGGCAAGCAGGTGGCGCTGCTGGTCCCTACCACTGTCCTTGCCCAGCAGCACTATGAAACGTTCCAGGAGCGCTTTAAACGCTACCCCGTGAACGTCGCCTGCTTGAGCCGGTTTCGCTCGCCCGCCCAGCAACGCAAGATCGTGGCCGGCCTCAAGGACGGCCGGGTGGATATCGTGATTGGAACCCACCGCCTTTTACAAAAAGACATCGCTTTCAAGGATATCGGTCTGATTATCGTGGATGAAGAGCAGCGCTTCGGGGTCAAGCACAAGGAAAAGCTCAAACGCTTTCGCAGTATCGTCGATGTCCTGGCCCTTACCGCGACGCCGATTCCCCGGACCCTGCACATGTCTTTGATGGGCGTCAGGGACATCAGCATCATTTCCACCCCTCCTGAGCACCGCCAGCCAATCGTCACCTATGTCAGTGAATACGACGATGCCATTGTGGCCGACGCGATCCGCAAGGAAATTGCCCGTCGCGGCCAGATATTCTTTGTGCACAACAATATCGCCACCATCCATTCCATGGCCACCCAGCTTAAAAAGCTGGTCCCGGAAATGAAGCTCGACGTGGCCCATGGTAGAATGGCGATAGAGGACTTAGAGAACGTCATGATGGCGTTTTCCGACCGCGAAATCGATTTGCTGGTCTGCACGACGATCATTGAATCCGGTCTGGATATCCCCAATGCCAATACCATGCTGGTCAACCGGGCCGACCGGTTCGGTCTGGCCCAGATCTACCAGCTGCGCGGTAGGGTCGGGCGCAGCGACGAACAGGCCTATGCCTACCTGTTCATTCCAACGGAGAGCGTTCTCTCCACGGACGCCCGCAAGCGGCTAAAGGTCCTGATGGAGCACAGCGACCTGGGTGCTGGTTTCCAGATAGCGATGAGTGATCTCAAGATCCGTGGGGGCGGATCGATCCTGGGCGCTTCGCAATCGGGTCACATTGCCGCGGTGGGGTATGACACTTTTTTGAAGCTGATGGAAGAAGCGATGGCCGACCTCAAGGGCAATCCGGTGCGGGCGTCATTGGATCCGGAGATCAACTTGCCCCTGTCGGCCCACATCCCGGAGGTCTACATCACCGATATCGACCAGCGCTTGACAGCTTACCGGCGACTGGCGAAACTTGAAACGGTCCGCGAGATTTCAGACTATAAATCAGAACTTTGCGATCGATTCGGCCCCTTGCCGGCTGATGTTGAAAATCTGTTGCTGAAAATCATGCTGCGGGTATTGGCTATCGATGCCGGGATTCGCAGGCTGGATTTGGGAGGGGGCACCCTGGCTCTCTGGTTTTCCGAATTGCACCAAAAAAGGCCCTATGCGGTCGTGGACCTAGTCGTTGACCAGCCGGACACCTATTCCCTGACCCCAGATCATATATTCAGGGCCCGTCTGACACCGGGGCGCATCTATGGCCAGCTGTCCGAATCCAAAAACATCTTGAAAGAGATTGCCCAATGTGTTAACGCTTAACAGTTTGTTTTTTAAAGAGTTTACGGTAGGTCGCATGGCACCTGTATCCAAAGATGGTATCTATACAATTGGGTTTCTGGCTGTGGTCGCTTTCTGCCTGGGAAGCTTGTTTTGGTCGGGCTGTATGGAGGCGCCGACCGAACCGGTGGATGCCTACCTGGTAAGGGTGGGGAGCAGCACGCTGACGGTATCCGAGTTCAATGAGGTGTTTGAGATTTCGAAAACAGCCTATTCGCACAGCGATACCATGGATCCCCAGGTTGTGGCGGATATAAAGCTGCGCCTGTTGAATCAGTTGATCGAGGAGATGATCCTCATTGAAAAGGCCGGCGCAGCCGGGATCTTTGTTTCGGATGCTGAACTTGAAAGGGAAGTCCAGAAAATCAAGGCGGATTATCCCGAGGGGGTCTTCGAAGAGATGCTGCTTGAAGCGGCGGTTTCGTTCGAAGCCTGGAAAAAAAGACTTAAAATGCAGCTGGTCGCCCGCAAGTTCATTCAAGCGGAACTGGAAGCCAAAATTACGATTACCTCGGATGAGGTCGCCCGGTACTATGCCCAGCAGTTTCCCGCGGACACCCGACCGGAAGCAGACGACCGGCAGCCGGAGATCTCCGATGCCATGATTTTGAGGATGCTGAAAAATCAAAAGGTTCAGGCTGCTTACGCGGATTGGATGAAAGCCAACCGACGCAGCGTGACCATCGATATCAACTCCCGGCAATGGGAGCAGATAACACAGAAAGATTCATAGCTATCGGAAATAACGGCATTTTAGCATAATACCCGCTTTAGAAAGTGATGTGTCCTGAAGTGAAATTCAAAACCCGCACGTTTCGAACCCTTCTGGTTCTCTGGCTGATTCTTGGTTGTCTGGGCGGCATGTTGACCCAAGATGCCGGGGCCGCTCAGGACGCCGAAGTGGTTGATCGCATCGTGGCCATCGTAAATGATGATATCATCGTCCTGTCGGAGGTGAACGAAAAATTGAAGCCCTACACCGACCGGATTGCCAAAATGGGTTATCCACCTGAGAAAGAAAAGAAAATGATGTATAAAGTGCGCGATGATATCATCAATACCATGGTGAACCAAAAACTGACTGACCAGGAAGTGCGCAAATTCGGCATCATTATCGATGATCAAGAGGTGCTCAATGCGATAGAACAGGTGAAGCAAAGAAATGCCCTCACGGAAGAACAGATGCTGGCTGATTTGGCCCGCCAGGGTATGACCCTCGAGATCCTGAAAAAGAATATTCGGGAACAGATGCTGCGAGCCCGCCTGGTGAATGTAGCCGTGCGCTCCAAAATCGTGATCACCCGCGAAGATGCCCGGGCATACTTCGACAGCCATCCCGAAGAGTTCCGGGGAGAAAGGAAAATCCATCTCTGGCATATCATGACGACCACGCCGAAATTTGCTTTCGAATCAGAAATAAAGGCCGGGCGTGACCAGATGGAGAAAGTGCAAGCCCGGCTTGTCGCTGGGGAAGCCTTCAATGACATTGCCCGGGAAATAGCCGCCGCCAAGGGGCCGCTGGTTGCCAATGATATTGGCATGTTTCGTTTTGGCGTGTTGTCTCCGGAGTTGCAGACCGCCGTCGGCGAACTGAAGGAGGGCGAATACACGGGGTTGCTCGAAACGGATAGCGGCTTCCAGATTTTCTACGTGCACAAAATAGAGGCCGGCACCGGCAAGCAATTCGACGAGGTGTTAGCCGACATCCAGCAGAAATTGTTTAACGAACTGGTGGACAAACGGTTCGAAGAATGGCTCGACGATCTGCGTGAAAATTCACATATTCAGATTATTCGCTAGCCGCGGGACCCCATTCATCATGGAAGAAATAAAATCAGCAGCGTTTGGAAGCTATCTCAAAACCGTCCGACTGGAAAAAGGGATCCAGCTCTCCACGATTTCCGCACAGACCAGGATCAGTAAAGATACCCTTGCGGCTCTGGAGGATGAGGATCACAGCCGGTTGCCTGCCGAAGTATTTGTGAAAGGGTTTATTCGGGCCTATGCCCGGGTTGTGGACGCGGATGGCGATGTGGCCGTCAAGGGATTCATTGAAAGCTGCCGGCAGCGAGGTGACAGCCCTCCGCCCAGAACGGACCTGACCGGCGACCCCCCGCCCAGGCGTCTGCGGGGATGGCTTTTCCTGGGTATCTTGGTCCCGATAGTGATTGCCGGCATTTGGGTTTGGCGCACCATGTCAGCGGTGAATGGCGAAGAGCAGGTAACCACGCCGCCGCCGGCAGGGCCCGAACCGATGGAGGCGAAAAAGGCACCGGTTGTCCTGACGCCGCCACCGACCGCCCCAGCCGCGGCACCGGAAACTCTGCCTGCGGAACAAGCCCTTGACCACCCTCGGCAGCGCATCCGGATCCAGGTCATAGAAGAGACCTGGATGAAGGTGATTACCGACAGTTTAAATACCACGGAATACAGCCTGAGTCCCGGCGAAACCCTTGAACTCGAGGCCGACAATAGCTTTAACCTGTTGATTGGCAATGCGACCGGCATCCAGTTGACTTACAACGACGAACCGGTACCCATACCGGGCAAAAGCGGCCAGGTGGTGACCCTGCAGTTGCCTTGATCGGTACCGACGGCTGACACGTTTAGAAACCTTTGAAAAATGCCCAGTTTTGGTTCAGTACAAGGCGGACGAACATTTTAACCGGAGGAATACATTGAGTATTTCGAGGATTAAAATTTGAGTCCAACGCAGTAATGGGACAAAAGAGGGTATTCTTAAAAGGTTTCGCTTAACACCCCCTGAACAGGGATCATTGCAATGATTGGCGACAAAAACAAAGTCCTGTACGACAGCATCAAGCGCCTGCTGCGCCGTGGTGCAACCGTGCACCTGAAAAAGATCGTCAACAAGACGCACGCCGCCGACCTGTCCGTTGTCTTTCGGTCTTTACCGCTGTCTCAACAGCACCGGCTTTTTGGCCTGATTGAGGATGTCGAACAAAAAGGGTTGCTTTTCAGTGAACTGGAAGACGTGGACCTGCTGGAACTGATCGATGCCTTGCCCGTCGACGAGATCGTCACCATCATGGAAACCATGCCGGCGGATGACGTCGCTGACCTGATCGGGAAGCTGCCCGAAGAAAAAGCGGATGCCATCCTGGAAAAAATGAAAAAGGAGGGCTCCGCAGAAGTTGAAGATCTGCTGCGCTATGGAGATGATACCGCCGGCGGTATCATGGTCCCTGATTTTATCGCCCTCAGTGAGGACATTACGGCACGCGAGGCAATCGAATCCATTCAGCGTGACTACGTGGATGTCGAAATGCCATTCTACCTCTATGTCGTTGATCAATATGGCAAGCTGGTCGGGGTCAGCTCGCTGCGGCAACTGGTAGTGGTCGCGGCGGAGACACCGCTCAAGGAATTCATGACCACCGATGTGTTTGCCGTGCAGACGGACATGGACCAGGAGGAGGTTGCCAAGATCGTATCCACCTACGACATCCTGGCCGTTCCGGTCGTGGATGAGAACAACCGCCTGGTGGGTATTGTCACCGTGGATGACGTTATCGATATTTTACGCAAGGAGGCGACCGAGGATATCTTGAAAATGGCCGGGGCCGGGGAGGAGTTCATTGAGACCCAGTCGGTGGTGCGCAGCACCCGTATCCGGCTGCCGTGGTTGTTTGCCAGCTGCGTGGGCGGTATTCTGGCCTTTTTTATCATCGGGTATTTTGAAGAGAGTTTGAAGGCGTTGACCTACCTGGCGGCTTTTATCCCCGTGATTATGGGGATGGGCGGCAATATCGGGACCCAGTCCTCGACCATCGTTGTGCGCGGGCTGGCCACGGGACGCCTCAATGTTAGAGATCTGTGGATCGTGGTATCCAAGGAGTTGGCTGTCGGCCTGATTCTGGGGATAGTCTACGGGATTATCATCGGCATCGTCGCCCAGGCCAGTTTTGGAACGGGGGCCTTTGCTCTGTCGGTCGGGCTTGGGGTTCTTTCATCCATGTCGGTGGCCGCCCTGGTGGGGTCCATGGTGCCGATGCTGTTTGCACGTCTCAATATCGATCCCGCGGTAGCGACCGGTCCGTTTGTAACCACCTCCATCGATATCATCAGCGTGTATTTCTATTTTATGATCGCAACAACGCTACTTGGTATCTGATCTCATGTCAGGTTACACGACACCCGCACTGGTTCTCAAACGGATTGACTACGGGGACCATGACCTGATCATCAGCCTGTTTACATTTGACCGCGGCAAGGTGTCGGTAATTGCCAAAGCCGCCAAGAAGAGTGTCAAACGATTCGGCGGAATCCTGGAACTGTTTACCGCCCTGGAAGCTGTGATCCAACCCGGTCGCGGCAAAGGCCTGCCGGTCTTGCAGGAGGCGGTGCTCCTCCAACCATTTACCAATATCCGGTCGGATGTGATCAAGACTGCCTACGCCAGCTACTGGTCGGAGCTGGTCAATACCTGGATGGAGGAGTACGACCGGCAGGACATGATTTTCCGGCTGCTTTCCCAGGTATTAGAAGAACTCGACCGGGGCGGATTCGGCAACCGGGCGCTGTCGATTCTGTTTCAGATCCGTTTTATGGCCCTTTCCGGCCTCGCGCCCAACCTGTCCCGGTGCAGCCGTTGCGGACTGGATGTGGCCGGACTGGGATCCCGGGAGATCTTCTTCAGCCTGGCCGGCGGCGGTATTGTGTGCGGCAGCTGCGGGACCCAGGGCGACCGGCGGGCAGCCCTTTCAAAGGGGACCTTGAAACAGCTGGCCTGGATTCAAAATGGATCGCTCGACAAGGCCCTCCGCCTGCAGTTTTCCGAGCAGGCCCTGGCCGAGGGGTTGGCCCTGTGTGAGGCGTTCGTGCCCTATCACCTGGGCAAGGAACCGAAGAGTTTGAAGTTTCTCAGGCAGATGAGGCAATAGCAGTTTTAGGTTTTAAGTGTTAAGTTTTAAAATAAAACCAAAACCGAAACTAAATCGGAATCAGTCTTAAGACATAAAACTTAAGACTTAAAACTGAACATATGCATCAATCCGCCAGAAAATATCTTGAAGCCAACGGGCCCATAGAGGCGTCGGCGCCGGTGCGGGTCGACCTGGGGGGCACTCTCGATATCAGCACCCTGCATTATCCGCTCAGGCACCTGGACCCGTTGACCTTCAATGCAGCCGTCTCCCTGCGTACGCGGGTTCGGCTGCAGCCCTATGCCGACGGCCGGGTGAAGGTTTCTTCACGCGGGTTCGCGGACGCTGAAGTTGAAGTGGATAAAGTCCCATTCGATCACCCGCTCGGGCTGATGTTTGCCGTGGCGGCTTATTTCGGGTTGACAGGTGTGCATATTGATATACAGTCAGCGTCGCCGCCGCGCAGTGCCCTGGGGGGGTCTTCTTCCGCAGCGGTTGCCCTCGCAGCGGCATATGCGGATTTGCTCCGGGCGTTCGGGCAGCCGGCTGGCTTGAATCGCCGGCAGGCTGCCGGCCTGGCCCATCATGTGGAAGCCGGCGTCGCCGGGGTTCCCTGCGGACTCCAGGATCAGTTGGCGGCTGCCTACGGCAGGATCCATGCCTGGCACTGGCAGGGCGGGCCCGAGGGGACGCGATACAAGCGGGAGGCTTTGCTGGGGGAAGACGGCAGCGCCTGGTTTGAAAAAAGGGCCCTGCTCGCCTATTGCGGACAGCCGCATGAATCGCGTAACATCAACAGCCGCTGGATAACACAGTTTCTGCAGGCCCGGACGCGGTCGGAATGGACCGCAATTGTGGATTGTACCAAGGGCTTCGTTGATGCTATGAAGAACGGCGATGCGGCCGGCGCTGCGGCGTGGATGAATCGCGAAGCGGACCTCCGGCTGAAGATGACGCCGGATGTACTGGACGAAATGGGTACCCGCCTGTGTACCGCTGCAAGGAACGCCGGCTGCGGGGCCCGGTTTACCGGCGCCGGCGGCGGGGGCTGTGTCTGGGCTTTCGGGCGGCAGGCTGATATTGAAAATCTCAAACCGGAATGGGCGGCCGCGTCCGAAACGATATCGTCGGCGGCCCTGCTGGATTTTATTGTTGATACGCAGGGTATGCACGTTCATTCTTAACCATTTAATTGTTGAGGGTAATACATGAATTTTCAGGATGTAATTTCCGCGTTGAATAATTTTTGGGGTAAATATGGCTGCGTTTTGTCCCAGCCCTATGACCTGGAGGTGGGGGCCGGTACCTTTCACCATACCACCTTGTTAAAATCGCTGGGACCGGAACCTTGGAATGTGGCCTATGTGCAGCCATCTCGCCGGCCCACGGACGGCCGCTATGGCGAAAATCCAAACCGGCTGCAGCACTATTACCAATACCAGGTGATCTTGAAACCGTCGCCGGAATATTCTCAGGAGTTATACCTGGACAGCATGAAGGTGTTGGGGGTTGATCCCCTGGAGCATGATATTCGTTTCGTGGAGGACGACTGGGAATCCCCCACCCTCGGTGCCTCGGGTCTGGGCTGGGAGGTATGGCTGGACGGTATGGAAATTACCCAGTTTACCTATTTTCAGCAGGCGGGCAGCATCGAACTTTCTCCGATTTGTGTGGAGTATACCTACGGCCTCGAGCGGATCGCCATGTACCTGCAGGGCGTCGACAACGTATACGACCTGAAATGGAATGATGATATAACCTACGGGGATGTGCATCACCAGCAGGAAGTGGAGCAGTCCACGTATAATTTCGAGGTTGCGGATGTGGATGTTCTGTTCGATCTGTTCAATAAATACGAAGGCGAGGCCAAAAGGATACTGGAAGAGAGAAACCTGGTCCTGCCGGCCTATGAATATACTTTGAAATGCTCCCACACATTCAATTTGCTGGATGCGCGCGGTGCCATCAGCGTAACGGAGCGAACCGGCTACATTGCCCGTATCCGGAATCTGGCCCGGCTGTGTGCGGAAGGCTACCTGGCTCAGCGGGAAGCCATGGGTTTTCCCCTGCTTAAAGGTCAGTAAGACCGACCCTATCGCAGTAGCACCTTTAAGGGCACGCTAAAAGATAAACGTCCAATTCCCGCGCCAAGGTGGCCCAACCGGTGTGCGGATGAAACGATGAGGAGCTTATGACAACTTTTCTACTTGAAATCGGGGCTGAAGAAATTCCGGCCGGGTATATTGAACCCGCGCTCAAAGCCTTGTCTGAAACCCTGGCGGCGCAGCTGGAAAAAGCGCGTATTGATCACGGCGCCATCACCACCTACGGCGCTCCGCGGCGCCTGGCAGTTATGGTCGCTAATGTGGCTGCCAAGCAGAAATCGGTGACCAATGAAATGCTCGGCCCCCCCGCCAGGATAGGATTTGACGACAACGGCCGGCCGACTGTGGCTGCTGAAAAATTTGCCGAGAAAGTCGGCATCAAGGTCAACCGGCTCAAGACCAAGGAGACCGAAAAAGGCACCTACCTTTTTGCAAAAAAAGTTGAAAGAGGGGTCGCCACGGCCACGGTTCTTAAACAGATTCTGCCGGGGATCATCCTCGGTACGCCGTTTCCGAAAACCATGCGCTGGATGGATCTCGATATAGCCTTTGCCCGTCCCCTGCATTCCATCGTGGCGCTTTTAGGTGATCGGGTGCTGACGTTTACAGTCGGCAATGTAAAAAGTGGACGCTACACGCACGGTCACAGCTTCATGCATCCCAAAAAGATTAAACTCAAACACCCCGCTGACTACCTCGACACCCTGCGGGAGGCCGGGGTTATCGCGGACATCGCCGAGCGCAAGGCCATGGTGGCCGAACAGATTGCCGCCGAAGCCAAGGCGTCCGGCGGGGCCGTCCTGGAAGACCCCGAGCTGGTGGATATCGTGACCAACCTAGTGGAATACCCAATTGCCTCCGCCGGGAGTTTCGAGCCGGAATTTCTAGAGGTTCCCCGGGAAGTGCTGATCACCGCCATGCGCGAACACCAGAAGTACTTTGCCGTGGTAGATGCCGACGGGAACCTGATGTCGAAATTCATTCCGGTCAACAACACCCGTACCCGCGATATGGCCCTGGTGGCCACCGGGCACGAGCGGGTTCTGCGGGCGCGGTTGAGCGACGCCAAGTTTTTCTACGAGGCCGATGTCCAGATTCCCGTGGAAGACCGGGTGGCCAAACTGGAAGGTGTCCTCTTCCAGGCCAAGCTGGGCTCCATGTATGCCAAGACCGAGCGCATCGGCCGTCTGGGCGGTTTTCTGGCGGATGCCGCCCAGGGCAGCAAGCAACTGCAGGTCGACCTGGCCCGGGCTGCCTGGCACTGCAAATCGGACCTGGTCAGCCAGGTGGTGGTGGAGTTCCCCAAACTGCAGGGGGTCATGGGGCGGGTTTACGCTTCTGTAGCGGGCGAAAACAACGAGGTGGCCGCTGCTATCGAAGAGCACTATCGCCCGACATATTCCGGCGGAGCCCTGCCGGAAACAATCACCGGTGCGCTTTTAAGCATTGCCGACAAAATCGATTCCATCTGCGGCTGCTTTGCAGTCGGCCTGGTACCCACCGGCGCCGCCGATCCCTATGCCCTCAGGCGCCAGGGCATCGGTATCCTCCAGATCATGCGGTCTCGTGAACTGGCTTTTTCACTACGGTCGCTGATCGATTTCGGACTCACGCAATTCGGCGACAAGGTCGAGGGTGACGTGACCAAGACAGCGGAGCAGATCTGTGTGTTCCTGCAGCGCCGTCTGGAGCGGATCCTGGTGGACGAAGGATTCTCCAAGGATGTGGTCGCTGCGGTTACGGCCGTTTCCATCGATCATATTCCCAATGTGTGGAAACGGGTAGCGGCCCTTGAGAAACTCAAGGGCGCGGCTGATTTTGAACCCCTGGCCGCAGCGTTCAAGCGCGTGGCCAACATTATGAAAAAATCGGGTGCAGCCGCCGGGGCCGCCGTAGATACGGCGCTGCTGGCGGATGCTGCCGAGAAGGCGCTCTATGACGCGTTTCAGGCTGTCAAACAGGATGTTGAAAACCGCCTGGAAACCGGCGGTTTTGACCAGGCCCTGAAAACGATCGCCTCCCTGCGGCCGGCTGTCGATACCTTTTTCGACGAGGTGCTGGTCATGGCCGATGATGACAATGTACGGGCGAACCGCCTGGCACTTCTGGCGGCCATTGCCGGCCTGTTCGGCCTGTTCGCCGACTTTACCAAGATCTCAACGTGATGAAAGGATAAGGACATATGCCATACGATCCACAGCTGGATAAAAAATTGAAAGAGTGGAAATGCGAAGAGACCGGCTTGATACTGGCCATTCACCGTTACGGCGAAGGCGAGGCCAAGCTGCAGGTGGGACCTCGGATCTTGAAGAAGAAGGACGGATCGGACCGCGCGCCTGTCAAGGCCGGACGGTTGACCGTCGAAGATGTCCTATGGCTGTATGACGTAATAGACGAAGTAAAGGATGAACTGCAGAGTCTGGCAGGGCCCCAATAGAATACTCGCTTGTTGAAATCGAAAGGCGTCCTGCCTCAGGTGCAGTTCCTGGGCGGGCGCCTTTTTTGTTGTAGCCCTAAAAAGCTGTCCTGGCTGAGTCCGGAGAGCTCAGGGTGACGCCGAAAAAGAAATCCAAAGGCTGGCTCTCTGAGGCCAGATCTTTTATAGTATAACTCAACTTCCGGGTTTCAACCAAAATTGGATGTTGGCTCTTTGTGGGGGCGGCATCCTGCCGCGAAAGTGGTAACTTTGTGGTATGCTGATCGCGGCAAGATGCCGCTCCCACACAACACCGGAAAGCTGAGATATAGCCCTATGAATAACACGTTCGATGCAATCGTTAATCCGGTCGTAACGAAAAACACCCCGGATCCAGGAGACGCGGCCATCCTGGTCAGCAGCACGAGTGACCTGAAACCGCTTGCACGCGGCCTGGAGGCCGACGGTGATCTGGATATGCGCAAACTGTTCATGAGCCACCATTACATAGGCACCTGCGGGTCAGCCAGGGTCAGCCTGGTGGGACCAATCATGGGGGCTCCGTATGCCGTGGCCCTGCTGGATACATTGGTGGCCTGGGGCGTGAAACAGGTATTGTTTCTCGGCTGGTGCGGTTCCGTATCCTCCCAGGTTGCCATCGGTGATATAATCGTTCCGGATTTGGCGTTCATCGATGAAGGCACCTCCCGGCATTACGGCACCGAAAATGAGTCGGTACAATGCCCGCCGGGCAGGCTAACGGATCTCGTGGTCGCCAGTCTGGAGCGGACCGGCGGGACCTGCCGGCGGGGGGCTGTCTGGACAACCGACGCCATCTACAGGGAAACAAAACAGCAGGTGCGGCGTTTTCAGGCTAAAAGCGCTCTGGCGGTTGAGATGGAGGTGTCGGCCCTTTTTTCCGCTGCACGGTTCCGGGGGGTTGAGATCAGCTGCCTGCTGGTCACCTCCGATCGGCTGCATGATATGCGATGGCAACCCGGATTCCGAGACAGTCGGTTTACAACCGGTCGTCAACAGGCTGTCAATGCGATTTTAAACGTATTGCCACAACTACAGGGTCTTATGGATGGATAGCGTAGAACAACTGGTAAACGACCTGGAGAAGTATAACCAGGCCTATCGGGCGGGCGAACCCCTCATCAGTGACCGCGAGTACGATCAACTGGTTGAACAGCTGCGCGCGCTTGCCCCGGACCATCCCTTTCTGCACAGGGTCGAACCCGAAGTGTTTTCCGCCCGGCGCGAGATTCGCCATCCAATGCCCATGCTGTCTACCGAGAAGGCCTATACCAAGGAAGCATTGACACGGTTTGTAGCCCGGGTAGAAAAGGCCGCCGCCGAAATAGGCCTTTCCGACGTACGGTTCCGGGTGACGGTCAAGCTGGATGGCCTGGCCGGAAGGGATGACGGCGATATTTTCGTTTCCCGCGGGAATGGGGAAGTCGGCTACGAGATCAGCAGCGCGTTTGAAAAAGGCATTGTTCCCGAGGGCGGCCGGGGAAGAGGCCTGGGCGAAATTGTGATGCTCAAATCCTATTTTGAAGCGCACATGCAAGGGGAATTCGAACATCCTCGTAATCTGGTGGTAGGCATTATTACCTCCGACCGGCTCAATGAACATGCCCAGAAAGCCCTGGCGGACAGGGCGGTCCATTTCGTGCCGTATGCAAATCTGCCCGCCTGGGAGGGCAGCGGGAGCGACCTGGTACGTGACCTCGATACCATCCGGGCCAACTTGCTGGCCGGTTGCGACTATCCCTTGGACGGCCTGGTGGCGGAAGTGATCGATGACCGGCTCAAAGATTTCATGGGGGCCACCAGCCATCACTACCGCTGGCAAATTGCCATCAAGACCAAAGGCGCGACCGCAGAAACAACTGTCGAAAAGCTTACCTGGCAGGTCGGACGGACCGGCAATGTCACCCCGGTGATGGCGGTGGCGCCGACCAACCTGTCCGGGGCCACCATACGCCGGGTGACCGCCCACAATGCCGGCCTGGTCCGCAAACAGCAGATCGGGCCGGGGGCTGAGATAGAAATCATCCGCAGCGGCGAAGTCATTCCCAAACTCGAACGGGTGGTCACGCCGGCTATCGAAGTCGATCTGCCCGAACGCTGTCCTTCCTGTCGCACCCGCCTGGAATGGCAAAACGATTTCCTGCGGTGCCCCAACAGTTCCCTCTGCCGTTGTCAGGTGATCCAGGGAATTGTATACTGGTTTCGAACCCTGGGCACGGCCGACTGGTTCGGTCTGAAGACCGTTGAGAAACTCGTGGACGGGGGGTTCGATGGTCTCGAGCGTATTTACGCCATGACGGTGGATGAATTCGCCCGCCTGGGATTCGGCCCGGTCCAGTCCGTGAACCTGGCCGAGGCGGTGATTACCAGCCGGACCAAGGCTGTCGAAGATTGGCGCCTGTTGGCGGCATTTGGAATTTCTGACCTGGGCAAAGGCGACAGCCGCAAATTGCTGGGTTTTCACCGCCTGGAGGAATTGCCGGCGCTGACCCCGGAGGACATTGTTAAGATTCACGGATTTGGGGAGATTACCAGTCGTTCGATTACCACGGGTCTCGCGGCTGTTCAGGCTACCTTTGGGCATATCCTGGACCTCAATTTCAACCTGATTCGGACTCCGCCGGCAGCTGAAAAAGAAAAGGTCGACAGCCCCATCAAGGACAAAGGCATCGTCTTTACCGGCAAGATGCAGCAGGGTACCCGCGAACAGATGCAGTCCCGGGCTCGGGAACTGGGCGCCAAAGTGCAGACCTCCGTCAGCGGCAAAACCGATTTTCTCGTCTGCGGTGCCAAGGTGGGTCAGGCCAAACTTGCCCAGGCGGAAAAGGTGGGTGCCAGGGTGATTTCGGAAACCGAATATATCAACCTGATTAGCACGGGATCCAGCGACCGATAAGGAGGTGGGTATGGAAGGAAACACAAGAGCGCATGTCATTATACACGGCCGGGTCCAGGGGGTTTTCTTTCGGCTCGAAACCCAGAAAGCGGCCCGGCAATTCGGCGCGGTGGGTTGGGTTCGCAATCTACCCGATGGGACGGTTGAGGCCGTGATGGAAGGCGCTGCTGAAGCCGTGGAATCGCTGCTGAATTGGTGCCACCAGGGGCCGCGCATGGCCCGGGTGGACAAGGTGGATGTCTCCCGAGAGGATTTCACCGGCGAGTATGATAGTTTTGAAGTGACCTACTAAAGCTGTATCTCTTTTAGGTCGGCTACCTGCAAGTCGTTGCTCGGTTTTCAAACCGGCCACATCTGGGGATACACTTTACAACGAGACACAATACGCAAATTACTGTCTGTCGAACACCGAAAAGGGGATTTTTATCAACTTAACTTATTACCGCCGACAGACGCACGTACCGAATATAGTTTCCTGAATTGGCTATAGCGCTATTTTCAGAAAAGACGACACAACCATTCAACTTAATGCGGATACGAATTCATTTTAGAACAAGGAGGAATTGTAAATGACCATTTCAAAAACGCTCAAAGTATTGCTTCTAAGCTTTCTTGCCATTATCTGGATGAGCTCCGATATCCTGGCGGTGAATATAACGAGAGGCGAATGGTATAATTTTTGGGAAGCGAATCGAAACGATTTTAACGACTATCTACTGCTTGTAAAGGACACCTTACCGGCCAAGGCAAAGAAAAAACTACCCCAAATCGAATCGCGCCACACAGAGTTGGATGAGGTTCTAAAAGCTATTGATGCGGCCCATAGGAGCAAGAACTCAAGGCTTTTTAGTAAAAAAGCAAAGTCTCTGGAAAAATTGAAAAACAGGTATGTTAAACAAATAAAGACGCTTGAAAAACTGTCGGGGGATGAGATTAATAAAGCTCAGACGAAAATCATAAAAAACACCGTTAAAAGACTGGCCGCTGATGTGGAAGAATCGAATAAGACCAAAAAAACCATGCAAAAGGCCAACAAGAAATTTGGAGAGGGGGTTGAGGATACGGAAAAAGTGCTTGCAAAAAATGAATTCGTCATCAAAAAGAGTGCCATTCCAGCGTTAAAGAACTCCATCGCACAGCTCAAATTTGTCCTTTCAAAATGTATAGCGGACCCACAGTTAGAAAAATTAGAAGACTATGGCTTAAAAAGCGCCCTTCGAGATATTCATTTTGCCCTCAATGGATGTAAGAAACTCAGTAAACGGAATCAGCCACCGGAAGAATTAATGGCTGAATTCATAAAATTGGAAACAAGATTCGATCCCCGAGTTCAATAAGTAAGTGCAACACTTTCAGGTTTTAAGGTATTTGCGGTATGTTTTCGATATTATGCCTAAAACCTATAAACATCTGAGTCCAGAAGAGCGAGATATCCTCGCTGTATTAAAGAGTAATGGTCATTCAATACGCCAGATCGCCAAGGCGTTAA
>Ga0126334_10000159_pt1 | contig 22540 bp, 22 predicted proteins | sample InaspJWI49metaG_FD_94491 | JGI IMG/M metagenome (GOLD analysis project Ga0126334, IMG submission 94491) | Marine gutless worms symbiont microbial communities from Oahu, Hawaii - Inanidrilus sp. 2 OAHU.JWI-49 metaG | ecosystem: Host-associated > Annelida > Digestive system > Unclassified...
AGACTGACTGCGTCCAGTTTGAATTCTTTCGAATATTTCTTTCTCGTTGTCATTAATCGTTACCTCAGTTAAGTTTCATTATCTCTTAACTGGGTGGTATCAATCTATTGGACCATGTCACTCATCCTCTTACATGTTGCTGTCGCTAAACTCGAAATAAAGGCACTGTTTGATTGAGAAAACCTATGACAACCGAATATTAAATCGATGTGTTTGTCCCTATTTCGCCTTTTTCTGGCATATATTAATGATAACCAAGCCTTGAATTATTTCAAGCCCGACATTACCTTATAGTTTTAGTAAATGAAAAACCCCATAATCATGTCCGATCCGCAAAACGACGACGACGACACCCTGCTGCTGGAGCGAACCAAGCCCAAGCTGAAGAAACCGCCGTTGTACAAGGTCGTCTTGCTGAACGATGACTACACTCCGATGGAATTCGTGGTACACGTGCTGGAAGCCATATTTGGGCACAACCGGGAAAATGCGACCCGCATCATGCTGAACGTACACAAGTCAGGTAAGGGCGTTTGCGGGATCTACACGCGCGATATCGCCGAAACCAAGGTTACCGCCGTAAACAGCTACGCGCGCGAAAACAAACACCCCCTGCTGTGCGATATGGAAGAAAGCTGAGTATACAAATCAGTGAAACCTGGTAATATCCGGGTTGAACATTTAAACCACATTCGGGGTCAAATCGGCTATATTAATATTCATGACCAACAAGTCGTAAACCGAAAATGCTGAACAAAGAACTGGAACAATCGCTGAATAAAGCCTTCCATGACGCCAATGAAAAACGTCATGAGTTTATTACTGTTGAGCATTTGCTGCTAATGCTTACCGACAATGACGCCGCGACCGCGGTAATCGAGGCCTGCGGTGCCGATTTACAGCTGCTCAAAACCGAACTCGAGATATTTGTCGATCAGAACACGCCCTTGCTAATGGCGGACGAAGACCGTGATACCCAGCCCACGCTCGGTTTTCAACGGGTGTTGCAACGCGCGTTGTTCCACGTGCAGTCTTCGGGCAACGGGGAAGTATCCGGCGCCAACGTGCTGGTCGCCATCTTCTCCGAACAGGATTCGCATGCGGTTTACCTGCTCAACAAGCACAATATCGAACGCCTCGATGTCACCAACTACCTATCGCATGGAATTACCCGGGTAAGCGATGAAAGCGAAGAAGAAAGCTTCACGCATGAACCCGAAGCTCTGCCGAACGATCCGGAAAGCACCAATCCGTTGGAAAAATTCGCCGTCAATCTAAATGAGCTTGCCTATTCCGGCAAAATCGATCCGCTCATCGGGCGCGATCACGAAATTGAACGCATCATCCAGACCCTGTGTCGTCGCCGCAAAAACAATCCGCTGCTGGTAGGCGAGGCAGGCGTCGGCAAGACCGCGATCGCGGAAGGCCTGGCGCGCAAGATTGTCGAGGAAGAGGTGCCCGAAGTATTGCTCGAGAGCACGGTCTACGCGCTCGATCTGGGGGCATTGGTCGCCGGCACCAAGTACCGCGGCGATTTCGAAAAGCGCTTGAAAGCCGTTATCGGACAGCTCATCCGCGAACCCGGATCGATACTCTTCATCGATGAAATTCACACCATTATCGGCGCCGGCTCCGCCTCCGGTGGCGTCATGGATGCCTCCAATCTGATCAAGCCGGTACTGGCCAGCGGCGAAATTAAATGCATCGGTTCGACGACCTATACCGAATTCCGCGGCATCTTCGAGAAAGACCGCGCCCTGGCGCGACGCTTCCAGAAAATAGACGTGCCCGAACCGAGTACCGAGGAAACCTATCTCATCCTCAAGGGTCTGAAATCGCGCTTCGAAGAACACCACAACGTCAAATATACGCTGCAGGCTCTGCGTAAAGCCACCGAACTGGCATCGCGTTATATCAATGACCGTCATCTGCCGGACAAGGCCATCGACGTCATCGACGAGGCCGGCGCCCAACGTCGGCTGCAACCGCCGAAACAGCGCAAAAAAACCATCGGCATCCACGATATCGAAAATATCGTGGCCAAGATTGCGCGCATCCCGTCCAATACAGTGAGCACCTCCGATCTGGATATGCTCAAAAACCTGGGCAAGAATCTGTCACGTGTCGTGTTCGGCCAGGACGAAGCCATCAAGGCACTGGACTCGGCCATTAAAATGTCTCGTTCCGGACTGGGGCGCGACGCCAAACCCGTGGGATCCTTCCTGTTTTCCGGGCCTACCGGCGTCGGCAAAACCGAGGTCTGTCGTCAAATAGCCAAAATCATGGGCATCGAATTGATTCGTTTCGACATGTCCGAGTATATGGAACGACACACCGTCTCGAGGTTGATCGGCGCGCCGCCGGGTTATGTCGGCTACGATCAGGGCGGTTTGTTAACCGAGGAACTGAACAAACATCCTTACTCGGTAGTACTGCTCGACGAAATCGAAAAGGCGCATCCCGACGTTTTCAATTTACTACTGCAGGTTATGGATAGCGGCACGCTGACCGATAGCAATGGTCGCAAGGCGGATTTTCGCAATACCATTCTGGTAATGACCACCAATGCCGGGGCCGAACAAATGAGTCGCGCGTCGATGGGATTCACGCTGCAAGACCATACACTGGACGCCGGCGAGGCGATCAAAAAGGTTTTCACTCCCGAGTTCAGAAATCGGCTCGACGCCACAATCCAATTCAAGGCGCTCGACACCAACGTGATATTGAACGTGGTCGACAAATTCCTGATCGAACTCGAATCGCAGCTCGAGGCCAAGAAGGTCGGCATGACGGTGAGTGATGCGGCACGTCGCTGGCTGGCTGAAAAAGGTTACGACCCCAAGATGGGCGCGCGCCCGATGTCGCGGGTAATTCAGGACGAAATCAAGCAGGTACTCGCCGACGAATTGCTATTCGGTGAACTCACCAATGGTGGCAGGGTGAAGATTGATATCAAGAATGACAGTCTGCACTGTCAGGTGATAAAGACGCGCAAACGGAAAGAGGGCGCCTCGGTCAACTAAGCGTTTAACGTTCGCGAAAGGTAATTCTGCCCTTGGACAAGTCATAGGGCGTCAACTCTACCGTTACCGTATCTCCGGTCAGTATTCGAATATAGTGCTTGCGCATTTTTCCGGAGATGTGCGCTGTTACCACATGCCCGTTCTCCAGCTCGACTCGAAACATGGTATTGGGCAGGGTATCTTTGACCACCCCGCGCATCTCAATATGATCGCCTTTTGGCATTTTACGACCCAGTGTGTAAAGCGCGCCATTATCCATTATTTGCCGGGTATAGCAATAGAGCGAGTAACGCCCCGTGACACCCTGTGATAATATTCCCGCTGTTTTCCAAAACTTTTGAAACCATGACAAATTACGCCTATGTTTTCCCGGGCCAGGGCTCGCAATCGGTCGGCATGATGACCGCCTGGGAAGATCATCAACCCGCAGTGGTCGATATTTTCGCGCAAGCCTCGGACAGCCTCGGTTACGATCTTTGGGCCGTGGTTAGCGAAGGCCCGGAACAACAATTAAACCAAACGGCGACCACGCAGCCGGCCATGTTATGCGCCGGTGTCGCCAGCTGGCGTATCGCCACGACCCGGCAAGACATGCCGCCGGCGACGATGATGGCAGGGCACAGCCTCGGCGAATACACGGCCCTGGTCTGTGCCGGCAGCCTGGCACTGGCCGACGCCGTCAAACTAGTAGCAAAACGCGGCCAGTTGATGCAATCGGCGGTTGCCGCCGGCGCCGGTTCGATGGCGGCCATCATCGGGCTGGCCGACGAGGACGTGGTCAAAGCCTGCGCGCAAGTCGAGTCCGGTGTAGTCGAGGCAGTCAATTTCAACGCACCGGGTCAGGTGGTTATCGCCGGCGAAACCGCTGCCGTCGAAGCCGCTATGAAACAGGCAAGTGCATTGGGCGCCAAGCGTGCATTGCAGTTACCGGTGAGCGTACCGTCGCATTGTTCATTGATGAAAAACGCGGCCCGCCAATTGGCCGAGGAACTCGAATCGATCGCTATCGAAATGCCGCGGATACCGGTTGTTCACAATCAAAGCGCCTCGATTGCCGAGTCGGTCGACGAAATTCGGGAACGCCTGCAACTGCAGCTATATCAACCGGTCAAGTGGGTGGCCAGCGTTGAAATCATGCATCGCCGTGGCATTTCTACTCTGATTGAATGCGGTCCGGGCAGAGTATTAACCGGGCTCGCAAGGCGTATCGAAAAATCACTGCGGGCTTATGCCGTGTTCGATGCCGCTTCGCTCGACAACACGCAACATTCCATTGGAGAAGAATAAGATGTTAGACGACAAAATCGCCCTCGTCACGGGCGCCAGCCGTGGCATCGGCCGGGCCATAGCCTTGGCGCTTGGGGCGCAACAGGCCACCGTGATCGGAACCGCCACCACCGATGCCGGCGCCGACGGTATCTCGGCTAGTTTCGCGGACAATGCGATCAAGGGCAGGGGCATGCAACTCGACGTCGCCGATGCGGAATCGGTAAGCGCCTGCATCAACCAAATTACCGCGGAGTTCGCCGCTCCCGACATTCTGGTAAACAATGCCGGCATTACCCGCGACACGCTGTTAATGATGATGAAAGACGAACAATGGGACGATATCATCAACACCAATCTCAGTTCGGTTTTTCGTATGAGCAAAACGGTACTGCGCCCGATGATGAAAAAACGCAACGGACGCATCATCAACATTTCTTCGGTAGTCGGCGCTACCGGTAATCCGGGGCAGACCAACTATGCCGCCGCCAAGGCCGGGTTGGTTGGATTCAGTAAATCGCTGGCACGCGAAATAGGCTCGAGAAACATTACCGTAAATACCGTCGCTCCCGGTTTTATCGATACCGACATGACCCGCGAACTAGCCGACGAACAGCGAGCAGCGCTGACCGGTCAGATACCTCTGGGGCGCCTCGGCGCAGCCGAAGAAGTCGCGGCGGCGGTTGTATTTCTGGCCTCACCGGCGGCCGCATATATCACCGGAGAGACCATTCACGTCAATGGCGGAATGTATATGGCTTAGTCGAAATTTAATAAAAATTCGTTTAACCGTTTGATTTTTAAGCAAATTTAGTGCCGAAAAAAAATGTACGCATTTGTGGCAACTAAACCTGCTTTTCAATACAATATCGCCCCTTACTAGTTATCGATTTATTAACCAGGAGAAACTCTTAAAATGAGCTCTGTTGAAGAACGTGTGAAAAAAATTGTTGCAGAACAATTAGGCGTCAAGGAAGAGGAAGTGACCAACCAGGCATCCTTTGTCGATGATCTCGGTGCGGACTCTCTCGATACTGTAGAGCTGGTTATGGCGTTGGAAGAGGAATTCGAAACCGAAATTCCCGATGAAGAAGCTGAAAAAATTACCAGTGTTCAACTTGCTATCGACTACGTCAACGCTAACCTATAGTCAAGTTACTCGAATCGAAGGATGCCGCTTAACATCTCGCATGCTAAGCGGCATTTTCATTTATTGATCGAGCCGCACACTATTTGAAGAGGATTGAAACTTGTCAAAACGTCGTGTCGTAATAACGGGACTCGGATTGTTGACCCCGGTTGGCAATAATGTCGAAGAGTCCTGGAAAAACATAGTTGCCGGAAAAAGCGGTATCGCGGCGATTACCGCGTTCGATGCCAGCCAGTTTTCAACTAGAATTTCCGGTTCCGTCAAAAACTTCGATGCCGGCGAATATCTTTCGTTCAAGGACATCAAGAAAATGGACACTTTTATCCATTTTGGCATCGCCGCGGGAATCCAGGCGCTGGAAGATTCGGGGATCGAAGTAACCGACGCCAATGCCGAACGCATTGGGGTTGCCATCGGCTCCGGCATCGGCGGATTACCCACAATCGAAAAAAACCGCGACGCCTATGTTAATGGCGGGCCGCGGAAGATTTCACCGTTCTTCGTTCCCAGTTCGATAATCAACATGGTGTCCGGAAACCTGTCGATAATGCGCGGCCTCAAGGGTCCGAATATATCGATCGTCAGCGCCTGCACCACCGGTGCGCACAATATCGGCGACGCCGCGCGCATGATTTCCTACGGTGACGCCGACATCATGGTTGCCGGCGGCGCAGAAATGGCAACCTCGGCGCTGGGTGTCGGTGGCTTCGCCGCTGCGCGGGCGCTGTCCACGCGCAACGACGATCCGGAGGCCGCCAGCCGGCCCTGGGACCGCGATCGCGATGGCTTCGTGCTGGGCGATGGTGCCGGTGTCGTGGTACTCGAAGAATATGAAATGGCTAAGCAGCGGGGCGCGCATATTTATTGCGAACTGGCCGGTTACGGCATGAGCGGTGACGCTTACCACATGACTTCGCCTTCGGAAGGCGGCGAGGGCGCCGCGCGCTGCATGCTCAATGCGCTTAACGACGCGCAGTTGAATGCCGAGGATGTCGACTATATCAATGCGCACGGCACTTCGACTCCGGCCGGCGATATCGCCGAGGCCAAGGCCGTGAAACTGGCGCTCGGTGATCACGCGCATAATATGGTCGTTAGCTCAACCAAATCGATGACCGGCCATCTCCTCGGTGCGGCTGGCGGCATCGAAGCCATATTTTCTATTCTTGCGCTGCGGGATCAAGTCGTGCCGCCGACGATAAACCTGGAAAACCAGGATCCCGAATGCGATCTGGATTTTGTCGCGAATACCGCCAGGGAAATGAAATTATCGGTAACCATGTCGAACTCATTCGGCTTTGGTGGAACCAACGGCACCGTGGTATTCAAGCTAATCTAATGGGCCCTGACTATCTGCCACCTACTCGATTTATCTCCGCGGCGGTTCACGGCAAAGCAAAAGCCTGAGGTCCTCGCAGCATTGACCACTTTTCTCGCCGGCGGGAGTCAGGTTTCCCGCCGCTATTTATCGACTTCTTATTCGGCGCGACGTCGCAAGATGTCTTAAACACCACAATCCGATCTGCTAGCGCGATGGCAAAGTTATTAAAACGATTGATTGCATGGGGCCTGGTAGCCTGCCTGCTGATAATCGGGCTGCTGCTTTATCAACTGCTGAGTTTTCAGCACGGAGAGATCAATCCGCCGCAAGAGCAAACGGTATTCCTGATCAAATCCGGCAGTAACATCAAGACAATCGCCCAGGATTTGACTATGCAGAAGATTATCGATGATCCCTGGCTATTTATCCTGCTGGCAAAACTCAAGGGTGTAGAAACCCGGGTGCGCGCCGGCGAGTATCGACTCGAGGCCGGGCAGACACCGGAAACCTTGCTTGAAACCTTTGCCAAGGGTAGTTCGATTCAATACAGCTTCACCGTGATCGAAGGCTGGACCTTCCGCCAGATGCTGGCGGCCCTGGCGCAGAACCCCATTATCGAATCCAGGCTCGACGGCAAATCCAACGCAGAGATCATGGAGCTTGTCGGTTATCCCGAGCAGCATCCGGAAGGCATGTTTTTTCCGGATACCTACCGCTTTCCAAAGGGTACCAGCGATATTGATTTCCTGCGGCGCGCCCACCAGCTCATGCGCCAACATTTGCAACGGGAATGGGATCAACGCGCTAGCGACCTGCCGTTGAAGTCGAGTTACGAAGCCTTGATACTGGCATCGATAATCGAAAAGGAAACCGGTGTCGGCTTCGAACGCCCCATGATAAGCGGGGTATTTATCCAACGCCTGAAGCGCAAGATGCGCCTACAAACCGACCCGACTATCATCTACGGGCTGGGCGAAGATTTCGACGGTGATATTCGTTTCCGGGATTTGAGAAGAGACACACCGTATAATACCTATCTGCATGCCGGCCTGACGCCTACGCCGATTGCGCTGCCGGGGCTAGATTCGATTCGCGCGGCACTGCATCCAGCCCAAACGAAAGCGCTTTATTTTGTTTCCAAAGGGGACGGCACGCATCATTTTTCGCAGACGCTGGAAGAGCATAACGCCGCGGTCAGCCGCTACCAGTTGAAAGGTCGTAAGAAAAAGTAACTCACTCGGGCATCCTCGTGATCAACCAGGCTAAGACCAATAAAATGATTGTAATCGATGGCATCGACGGCTCGGGCAAGGGTGTGCAATCCCGTCATCTACTGCAATCGCTGCATGCCGCAGGTTTACCCGCAATTCTGACGCGCGAACCGGGGGGCTCGGCCGCGGCGGAAGATATCCGCAGCTTACTGGTTACAGGTGAGCCGGAAAAATGGGACAGCATGACTGAATTACTGCTGATGTACGCCGCCCGCCGCGCGCATCTGCGCGACACGGTCTGGCCGGCTCTCGAAGCGGGCAATTGGGTCGTCAGCGATCGTTACGCCGATTCCAGTCGTGCCTTTCAGGGCATTGCCGGGAATCTTGGGCTCGACGCGGTGGAACGGATACACCGGGTAAGCGTGGGAGATTTTGAGCCTGAACTGGTGTTAATCTTGGACCTGCCCGAAACCATCGCGTTACAACGCGCCCAAGACCGTGGCGGCGGCGAAGATCGTTTCGAAAAAAAGGGCGCCGCTTACCACGCCCGGGTGCGGGCGGCATTTTTGCAGATCGCCGCTGCCGACCCGGCGCGCTACCGGGTAATCGACGCCGATCAAAAAATGGATCGAGTCAGCCAAGCGATCATCGAAGCCGTCAATCAGCACTTTGAGTTGGCGCTGCAAAGCAATCGAGCGGCGCGCTAATGCCGAATCTCGAACCGAAGTATCTACCCTGGCAGGCAAGTATTCTGGAGCGCGCCTTAAAACTCAAATCCGAACAACGCCTACCGCATGCAATCCTAATCGGCAGCGCGAGCGAGTCGGACCTCGGCGCTTTCATCCGGCATTTGTCGATGCTGTTACTGTGCGACGCCGCGCAAGAACTGTCGCCCTGCGGCGCTTGCGAAGCCTGCCGCATGATGCTGGCGGGCACTTATTCCGACTTCAGCCTGGTCACGCTCGAACCTGATGAAAAAACGAAAAAAGTCAGTAAAAACATAAAGATAGAACAAATAAGAAACCTAATACATGAAGTATCTCTTAGCCATCAGTACGAGCGATTGAAGATCGCGGCGATCTATCCCGCGGAAGCCATGAATGGGGCCAGCGCCAACGCGCTGTTAAAAACCCTGGAGGAGCCGGCGCCGCGCGTGTTGCTACTATTAATCAGCCATAATAGCGGGCGTATCCCGATCACCCTGCGCAGCCGCTGCCAATCCTGGAGCATCAACCCGGCTACGCCGGAACAAGCACATAGCTGGTTGGCCGCAGCGGGACTATCGGACCAGGATAGCCGCTGTTATCTCGATTATGCCGGCGGTGATCCGCAACTCGCGCTAAGCCTGCAGCAAAACGATTATGCGGCGCTGGTGGCGCAGTTCAAATCCCGGTTCAGCGGATACCTGCGCGGCGAACTCAGCGTTTCCAGTCTGTGCCAGGAATTAGTTTCCTTTGAAACGACGCTGGTGCGTCGACTCGTCAACCTGACCCTGAGCGCTTACTGTTATCAAACCAGCGGGGTCGACAGCGACGCCAATTCCAAATCGGGAGCCGACCGGCCGCGCGCCCAGCAGCTACTGGATTTGCGACTGCGTGCACAAAACCAGCTGCGGGTCGAAGAAAATAACCTCGATTTCCAACTTCAGCTGGAAGACGTGCTAATATCTTTGAAACAGATACTTTCCCGGAGACCGATCTGATGGCAGCACCCGGCAGTCAAGGTATACTTTCGCTTAACATCAAGGATAAGAGCGCGCTCTATGCCGCCTATATGCCTTATGTAAAAAATGGCGGATTGTTTATCCCGACCAATAAGCAATACTCGCTCGGTGACGAAGTATTTATGCTGTTAAGCCTGATGGACGACAAGGAACGTTTACCGGTCGCAGGTAAAATTATCTGGGTAACGCCGCAGGGCGCGCAAAGCAATAAGGCGGCCGGAATAGGGGTACAGTTCAGTTCGCAGGACAATGGCACGACGCGCAATAAAATCGAAGGCTTTCTGGCCTGTGCCTTACAGGCGGATCGGCCGACGCACACCATGTAAAGCCGCCCGCCGCAGCTGAGCCCGTACCACTCCCGACAACAAGATTTAAATCAAATCGCGTTATATAATCGCTACCGGTCGCGCCTGCGATTCTAAGGCGAATTCACAATTCAGAACCGGATTCCAAATTGTTTTTTGATTCACATTGCCACCTCGATCGAATCGATCTGGCTGATTTCGACGACGATTTCAATCAATTGATGTCTTGCATCGAGGCCGACGGGGTAAGGCGCATGGTATGCATCGGCGTTACCCTCGAATCCTTCGACAGCATGTACCGGCGCGTCGAGTCTTGCGATCAGGTTTACTGTACCGCCGGCGTGCATCCCGATTACAAGGACATCATCGAGCCGGAGGTTGGCAGGCTGTGTGAACTGGCCGAACTCGACAAGGTCGTCGCCATCGGCGAAACCGGACTGGACTATTTTCATCAATCGGGCGATCTCGACTGGCAGCGCAACCGCTTCGTCACCCACATCCGGGCGGCACGCGAGTGTGGTTTGCCACTGGTGGTTCACACCCGCGACGCGCGTGAGGATACCCTCGCTCTGCTGCGCCGGCATGATGCGCAGGAAGTAGGCGGCGTGTTGCACTGCTTCACCGAAGACTGGGAAATGGCGCAGGCGGCGATCGAGCTGGATTTCTATATCTCCATTTCCGGCATCGTTACTTTTCATCAGGCGCAAAATGTGCGCGCTATGGCACAGCGGATTCCGCTCGAACGGCTCTTGATCGAGACCGACGCCCCCTGGCTTTCGCCGGCGCCTTTTCGCGGCAAACCCAATCACCCGGGCCGAGTTAAACTGGTCGCGCAAAAACTGGCCGAAATTCGCGGCGAATCCGTCGACACGATTGCCAACGCCACTTTCGCCAATGCGAGCCGCCTGTTTGGCCTGGATTAAGCTGCCCTGGCTCGCTTAACGCCGGTCAGCGCGGACCTCGCCCCGGTAACCATCCCGCCACCGCATCTGGGCGAAGCACTCACGACGTAAATCGCCGAGATAAGCGGGCTTGGCTGGAAATTCAGGGTAAGGGTGTTTATGCTGGCTGCATAACCGCTGTGGTTCAACAATACCCATAAAATACAAAATGTTTTTCCTTTTCACCCAAGCTGCCGGCGAAGATGTCCGATACGAAGACAGATAAGGCGCGCCAACAACTCCAGCAACTGCGCGATTTCATGGACGCGCGTATTCTCGGACAACCCAGGCTAACCTCGAGAATGCTGGTGGCATTGCTGGCCGATGGCCATATCCTGGTGGAAGGCCCGCCGGGCCTCGCCAAAACCCGCGCCGTAAAAACCCTGGCCAGCGGTATCGAAGGCGATTTTCAGCGCATCCAGTTCACCCCCGACCTGCTACCGGCCGATCTCACCGGCACCGACGTTTATCGACCCCAGGACGGCAGCTTCAGTTTTCAGCAGGGACCGCTGTTTCATCACGTCATCGTCGCCGACGAAGTCAACCGCGCGCCCGCCAAGGTGCAATCTGCGCTGCTGGAATCGATGGAAGAACGACAGATCACGGTCGGGAAAAATACCTACCGTCTGCCCGAACTCTACTTCGTCATGGCGACGCAGAATCCAATCGAGCAAGAGGGAACCTATTCCTTGCCGGAATCACAGCTCGACCGCTTCCTGCTGAAGCTCGTCATCGATTACCCCCGGGTCGAGACGGAGGTTCGAATCATGCAGCGGGTGCGTCGCGAGGCGTTGCAGGATGAACAGGTTTTATCGATTCCCGATTCGCTGCCGGTAATGCAACAAACCCTGTTCAATTTACGCCGTGAGATTCTCTCTACCTATGTCGCCGACTCGGTCGAGCAATACATCGCGCAACTGGTGGACGCCAGCCGCAACCCCGGATCCTATTCGAATGATCTCGGAGGTTTGATTCAGTATGGCGCCAGCCCGCGTGCGTCGCTGGCTTTCGACCGTTGCAGCCGCGCATTGGCCTGGCTCGAAGGACGCGATTATGTCTCGCCCGAGGATGTTCAACAATTGGCGCATGAAATTCTGCGCCACCGCATCCTGCTGACCTACCAAGCCGAGGCGGATGGACTCACGGTCGATGCGGTGATCGACCAACTCCTCGCCCGAGTAGCGGTCTGTTAATTCATGGCCGCGACCGCCGGTAAGTTGCCCGGGATCAGCATCGAAGTTGAGGATTTAGTCAGGCTACGCGGCCGGCTAGCGGGCCCGTCGCTCGCAAAAATCAGGCGGCGAGCCAGTTTCCAATCGGGTGCACGCGACACGCGCACGCGCGGGCGCGGCATGGAGTACGAAGAGTCCCGCGCCTACGTGCCGGGCGACGATATGCGAACCATGGACTGGCGGGTTATGGCACGTACCGGCGAGGCCCATTCCAAAATTTACGCCGAGGAAAAAGAACGTCGTTGCCTACTTGCGGTCGACTTGTCGGCGTCGATGTTTTTCGGTACTCGTTATGCATTTAAGTCCTGGGCCGCGGCCCAGGCCGCGGCGCACATTGGCTGGCTCGCCAGTTTTGCCGGCGACCGAATCGGCGGAATAATCGTAGCCCCCGATTGTCACTACGAAGTCAGGCCGGATAAAAAGCGTGCCGGATTACTCGAGGTGTTTCACCATCTCGCCGCCGCCAGTCGCATCGCCCTGCCGCCGGAAAACGGCGCCAGCCGACTCAGTTTTCTATTACGCGAACTGCATCGGGTGGTCAAACCCGGTTCGATCATCGCGTTGCTAAGCGATTTTGTCGGGCTCGATGAAGCGTCTCTGGAAATCATGTCAGCCCTCGCCAGACACAACGACCTCAATGCCTTCTGGATACACGATAAAACCGAAATCGAGACTTGGCCGCAAGGCTACTATCCGGTTTTAACGGCGGGGCTCGAGTTAGGCCTCGATTTGACTGAGCCGGGGCAGCGGGATCAATTGCTGCAATGGCAGCGGCAATATCGCGCGCAAATCGACGCCCTGAGCAGGCGCTTTGCCATGCCCATAATTCCGCTGTCCTGTAACCACGATATTTCCGGGCAAATCCTGCAACACCCGGGTCTGATATGACTTATCAAGAACTGATATCGGAGTTACAGGATATAAGCCCGCCGGTCGAGCCGGCTTGGTGGTTGATTGCCCCGGGGTACCTGATCTTTAGCGCAATCACCGCGCTGCTGCTCGCACTGCTATGGATATTATTGTTGCGCCGCAGATCGCGGCGCAAACTCAACGCCGCCGAATTTGCGCTAGACCGAATTCGCCTGGTCCACGCGGAAAACCCGGATTCACAGCGGCTCGCACGCGATCTTGCGCGCTGGTTGAAACAGGTTTCGCTGTTGGCATTCCCGCATTCACAGCTCGAGGCCGTGAGCGGCGCGGGCTGGCTGTCATTCCTGGACCGGACCCTGGGCGATACCAGTTTTACCCGGGGCGACGGCAAAGTTTTCGCGGATGCCGTTTATCGACGGCAGGCGCACGTAAATGCCGAGTCTTTGCTGCTACTATGCGAGCGCTGGCTGCGAGCCGTTAAGCCGCAGTTGCTGCGCGGAGGCCACGGCTGATGCTCGCTTTTGACTGGTGGTGGGCAATGTTGTTACTACCGTTACCGCTGCTCGCCAGACGGCTGTTGGCGGCGAACAGGCAGTCCGGGGCGGCGATTCAGGTACCCCTGTTGAATCGTTACTGGAAGTCTCGCGCGAGTTCCAGAAAAATGTCGGTGCGTCTGACCGGCTTCGGCGTCTGGATGTTCTGGGTGGCGCTGCTGGTTGCCGCGAGTCGTCCCTTCTGGTTGGACGATGCGGTATCGCGCAACCTGAGTGGCCGCGATCTGATGCTGGCGGTCGATATATTCGGCAGCATGAGCGAGACCGACATGACGATCGATTCGCAAACGGCTAGTCGTCTCGACGTGTTGAAACTCGTGATGGAAAAATTTATCGAGCGGCGCCGCGGAGATCGCCTGGGTTTGATACTGTTTGGCAGCCAGGCCTATAACTATGTTCCCTTGACCTTTGATCTCGATACCCTGAAGGCTTTGCTGCTGGATGCTTCCACCGGGCTGGCAGGGCGCCACACCGCCATCGGAATCGCGATCAAATCGATCCGCGAACAGGAGGCCGAGCACCGCGTATTGATCCTGATTACCGATGGCAGCAACACCGCCGGGTTTGAAAACCCGGTGCTGGCGGCTGCGGCGGCCGCGCAGCAGGGCTTGACGATTTATACCATCGGGGTAGGGAGCGATATAGACACTCTGAGTCGTAGCTACGGGGCTCGCAACATACCCACCGGGATTGCATTAAACGAAAATATCCTGCGGCAAATTGCCGCGGTAAGCGGCGGCCGGTATTTTCGCGCCGCCAGTTTAGACCGCTTCGAGCAGATTTACCGGGAGCTGGATCAACTGGAACCCGTCGAACACGTTTATCAAACTCACCGGCCGCGCGAAGAGCTTTTCGTCTGGCCGTTAAGCGTGGCGCTCGCGCTTGTCGTCGTGCTGCTAATCGCATTCCCGCGGCGATCGCCGCTCGCCAAAACGCCATGATCGACCTCGCGCCGTTCCAGTTTCTAACGCCATCCTGGCTACTGTTACTGCCGCCGTTGTGGCTGCTGCTGTGGCGGCTTGCCAGGACCAGCCTGCGGCAGTCGATGTGGAGCCAGGTCTGCGATTCCCACTTGCTGCGAAAAATGCAGGCCGTTGACACCACTGTCAACGCTTATCGTTGGTTGATCTGGCCGCTAGCCATCATCCTGACGCTCGCGATCCTGGCGGCAGCCGGTCCCAGCTGGCGCCAGCAAACGAATCCGCTAATGGAGTCGGCCAGCGCACGGATTATCGCGCTGGATTTATCGCCTTCGATGCGGGTCGAGGACGTCAAGCCAAGCCGCTTCGCACAGGCACTCGCGGCGGCGCGAGAAATGATCCAGTCCGATTTCGACGGTGAAACCGGATTGGTGGTTTTCGCCGGCGCCGCCTTCGTGGTTGCGCCCTTGTCGCGCGACGCGAACACCTTGTCGGCTTTTGTCGATGCGCTCGAACCCGGCATATTGCCACTGGACGGCGCCCGGGTCGACCTCGCCATCGCCAGAGCGCAGGACTTGTTGCTGGCTTCGATCTCGGGCAAGGGCCAGATCATCGTCATCACCAGCGGCATCGATCGCTACTCGCAGGCACTACAGGCGGCTTCCGCTGCGCGTGAGCGCGGGCACCGGGTTTCGATTATGGCGATTGGGAGCGTCGCCGGTGGGCCCTTAATCGATGAAGATGGCGCCCTGGTGAAAGACGGGCGGGGCAATTTCGTGCTGGCAAAGACCAACTTTACCGAACTACAGCGTATTGCCGCGGCGGGTAACGGATTCATGATCAGCCTGGAGCAGGCGACCGATTACAGTGAGCTGCTGGGTTCCAGAATTCGCGCTAACAATCTGCTCGAGGCCACAAACGGCGGTGCCGACGAAAATCGGGAAGCCGCCAACGACGGTATCTGGTTGGTCTGGATCATTTTACCCTTTGCGCTGCTATTGTTTCGGAAAAATCTGCTGTGGATAATCCTGGTCGCAGTCATACTGCCGCTGGAAGAAAACGCCTACGCAACAGAGCGGGATTCGATCTGGCAGCATCGCGAACAACGGGCCTTCGAGGCTTATCGGCAAGGCGAATTCGAACGTAGCGCCGAATTGTCGCGCGACGCTCTGTTGCAGGGATCCGCCCACTATAGAAACGGCGACTATCGGCAGGCGCTCGAGAATTACCGTCGGGATGATTCGGCGGCGGCGCATTATAACCGCGGCAATAGCCTGGCCCGGCTGAATCGGCTGGACGAGGCCATCGCGGCATATAGCGAGGCGCTCGCGCGCGCTCCCGGATTGACCGCGGCGAGATACAACAAACGCCTGCTCGAGTTATATCTCGCCCGACAACAGAAAAACGATGGCAACCAATCCGCCGACGCCGACGACAGCGCTGGCGATAATGTCCAGCCGGAGCAAGCGGCCAATGACAGTCGCCCCGGAGTCATCGGCGAGTAATTCAACAATCCTGCGGATCAACAACGGCAACTGCCGGGGCTCGGTGCTTCCCAGCAATACGGCACACTCGATCCCTTCGAGCAATTCGACGCCCGAGAGCGGCAGTTGGAGCGACTTGCCCTGGACGAGGGCATCGATCGCGCGCAAGCTGAAGTACTACTGGAAACCTGGATTGAAAACCTGCCGGCGGTTTCCTCCGACCTGTTCCGGCGCAAGTTTTCACGCGATTACCAGCGTCAACGGCAACAGCAACGCTAATGCACCGGTTTAAACTCTATTTGATCGGTAGTTTCGTATTACTGCTGCAATACTCGTCTCTATGCCATTCCGATACGGCCTATTTGCAGCCCGCATCGATTTTCTTGGGCGATATCACCGAATTGGTGCTCGAATACGACAGCGCTACACCGTCGCTTTATCCGCTTGACACCTCGGCGCTGGAGGCCGACTTCGAGCTGCTGGATAAAAAATCACGGGTTATGCGTTTGTCCGATACCGATAAGGTCATCTACCGCATGCAGTGGCGCCTGCAGCTCGCAGTGCGCCGCAGCGGCAGCATCGTGCTACCGGAGTTTTATTTTGGCGATACATCAACGCCTCCGCTGAGACTCGAGGTTGCCCCGGTTCCGCCCGCACTGCAATCGAGCCAAGATGTATATTTCGAAATGGAAAGCGCGAGTCTAACGCCCTATGTCGGCCAGCAGACACAGATTGAAATGCGTCTGTATCACAATATCCCGGTAAGCGATGTCCGTCTGTATGAACCGCCAGCCGATGGGGCTCTGATTTACCGCCAGGTTGAGGAACAAGTCTATCGCATCACCAAAGATGGGCAGGACTATCGGGTGCGGGGCCGGGGTATGGCTTTGTTTCCGCAAATTCCCGGTGAATTGAAGCTGGGGCCCGCCGGATACCGCGGTACGATACTCAGCGCTGAGTATGTGACAAGCCCCGGCGCGAGGAACGTTTTTCGCCGCAGCAACCCACTGAGTTTGCGGGTGCGCGTGCCACCGGCCGAATTCAGCGGACGCTTCTGGTTGCCGGCCAGCGGACTCGAAATTGCGCAGGACTGGGAACCGGCGGACGACAATCTAAGGGTAGGTGATTCGCTGGACTGGACCCTGACGATCGTCGCCCGGGGTTTGCCGGCGGAGTCGCTGCCGCAGGATCTGTTGACAACGGCATCCGGGGATTTCAGGATCTATGCCGATAAACCGACCCGCAGCAACCGGTTCGACGGGCGACAAATGATCGGTCGCGTGGAGCAGCGTTACGCCGTCATCGCGAGCCGGCCCGGCGTCATCGAATTACCCGCGGTAACGCTCAAATGGTGGGATGTCCACAACGACCGCGAACAGCAGGCCCGGCTCGAAGCCAAAACCATCCAGGTGATCGCAGCCGCCGGACCGACGCAAGCCGACTGGAGCGCGTCGGCATTGCTGTCGGCATTGACTGCGGAGGGAACGTCGTCGATATGGCTCCTGACCGTACTGTCGCTGCTGGCCGGCGTCATCGTTGCGTTCCGCTGTCTAGGTAGTCGCTGTGCCGCCTGGTTCGAGTTATTGCTGCAACGCCGACGCCGCGAGCACCGCCTGCGGCGCTGCTGCCGGGCAAACGATGCGCGCGGCGCGCGCGCGGCTTTACTAGACTGGGGGCAGGCAGCGCTGGCCCGGCGAGGCGCTCAATGGGTTGTATCAGATCGGCGACAGAGTCTCCTCCAGGGAACTCAGGGCGCAACTGGCGGCACTGGATGCGGCCCTTTATTCGCGTGCCGAGACCGCCTGGCGGGGACAGCCGTTGTGGCGGTTGATTGCCGCGGAAATCCGGCGCGGTAGCATGCAACCGAAAGCGCCGCACAACGAGCTGCCGCGACTCTACCCGCTTAGTCCTGGGTAGCCCGGTGACTTTACATGCCCGAGGGCTAGAGCTTCAGGACTTGTCTTCGACTAACGACCAACCCTCGACCGGTGTAAACCGCTCGCCGTATTTTTCGGCATATTCCGCCATCGACTGCAGGATCGATTCGACGCCCTGCAGCCGGCTGTAATTCATCGGCCCGCCTCGAAACGGAGCAAAGCCGGTGCCGAAAATGATACCGGCGTCGAGCAAGTCCTTATCCGCCACTATCGCTTCGCGCAAACAGGCGGCAGCCTCGTTGAGGAAGCGGTAAACCAAGCGGTTCTGAATCATTTTCTGATCGCCCAGGTCGACATCTTTGTCCTTGACCGGTTTGCCTTTCTTATAGCGATAAAATCCCCGACCCGATTTCTTGCCGAGCTTTTTGGAATCGACGAATTTTTTCAATCCCCCGGGCACCACAATGCCGAAGGCCGCAGACAGGTTTTGTGCAACCGATTGACAAATATCGAGGCCGACGGTGTCCGCCAGTTCCACCGGCCCCATGGGCATGCCGAAATCGGTTGCCGCCTTGTCGATCGCCTCGGCCGCGATACCTTCGTCATATAGCGTGAAAGCCTCTACCAGGTAGGGCATCAGGATACGATTAACCAGGAAGCCGGGAGAACTCTTGACCGGCAACGGCAATTTACCGATTTGCTGGGTAAAGGCAATCGCGTTTTCTACGGTGGTCTCCGAGCTGGATTCGGTCTTTACGATTTCCACCAGCGGCATCATCGCCACCGGATTGAAGAAGTGAATTCCGACCAGGCGATCGGGCGCCTTTAGCACCGTCGCCAGAGTTTCGAGCGGAATGCTCGAAGTGTTGGTCGCCAGTACCGCGCCGGGTTTCATGCGCGGCTCGAGGTCGCGATAAATCGCATGCTTGGCGTCGACATCCTCGAATATCGCTTCTATTACGACATCGGCATGCGCCACGCCGTCGCCATTGATATCGGGGATTAATCGATCCAGCGCGGCGTTTCGCTCGGCCGTGGTTTTCAAGCGCTTGCCAAATAACCGATGCGCGCTTTTGAAGGCGTTGCCCAGATACTTGGCTTCGCGATCCTGCAGGGTTACGTTAAATCCGCGCAGTGCGCACCAGGCGGCGATATCGCCCCCCATAGTGCCGGCGCCTATGATATGCACGTGGCGCGGGGTGAATGATTGTTTGTCGCCGAGTCCCTTAAGCCGGGTTTGCAGAAAAAATACGCGTATCAGGCTGCGCACCTTGTCGCCTTGAATCAAGCGTGCGACCGAGTTGGCTTCCTCTTCCATCATGCGCTTGCTGTTGCCGTAATAACTGGCCCAGAGGTCGAGAATTGCATAGGGAGCGGGGTAGTGCTGACGCGGCGCTTTTTTCGCCACCTGCTTGCGCATGAACCCCGCCAGCAGGCTGCGGATGCCGGGCAAGGATAAGATCCTGCCCAGCAGCGGCATCTTCTGCCGGGGTGGTGGCGCCAACGCAATGCGGCGCGCGGCGCGCTCGATCTGCCGCTGCGGTTGCGTCATATCGACCAGACCGATCGCTTTGGCGGCACGCGCCGTAAGCGCCCGCCCGCTGAGCATTATCTCGAGGGATTTCAAGGGGTTAATTATGGCCGTGGAACGCACGACGCCGCCGTAAGCCGGGTGAATTCCCAGTTTCACCTCCGGCAGACCGATACGGGTTGCGGCATCGTCCAGCGCCAGACGGTAGTCGCAAGCCAGCGCGAGTTCGGTTCCGCCGCCCATGCAAAAACCTTCGATCATGGCGACGGTCGGGTAGGGCAGCGCGGCGATGCGACTAAACAATTTTTGCCCGCGTTTAATCATGATCAGCGCTTCCTGGGTCGTCGTCACATCGAGAAATTCATTTACATCGGCGCCGGCGATGAAGCCCTTCGACTTGCCGGAACGGAAAACGATCGCCTGCGGCGGGGTATTCTTGATTTCATCCAGCAGACTATCCAGTTGCTCCAGCACGGAGATCGACAATACGTTGGTAGCGGTGCCCTGGACGTCCAGGCTTAACCACAGAATGCCGTCGTCATCGCGCTGGCTGCGCCAATCGGTGACCTTGCTCATGCCACGCTCCTTTCGATCAACATCGCGCCGCCCTGGCCGCCGCCGATACAAAGGGACGCGATTCCGGATTTGGCGTTCTTTTGTTCGAGCAGCTTGGCCAGATGCAGGACGATACGCGCACCGCTGGTGCCGACCGGGTGGCCGAGCGCGACCGCGCCCCCGTGAACATTGAGCCGCTCGTCCGGAATCTCACCCACGGCGGAACGCAGTCCGAGCTGCTGTTTGCAATAATCCTTGTCCTTGAGCGCGGCAACAACGGCCAACACCTGGGCGGCGAAGGCTTCGTTGATTTCCCAGTAGTCGATATCGTCGATCTTGAGTCGCTGCGATTTCAGCAATGGCGCGATCGCATGCGCCGGCCCAAGACCCATTTCGGCCGGCGTTAACGCGGCCCACTCGGTGCTGACCAGGCGAGCCATCACCGGCAAATCGTATTTTTTTACCGCGCTTTCGCTGGCCAGCACCAACGCCGCGGCGCCGTCGGTAATCTGCGAACTGTTGCCCGGCGTTACCATCCCATAGGGTTTATCGAAAGCAGGGCGCAGCTTGGCGAGTTTTTCCAGCGATGAATCGGGCCGGACACCATCGTCGAAGTCGTATACCTTGCCTTTGGCATCGTAAATCGGCACGATTTCGTCGAGTTCGGCGCTGTCCTGAGCCTGATGCAGTTTCAGGTGGCTTTCGACCGCGAATTGATCCATTTGCTCGCGCGTGATACCGAAGCGCCAGGCGATGAGTTCGGCGGTCTGACCCATGTTTAACCCCACCACCGGATCAGTCAGGCCCTTAAGCAATGCGATTACCGGCGCCAACATGCGCGGGCTGAATTTCGGCACTAGCTGCAGGCGTTGTCCGATCGACTTCGCCGCCCACCAGTCGGCCAGCCAATTGACCATTTTCGGATGGAATAGCAGCGGCGCATGACTCATGGCTTCGATACCCCCGGCCAGCACCAGATCGGAGCGGCCGCTGGCGATCGACATGGCGGCATTGTCCAGCGCCTGCATGCCGGAGGCGCAGTTGCGCTGCACCGTATAGGCCGGCACACGATCACCGCAACCGAGCCGCAGCGCGACCACGCGCGCCAGGTTGGCTTCATCGGGTCCGGGCATGGTCGAACCGAAAATGACTTCGTCGAATTCGGCCGGCTCGAACGGCATGCGCAATAGCAACGAACGCGCGGCGTAGATGCCGAGATCGGCGTGTTTGAAGGGTCCGGGTCTGCCGCGCGCGCGCAGAAACGGCGTACGGTTGCCGTCAACCAGATAAACCGGTTTCGCATATTTTTTGTTGTTTGCTGCCATGTGGAATCTCGTTCAGCGGGCGTTTAACTATAACGTAAAAAACGCAATGATAAACTATCGCCTATAAGTTTTGAATTGAAACTTTTAAATGTGGCTCTAGAATGGGTTTTCAAGACTGCAATGTGTGTCAGAGAACACTTTTTCTTATATGAAAATAATCGCAGACATCAGTTGGTTCGATTGCCTGTCACTGAGCTAAGCTCTATTGGTGAAGTTTTTATCCTACATCCCAGTCGCGTTCTGGCTGCTCTGTTTTACGGTCTCGGCGCAAGACAGTTCCGTTGGCCAGCCCAAACACAGTCGCCTGTTTTCGATCGCCGTCACGCTACCACAGGTTGGTGCGGAACAGGATTTTTGGCAAGTCTACGAACAGGCGCTCGATCTGGCGATAGCGACTGGCATCGATGTCCCGGGAGAAATAATGTTCACCTGGAGTAATATCGAAAAACGAAGCCTATTCGGTAATGTCAGCTATCGTGACGATGCCGCGATCAAGCTAATCGAAGTACTCAAAAAGAAAGGGCTACCGATAGTTATCACCATTGCTCCTTTCGAAACGATGAACCAGCGTATTCCGGACGACTTAGCCGGATTGCCTTACGATCATCCACGGGTGATTAAGCGCTTTAAAGCCTTCATTGACTGGGTTTATCAGGTTACACAAGGTATAAATCCAGCTGCTATAGTTTTTGGTAACGAATTCGACGTTTTTCTCGCCTTCGAAACAGCGCAGGGCAAGGACCATTGGCAGGCTATAGACGGCTTGGTCGAACAAACCAGGGATTACGTGAAATCGCTGGCAGGCTGGTCCGATGTGCCTTTCGCGATCGAGCCGACCTACGCCGGGTTGGTTGGACCTTCCTGGCAACACTTGAAAAGTCTGAATCGGCATGCCGACATCATTGGCGTTAGCTACTATCCACTAGGTGAAAATACGGTACTGGCGCCGACAATATTAGGCCGACACTTGATGGACCTGTTTCGGATCTACCCGGATAAAAAATTCGATTTTTATCAGTATGGTTATCCCAGCAGCAAAAAAATTAACGGCAGCCTGGAAAAACAGCGTCAATTTATCGAACAAACCTTCAAGTATTGGGATAAATACGCTGACCGAATTCGAATCATCACCTGACATGGTCCAATAGATTGATACCACCCAGTTAAGAGATAATGAAACTTAACTGAGGTAACGATTAATGACAACGAGAAAGAAATATTCGAAAGAATTCAAACTGGACGCAGTCAGTCT
>Ga0126334_10000163_pt1 | contig 22168 bp, 21 predicted proteins | sample InaspJWI49metaG_FD_94491 | JGI IMG/M metagenome (GOLD analysis project Ga0126334, IMG submission 94491) | Marine gutless worms symbiont microbial communities from Oahu, Hawaii - Inanidrilus sp. 2 OAHU.JWI-49 metaG | ecosystem: Host-associated > Annelida > Digestive system > Unclassified...
AACTCAAAACTATGCTCGAACCCACTCCGAACATATAACGTGGTCTCTTCCTTCCCTTCCCTACTCTCTTAAAGATCTAAACAGATCCGCTAACCATGCGGCTCTGTACCCCAGAGGGAAACACCAAACTACCCACACTACCAAAAAATGTCAAGCGCATATCCACAAAATTAAAAAAACTGCTAAACCTAGGGCAATTGCCTTAGGCCTTGCCCGGTCACGCTCTTCTTAAGATAGAGCTGAACGCCGTCTGGGCTTCGCCAATGTAAGCGGCGTAATTCACAATACTTACCGCACTATGCAATGATACGGAGCAAATGATGCGAAAGGGAAATCGTCAGCTAAGATGTGCAATCGCCGGTCTTGGTAGAATAGGCTCGACGCTCCAAAAGGACGCCCTAAGGGAGAAACCGGCGGCTCATGCTGGAGCGATCGTTGAGAATCCACATACCATTTTGGCCGCGGGGGCGGATCCATCGGAAGAGCGCCGAAGGGAATTTCAAGTAGATTGGGGCTCGGTTCAAGTATATGACGATGCAGAGGAAATGGTTCGCAACGAGAGTCCTGACATACTTCACATAGCCTCTTGGACCGATACGCATCCAAAATTGCTTAGGATGGGATTCCGCTATCAAATTCCCGTGATAGTTTGCGAAAAACCGCTGGCCAATTCAGTAGCAGACATCAGACCGGTGATGGAATTGGCAAGGTCTAAATCGACCCGCGTGGTTGTAAATCACGAACGGCGCTTTTCGCGGGATTACCTATCTATCAAAGGGATTATTAGAAGCGGCGCGCTGGGCAGGCTGCTATCTCTGCATTCCCGGCTCTACATGGGCAAAAGCAAATCCAGTAGGGAAGTAATCTACCACGACGGCACCCATATGATTGACATCTTGCGCTTTCTTTGCGATGCGGAAATCGACATTCGGCAGGTCCTGGGGAATTCGGAGAAAAAAGGCGGAGGGCTTCTCGCCATTGCAAAAATCGGCGAAACCGACGTAACTATCGATATCTCGGGTAGACGCGATTATCTAGTGTTCGAATTGGATTTGAGTTTTACATCGGGAAGAATTCGTATTGGAAATGGAACATACGAAGTCTGGGAATCGGAGGAATCGTCTTACTATAGCGGTTTCCGGTCGCTGGTACGGAAAAAAAGAGAATGGAAGGGCGCTACTGAATATTTCTCCGGAATGATGAGCCACGTGGTTTCCCTGTGGATGAATCCTAGTAAGGCAAGCAAGTCCTCATTGGAAGACGGATATACTGCACTCAAAACGATAGACCGAATATTGAAACTCTCGGAGCCAAGCGATAGCGGTATTCTCATGGACTGATCGGCCTTGCAGTAATAAATGGATTGTAAAACCTGCCATGATTCACAAAAATTGCAACAGAGATTGCCGCGGCAGCCATACCGAAGCATATCGCCAGAGCGATGTAGTCGCTCTTTTGAGCCTTGCGGCGACTATACCAGGTTCTAGTTCTATGCTTGGCAAAGCCTCTAAGCTGCATTGCGTTTGTAATCACGTCTATTCGACCAAGCGACGAGAAGATTAGGGGCACCATTGTGGCAACTGCATTTTTGAACCGATGCCAGAACGAGGTTTTTTTCGAGATATTCAAACCCCGCGCCTGCTGAGATTTGGAAATATCGCGGTATACTTTTTGGATATCCGGAAAGTACCTTAGCGTTAGCGATACGGCAAAGGCAACTTTATAGGGCACAAAAATGGCATTCAGACTCGAGGCAAACTCACTCGGATCGGTTGTATACAGAAAGATTATCCCCAATGGGATAACGGAGCTGTACTTAAAAAGCTTAGAAAGCTGGTAAAAGGCTTGTTGATAGGTTACATTGTACCTCCCATAGATGCGAAACCAAAGCGTGTGGGATTCGTAAATCCGCGTACCGTGGTTGGGTGCGAAAATAAACGAAAGCACCTGGTTTATAATCAGGAAAATCCCTACATATATGAAAATAAGCTTCAATTCCCTGATTTTGATTTTTGCCAGCCTAAGAACTGTGAACGAGAAAACAAGAACCGCCGCAAAGAATCTGATATCGTAGGTGTACATTACAGCGCTGGTTAATAGCAAAAAACAGAGCAATTTCGAGAGTCCCGAGAGACGGTGAACAACGGTGTCCTTGAAGCGATAGTCAAAGATGGTCACAGCGCTTTTTCGTAGTCAACAAATCTATCAACCAGGGATTTCGGATTCCGAATAGACATTTCACCCGCTAGATGATAAAGCGAGGTTTCCTTAAGACTGGCCTCGCCAACTATCTTGGGATCTGTAAGGACCGCACTCGGATCGGCATCCTGGATTATCCTGCCCTCGCAGAAAACTATCGACCGCCTCGTATATTCGAGCATTAGATGCATATCATGCGTAATTAGAATAATCGTTATGCCAAGTTTATTTATTCGGCTCAGGAATTGCATTATATCCGTGTAATGGCGGAAGTCCTGACCCGCCGTAGGCTCATCCAGTATTATTATTTTTGGATCCAATATCAGAATCGCCGCTATCGTAACCCTTTTTTTCTGACCATAACTCAGCGCCGCAATAGGCCATTTCTTGAATCTGCTAAGTCCACAAATTTCCAGAACATAATCCAGTTTCTCATCGATTTCCTTCTGGGGAGTCTTTCTCAGCCTCAAGCCGGAAACGACTTCATCGTATACATGCGAGCAGGTTATCATTTGATTGGGGTTCTGCATTACATAGCCCGCGAAAGAGGCCCGTTCGTTAATCGGTTTACCAAAAACATCGATTCCGTTGAAGAATATTTCGGAACCACCGTGCTCTTCGAATCCGCATATCAATTTCGCGGTGGTGGATTTCCCAGCGCCATTCTTGCCTACAATTGAAAGCATTTCTCCGGCTTTAACAGAAAAATTTACATCAGTGAGCACCGGCGCGCCCTTGAGGTATGCAAAATCAAGCTTCTTAAGCGACAATACTTCATCCTCTGCCACCCTGTATTCTTTTTCGCTTATACTTTCATACCAATCGATGAAACTCGATCTTACTGACTTGAAATCCATCGACCAGATATAGGCAGGAAGCATTTCACTTGTAACATCAATCCCCGCATATTTCAACGCAGTGACATACAGAGGCTCTCTCAATCCGTAATCCGACAAGAGTCCGGATGCAATCATATCGTGGGGGTGCTTATCAGCTATTATCCGTCCATCATTGATTAGAACTATCCTATCAACTTCCCTATGCAGTACATCCTCGATACGATGCTCGATTATTATCGTTGTTCTAGACTCTCTAGGTTCCGTCTTGGCCCCAAGTTTGTGCATCCGATCGATCAATTCAATCGCATATTTCCCGGTTTGAGGATCCAAATTGGCCAGGGGTTCATCGAAGAGCAGGATATCCACATCGTCCACCAGAATTCCAGCCAGGGAAGTCCTCTGCTTCTGGCCTCCCGAAAGCTCCTGGGGGGGATGCTTAAGAAAAGCGCTCAAACCAACAGTCGAGGCAACCTCGGCTACCCGCTTGAGCATCGAATCCTGCGGGATACAGTCGTTCTCCAGTGCAAAGGCGATGTCTTCGGCAGCGGAAAGCCCGACAAATTGGGCATCTGTGTCCTGCATAACCGTGCCGACGGACTTCGATAGCTCGAAGATGCCAAGGTTTCTAACCTCGCGGCCCTTCACTACAAGCGAGCCTTCAATTTCGCCGGCATAGGCAGAGGGAATCAGTCCGTTAAGGCAGTATCCCAGCGTACTTTTACCGCTCCCGCTGGGCCCAATTATCAGTACTTTCTCCCCCGCCTGTATTTTCAAGTCTATGTCCTTCAAAGTTGCCCTCGACTGGGCAAAGTACTTAAAGGAATAGTTATCGAATATGATTGCCGGTTCCACCCCGGAAGCTATTCAAGTGTTCCCTTCCTAGGAATAGTTTTGGACCAAGCAAGCATTAGCAGTGTTCCCAATACTCCGCAAACAATTATATTGAAAATAGCCGCAAATACGCCTTGGGTGAACACCAGATTCACTGGTTCTGCATAGATAACGATGTCGAGCACCGGCGCGATGACCACCCAAGCCACAACGTTGCCAATAATCTGAATGAGATTCCACCTAAGAATGCCTTTGAATTTTAACTCTCCCTTTTCGAGTCCGGTTTTTCCATATGCCAAACCGAAAATAAATCCGCTAACACCGCTTGCTATTACCCAACTCCACCATGGGCTTCCATACTGTATTGCATCGCTAATTCCATGGCCTATGAACTGTACCAAGGCGCCCGCAATGGGACCAAACAGAACCGCCACAAGTGAACCTAGCGCATAGGCGGACTGAAACTGCGTTTCCGGAACCCATGAAGGGATCTTTACAAACATGAAAAGCACCATGAATAGGGCCGCTCCGATCCCAGTAGCTACAACCCGTTTCACATCGAATTTAAACATAGCAATTACCTCCGTTTTCCGGTTCATCGGAAATCTATACTTATCGTCCAATCGTAACCGGATGATATATTATATTTATCAGTGAAACTACCCCTATTGGCGCCGAGCGCTAGAAATCCAATTTCGTTGTTGTACAGCAGGTCTTTGCCTGCCTCAACTGCTCCAAAGGATTTTTCGTAAACCACCTCTCTCTGGTATCTAGTCTCATTCTTGTATCGAATCTCAATCTTAAGCCTCGAACCGAAATCAATACCCTCAAGCATCGAGATTGGAATATTTGTCCATAGCATCCCGAAGTGGGGATCCTCAATGTCGATCATACCCTCGATTCCGCCATCAACCATTTTTGCAGCAGGGAGCGGATGACAATAGATGCTCCCTACATCCAACTCCCTCCCTACTCCCTCAAAGCCAATGACACCGCTAGCCAAACGCGCCCCTGTGTATGCATACACGTCCCTTCCGTGAAAGACATGGAACTTCTCACTTCCCGGAAGACGATTCACCGATTCATCAATCTCCCTGAGCGCCTTGATTCCGATATGCTTGCATACATGAGTGAGTGTGCCGTTATCCGGCGTAATCACGTAGTGGCCCGCCTTTGTCGATGCTGCCACACTCCTTCTACTAGTTCCAACTCCAGGATCAACCACCGAAACAAAGACACAGCCGCTAGGAAAAACCGGGCAGGTTTGAAAAAGGGAATATGAGGCGGCCCAGGTGTTAAACGCCTCGATGTTGTGGGTTATGTCGAACATTCTTAGATTCGAATCAACTTTCAGAGCTACGCCATACATCTGGGCAACGGAGCCCTCCAGCAGGCCAAAATCGCTTTGAAAAACCAAAATTCCGTTTACGGGTTCCATTTCGCAAGCTCTCGAGCCTCGGACCATGCAGCCTAATGCCGTATCAAGGGAGGGGTATGCAAACTCCGGAGGCAGCCCATTGAGTTCGGGGTACGGCTCATGCCCTGCGGCGCCTTGCTAATCCGCACTCTTTCAAAGTTCAACACCCTTCTTGAAGCTTATCAACCAATCCTGCCCAGCGCCTACATCATAGGCCTTGGCGAAATTCCCACGGTTAATTGCAACACCGACATTGAGAAGTGAATTAATGTACACCAAAGTAACTCCTATGTTCACATTGTTAAAGGATTTCACATATTTGAGATCGTTCCCATACACCACTCTGCCGTGATGAGAGATTTGAACGCTTACATACTCGCCATAATCCACTTCGATTTTAGAGAACATCTCACGCGGACAGCTGGTCCAGAGGCTGCCATATCGGGCATCCAGGATATCGATACTTGCCTTGATCGTAGAATCGGAGTAGGCAGGGGGCACATGAGGGTGGGAAAGAAGCTTGTTGGGGGAGATTTTCCGGCCAACCTCGCTGATAGCTATATTTCCGGCCGCAAGTCTCGCGCCTGTGTAGGCATACAAATCCCTACCGTGGAAGGTATAAGAATAGTGGGATCCTTTCAGCCTGTTTGTCTCTTCTTCGATTTCGTAGCATTCGGCAATTCCCAATACTTGGGCAACATGGGTTAGCGTTCCATTGTCCGGGGTTACAATATAGTGCCTGCTGTTGGTTAGGGCGACTACGCTGCGCCTTTCGGTGCCAACCCCGGGGTCGACAACGGATACGAATACCGTGCCAGGCGCCCAGTACTTTATTGTCTGTATCAGGCGATAAGAGGCCTCCCAGGTGTTGAATTGAGGTATCTCATGGGTAAGGTTGTAGAGCCTCAGGTTCGAGGATACCGAGTGCGCAACTCCATACATTGATGAAACCGCGCCATCCAACAGGCCAAAGTCACTTTGAAAAACAATTGAACCATTAGTTTTCATTGAGTTCCTCCGAAGTGCCCGCGGATAGTAGTATAGCATGCTTTGCATCCGTTAGGAATCAGGTAATCGCCGTGGGGCGGGGGAATCCGTGATTCGCCTTGCAATGCCGTATCAGCTATTTTGCGATTTGACTTTTATCCGATTCTATCGAAGAATGGAATCGGAGGGAATTGGCAATCCGTTTTCAAAAACACTCGCCTCATGCTGAGCGACATCTTGCGCCTGCGCATACGGAAGCAGCCTCTGCTGCTGTTCATCTGGCCGCCTATAGAATTCGCGGGGTATTTCGGCGCCGGCACAGCTAGGCGGGAATGGTTCTTGCCCAGCAGAATGCTCCAGAATCATGATTTGTTCGAAGCCACTAGAATTGCCGCGAATCCCGAATCAGTATCGGAAGGGAGGTGAGAAGTGAAAATGCTGTTCCTCGGCCCTCCGGGGGCCGGTAAGGGTACTATGGCGGCCAGAATGAGCGCCTTGGTGGGCATCCCACATGTATCAACAGGCGATCTTTTTCGAGAGAATATCAAGAGGCAAACACCGCTGGGCACGAGGGTGAAAAAAATCCTGGATTCCGGCGGATTGGTGCCGGATGAAATAACGATCGAGGTGCTTAGAACCCGGCTTGAATTGGATGATGCCACTAGTGGATTCATTCTCGACGGCTTCCCAAGAACCATTCTCCAGGCCGAGGCCCTTTCTAAATTTAGCGATATCGATTATGCAATCGAACTTCAGTGCACTAGGGAGGTTCTAATCAGGCGTTTAACAGGGCGCAGATCTTGCCCTGTATGCCGACGTATCTACCATGTGGATTCGATGCCGCCAGCTGTGGAGAATATATGCGACGACGACAGCGCGCGCCTGTATATTCGGGAAGATGACAAAAAAGAAGCGGTTAAAAAACGCCTCGCTCTCTATGCGGAGGAAACCTGGCCCCTAAGCGACTGGTACAGAGCGAGGGGACTGCTTCGGGTTGTGAATGGCTCAGGGGAAGCGGATGCGGTTTTCGAGGAGATAAGGGAGATAGTGGTAAGCTAGCCTAGTCAAGACTCACGGGTTTGCTTTTGCGGCTTCTAGCTCTTCGAGTTTGATTTCAACGGTTTTTCTAATCATTCTATTTACAGCCTCCGGGGTTTCACTCGCGAGTTCTTCTATGAGTCCCTTATCGGAGAAACCCTCGCTTAGCGCCTGCTCCAACGCCTCGAAGCCCTTATCGTAGTTTTCAATCCTACTCAATCTCAGGCGGGCTATGTGCCACCAAGTTTCAGCAGAGTCGCCGCCGGCATCCAGCAATCGAATTCTATACCCCACAGCCTCTCGATACAGGCCCAATTCCTCGGAAATTTCGGCCGCCCCCTTGAGCGCCTGGCTGCTTTCGCCATTAAAAAGTGAATCAATATATAATTTCAAGGCCTCTTGTTTATTCCCCAGCAGCGCGGTGATTCTCGCCAACTCAATCCTGCTCTCGGAATTATCAAGCAGCTTCACAAGATATTTCCTATTTTCGAGGGTCCTTTCCGGTTGGCCCATGGCCTCGTAAATTTCGCATAGGGCCCCAAGGGCGGCTTCATCGACAGGGGAAACAGCTAATACGGCTTGGTAATAGTTTAGAGCCGCATCTAGCTTAGCACCCTTCCAACTCACCCATCCTAGGGCGCGCAGTACCGTAAGATTCCCGGGATCGCGACGAAGCAAAGCTTCGAGCAATTCAATGGCCTCCTCAGCATTCTCGCTCGGAGGCGAGGCGCTCCCATCAGTTGGCTTTGAATCTGCATGATTATCGGCATCGGCTACCAGAACAAGCGCTAGGTTGTAGGCGGCGGCAGCCATTTCCGGCTCATATTCGAGGGCCTGCCTGTAGTAAAGAATCGAGTCCTCCGTTCTGCCAACCTCGCGAAGGGCGTTACCCTGATTGTAGGCTGTAATCGCCCGTTCCCTGTTCAGAGTGCGGCAGCCTAGAAGTAGGAAAACCAGCAGGCTTACGAGGCCCGGGCGGATTGTCCGCCATCTGCCAGTGATACTGCCGCAAAGAAGCTGCGGGCTTATGCCAAGCGGCGAAGTGGGTGCGGTGCGGCCCTCCAAGCTATCCGCGAAGCCCATCATCCCCCAAAACCGTCCTCTCAATCTCTCTAACCTGCGACCGGTAAAGGGAGGCCATATTCGAGCCGTAATCCGCCACCAGTTGAATCATGCTCCGGGGAAAGCCATCATCCGAACCGTTTATCCTATCCCCTGCATCTCCGAGCCCCGGAAGGATATAGGCCGAGTCATTGAGAATTGGATCCATCCACAGCATGTAAACTTCCATGTTTTCGATCGATCTAACAGCTTGCAAGGAGCCCTGGAGAGCGGCAACCACATTGAGGGCCTTTATAGATCTAGGCTGGATTCCCTGCTCGAGAAGATACTTCACTATCGTAACTATCGATCCCCCCGTTGCATTCATCGGATCGGCAAACACTAGGTTCTTATCCTCAAGGCTCCGGAGATTGAAATAGGACATATCCAAATCCAGAACATATTCCATATCATCCTTCGATTTCGAATCGTCCCTTCTAATTCTGAAAAGTGCAAACGGCGTAACCATGCCGGTGGAGCTGTATTCCTGAATTTCCTTGCTCAAAATCATTGATGGCAGTAAGGCTCCGCGAAGCATTACGCACATCACTGTGTCCTTGATCAGCTCATCGACATCGGGAATCTTGTGCACCGCAAAATTCTGAATTGGATTTGTTACCGGCGTCTTTACTACCAGATGATTCTTCCGCCTCTTTCCGGCGCCGCCCCAGGCGAGATTGAAAAGCAGTTCATAGGCCCGTTGAATGTAGTAAACAAACTCCTCGTTGCCCGTCCGCGAATCTCTCAGTTTCGCAATCAGGCGCGACACCTCGCCATGCTGAACCGGAGGGGTTTCGAAGCTGTAAACATGCAAATCGGATTCGTTTGCAGTAACCTTCTGCATGAACTTCCCCATCTTCTCGTAGAGAGCTATAATCTTGTCTGTTTCTCCTTTTACCAAAGACAGATTGGCCTCACCCGCGGAAAGCTTCCGAAAGCAGCGCATTGCTTCACTGTAGTACCGGTGGAGATGCGCGATGTTCTCACGATCCGACTCGTTCAAAAAGCCATCCAAATCCGCAGTTCTCAAAGTTATCATATCGTTCAAATGGCAAGGAATCCTATCAAGTGCTTGGATTTATTATATGCTCCCATCCACATTTGTCGACTACATTTGCTCCTGTTTTCCTCATATCTTCTCACAAACGTCCTCGCGGTTTCTATATCTTTCTTGATTCGGATGCACTCATTTTTGCTTCAACTACAAGGATGCGAGACGACTGACGCCAGAGATCTCTCAAAAAGGGCGGGCGTCCGGCATACGCCGTTCTATAGAGGGAGTCGCCAAAGTCGATTTGCTCGTAGGCAAGCACTCTAAGAGTTCCAGAATCAACGCCGCCATCATCCGCGTGGTCGGCTCCTATAATGGCGTAGTTATCCGTCATCGCAAGCCCGGCTCCAAAACCATCGCCCGCCGAGCCATCCACCTGCACACACTGGATGCTAGTATCCCAGCTATTGGTGCCTGTTCTAACAAAGAGGTAGGCCGAGCCGGAATCAACTCCTAGTTCGAAATCGTCATGTCCGTGTGCGCCCACCATTGCATAGTTTCCAAAAATCGATACGGAATAGCCGAAATTATCATCCTCCGCGCCATTGGGAGCCAGAATCCTTGTACCGGCATCCCAGGAATTAGGCCCTATGCGATGAAACACATAGGCGGCTCCAATATCCTCCATGCCCTCATCATCGTATCCCAAGGCGCCCACAATTGCGTAATTTCCGGAAATCGAAACGGAGTAACCGAAATGATCTTTTGCGCCGCCATCGGGAGCAACGACTTTAGTACCGGAATCCCAGGTGTTCTCGCCTATTCTTTGAAAAATATAGGCCGATCCAGACCTAGGACCGTTCGGGGTATCGAAAAATGAACCTACAATTGCGTAATTTCCGGAAATCGAAACGGCGTTGCCAAAGAAATCAAATTCTGCTCCATCGGGAGCAGTAACTTCAAAACCCTCATCCCAGCTATTGGGGCCGGTTCTGCGGAAGATATAAGCCGAACCAGGACTGGTGCCTGTGTCGATGTTGGTAAGGGCGCTCACAATTGCATAATCTCCCGAAATCGCGACAGACCAGCCAAAATTATCGTTTATTGCGGCATTTTGCGGCTTCAATTTGGTTATGCTGTCCCAGCCACTGGCTGTTTTCCTAAAAACATACGCCGCTCCGGAATTGGGGGCATCATCATCTTCCAAGTAGGCGCCTACAATTGCATAATCCCCAAAAATCGCGACAGAGTGTCCGAAATAATCCTCTGCCTCCGCATCCGGGGCCACAATCTTGGTTCCGGTATCCCAGGTATTGGGGCCGGTGCTACTAAAAATATAGGCCGCGCCAGCCTTATAGCCTTTGCTTGCATCGCGAGAAACCCCGGCTATGAAATGATTTCCGGAAATAGAAACCGCCTTGCCCAATTGGTCGTCCGCGCTCAATCCGGAAATCGTAGGCGATGCGCTGATTGAACCATGATACTCCGATTGGCTTCCTAGCATCTGTAGGAAGTTGTCGCAGCCTGTTAATACCACATTCAGAATCAATAATCCAAATAAAAAGCTCTTTGACATCGGTTAACTCCTTGCAATCCCTATATGGTTTTAGAAGCATATTCCGTACCAATTAGCTTATTTCCTTTATCTATAAATAATTATATTCGAATGAGCCCATAACCTTAAATCGGTCGGCTAGTATGAAGAATTCATAAGAAAGGATCCTAATAAACTGTAATTTATTTATAAATAAAGACTTTACAATGCTAAAAGCGCCTTATGAAATCTGCATTGAGCAGGCGGGAAGATGGGCAGCGAGCGAACCGGGCGCCCAAGCATCTCCAGGGGGAATTGAACCCCCGTTGCCGGGATGAAAACCCGGTGTCCTAACCACTAGACGATGGAGACAGGTACTCCGCTTGAAGCGGACTTGAGCCGCAAAGGATTCGAACCTTTGACCCACGCCTTAAAAGGGCGTTGCTCTACCTCCTGAGCTAGCGGCCCCGCGGGCTAAGAATCTATACAGGACCCTCTTCCGTGTCAACGTTTTCTTCCGCGGAATCCGGATTCGGAATATAGAGGCAGCGGCGAGGGCGCGGGGCAGAGGCAGGCCAGCCGGCACGGCGTTTTATGAAGAAGGTAGGGGGGGCTTATTCGCGCTGGATGGAAGCTAGCCTTGAATGCGTTCTAGTCCTATTCGGGCCGCCTCTAGCGAGGGAAGCAATTCCAGAGCCCGGGTGTAAGCCTGGGCCGCGCCTTCCGTATCCTGAATTTGCTCCTTGGTGTATCCAAGCCGGGCCCACCAACTGGCAACCTGAGGGCTGTAGTAGAGAGCAGTTGAAAACGCTATATCGGCTCTATTGAATTCGGCAATGCGAAGAAACAATTCCCCCATGAAATAGTAGACCACATCGATCCGGTTTCCTGTAGAATTCAAGGAGACGTACTCCTCGAAAAGGGCGAGCGACTCGAGATTCCGGCCCAGGTAAAAGAGCGCCTCCGCCTCGATTTCGATTATTCTAGGATCGCCGCGAACCTCGTTTCGCGCCGCTCTTGCGTAGTTCAGGGCATTCTGATACTCGCCCATTCGAATATAAGACCAGCCAAGAACCGAGTAGGAATCCATTCTGTTTCTAGAATCATCCGCTCCATATAGCTCCAGTTCCTCTAAACAGATCCTCACCGCTTCGGCATATTCACCCTCGCGATAGAGTTCTAATGCATCTTGCCTCTGCTGCCCGTGAAGGTTTACTGCAAGCCCAGCAAGGCAGAGGACAATCGGGCCCCAATTCGCATATCTCATTTTGCGCCTTCCTTCGCGGCCTGCATGTGGCTCACACCGTCGAATCGACAACCAGTATCCATCACTATCTTTGGCGCGGTGATATCTCCAATCACCTCGGCATCGCCCTGCAGCTCCACTCTCGAACTTGCTTTAATACTGCCTCTAACCCTGCCGCGTACATAAACCGATGCCGCTTCTATTTCCGCCTCGACATTGGCTCTCGGTCCTACATAAAGATCGCCGCGGGCTCGAATTTTGCCATTGAAATGTCCCTTTATCATTAATTCCTTAGTAAACGAAATCTCGCCCTCAAAGCTCAGATCCTCGGCAAGAATGGTATCGAGTTTACTCTCATTGACATATTTCTCGTGTATCTCGGCCATCAAATGTCCTCCGGCAGTTCAATGGATTCAAATCTATCAAGCATCAGGTTAATAGCGGACCGAAGCCTGCTTCTCATCGCCGCGGTATGTGGATTGAAGCGCTGTAAATCGACAAATAGATCCCAGGGGTCGTTGCAAGTTTGCCGCACGATTTCCAGGAGATCCCTGTAGGCGGCTGTTCCTATCATGCTCGGATTAAGCCTTAGCTCACCTAAAACCCTACCTATGAAATGCGTTATTCCCTGTGAAAAAGCCGCTTCTTCATCGTGCTGTCTAGGGTCCATATCTATCACCTTAAGGCCCATGGCCTTGAAGTTTGCGCGCCAGAATCGAGCAGTGCTTTCATCCACCCGCAGGGGCGAGAATACCATCGGTAGTGATGCGATGCCACCCACTCCGGAGTCTGGACCAAACATCGGATGTGTGGCAAGTATCTCAATTTCCGGAGGAAGCAGTCTGAGCATTAGGCTTGCCGGATATACCTTCACCGAGCAGGTATCCATAACGAGAGTGCCTGGCCTTAGGCGCCCGGCAATTCTTTCAAGCACCTCTTCCATCGCGGAGATTGCCACACAAAGCATCACTACCGGAGCCGCAAGGCATTCTTTTTCCGAAACCCGAAGAACGCCAGGGGGGGTGGGCCTGTCCTTGCTGCGCGACCAACCAAACACGGTGTGGAAGGCGGCAAGCTGCGAGGCCCAAAATCCTCCAAATCGGCCAAGTCCGTAAACGCCTATTTCCATACTTCGCGCCGATCATAGCATCCGAGGCAGTCTATGGGAAAGTAAGGGGTTTTTTTGGTAGGAAGGAGATTGCTTTGGGCTGCTTTGCATCTCCAAAATAGCCCGCGGAAAGCCTCGGGCGCGGTAGATAATGAGAACATACTATGGCTTTCGAACCCGGCAGAGCCTCGGGCGCTGGCCTGATGAAATCCCCCCGCATCGAACTCCGCCCCTTAGATACACTCCTAGATTCAGCTAAGTCAGCACCCCCTCCCCTAGCTGCGCCAAGTACGATATAATACCGGAGAAATAGGAGCCATGTATGAATTTCACCGAAAAGATTGGCGAGAAGGCGCGCAGACTCTCTAGAAGCCTAGTGCTGCCTGAATCCACGGAGCCCCGCATCTTGAAAGCCGCAAGAACTGTTATCGATGAAAAAATAGCCAGGGAGGTTATACTGCTGGGAGAGCCGGCGAAGGTGGAGCAGGCTGCCGAAAAAGCCGGGGTGAACCTCTACGGAATGAGAATTGTACAGGCTAAAGAGTCGCCGGATTTTGATGCCTATGCCGAGCATTACTACCAATTGCGGGCGCATAAGGGAATGAGTTTGGATGAGGCCCGCGAGAAAATTGCCGGCCCCTTGAACTGGGGTATGATGATGGCGGCGAGGGAGGATGCCGACGCTATCGTGGCAGGCGCAGAAAACGCCACCGCCAAGGTGCTTATCGCGGGCTTCACCATTATCGGAACGGCCTTGGGAGTGAAATCCGCATCTTCCTGCCTTGTTATGGACTTCCCGGACAAGAGATGGGGCCAGGATGGCCTGATGATTTTCTCGGACTGCGCTACCATACCCAATCCAAGCCCTGAGCAGTTGGCCGAAATAACCCTGGCTTCGGCAAAATCCTGCAGAACCTACTTGGATGTCGAGCCTATAATCGCAATGCTTTCATTTTCCACGAAGGGCTCCGCCTCTCATCACCTAGTCGATAAGGTGCTGCAAGCGCTAAGTATAGTTAGAGAGCGGGAACCCAATCTCGAGGTTGATGGCGAAATGCAGGTTGATGCCGCGATTGATATAACTACGGCGCGGCAGAAGGCTCCATCTTCCACTGTTGCCGGTAGAGCAAACACCTTCATATTTCCAGATTTGCAAGCCGGCAACATCGGTTATAAGATTGCCCAGAGGTTTGCTGGGGCCGGTGCATATGGCCCCTTTCTTCAAGGTTTCGCGAAACCGGTTAGCGATTTATCGCGCGGCGCTTCGGTTAGAGACATAATTAGCACCTGCGCGGCCACATTGGCTCAATGAACGTTGCAATTGTCGGTTACGGACGCATGGGCCGGGAAGTAGAATCCGTTCTCTTAGAACGGGGACACGGGGTGAAGATTCGAATCGATGTCATGGGCAACGGCGATACCGAAGTTCTAAGCAGGAAAACTCTCGCTGGCGCGGACGGCATTATCGAATTCGCGCTTGCAGAGAACATCTTGAAGCGAATCGATATTTATGCCGAACTCGGCATCCCGGCGCTAATAGGCACCACCGGCTGGGATAAACTGCGAGAGGCCGCAAAAAATGCATATCGCATTGCAAGAGGGCCGATCATGCACGGAAACAACTTTTCCGTGGGCGCACATATCTTCTTCCGCCTTTGCGGCCATGCGGCCTCACTTATCAACAATGTAAATGAGTACGATACCGCCCTAATAGAATACCATCACGGAAAAAAGGCCGATTACCCATCGGGAACAGCCCTAAGCGCCGCCGATATAATCCTTGCCCAAATCAAAAGGAAAACTCAGGTGCTCACGGAGCTTCCCGCAAATTCCCCAATCCCGGAGGATGCGCTCCAGGTGGCGTCGATTCGCATCGGGGCTGCCCCGGGAACCCATGAAATGAGGATGGACTCAGCGGCAGATTTCATTACAATCTCACATCAGGCACTTAGCCTGGGAGGTTTTGCCCTCGGAGCGGTCCGCGCCCTTGAATGGCTTGAGGGTAGAAGGGGTTGGTTCGAGGTTGAAACATACATCAATGCCCTACTGGAAGGAGGCAAGCAGTGATTTCCGGAGTTCTAACCGCCCTAGTAACCCCCTTTGACGCCAATGCCAAGCTGGATATCAGCGCCTTGGACCGCATCGTAGATTTTCAAATAGAGCACGGTGTGGATGCCCTAGTACCCGTGGGCACCACGGGCGAAAGTCCCACGGTGAGCCACGAGGAGAATATAGAAATCGTAGAACGCGTTATACAGCGTTCCGAGGGCCGAATTCCGGTAATTGCCGGCACTGGCTCAAATAGCACGGAAGAAGCAATCAGGATGACTAAGCTGGCAAAAACCCTGGGCGCCTATGCGAGCCTCCAAGTAGCCCCCTACTACAACAAGCCCACCCAGGAAGGGCTCTATCGTCACTTCACTACCATCGCGGATAGTGTCGATCTGCCCATGGTTATCTACAACATTGCCGGCCGCACCTCGGTAAATATCGAAACCTCGACTCTGATGCGAATAGCTAGGCACCCAAATGCCATCGCGGTGAAGGAAGCCTCGGGAAATCTATCCCAGATGATGGATGTAATCAGCTCCAAACCCAAGGATTTCACTGTGCTGGCCGGCGATGACGCCATTGCCCTACCGCTTACGCTGCTCGGCGGCTCGGGAGTAATTTCGGTGGCCTCCAACATAGTTCCGCGCTACATGCGCCAGATGATAGGCGCCGCCCGCGGGGGCAATCTCGAGGAGGCCCGGACCATGCACTACGAGCTGCTGCCTCTCTTCAAAGGACTATTTCTCGAAACCAATCCCATACCCGTAAAGGCCTGTCTAGCCCAAATGGGCCTGATAGAAGCGGTCTGGCGCCTTCCCCTCTGCCCTCCAAGCGATGCAACCGCCAAGATGCTAAGAGACATACTCAAGGGGCAGGGTTTGTTGTAGAGGCCCTAGGAGCCGGCTCCCAAAGATGCTCCGGCCTGGCTTCTATACCAGTTCAGAAGTGGGCGAGCAGCGCCCATCAACATCGGGAGAGCGCCGGTGGAATCACAGAGAGGCGATACGCCTGAGTATTCGAACAGCCGAAATTCCATCTTTCGGAGGCTATGGCCCTCTTACCTACTGCGGTCCACCCAATCAGCCCCCAAGTTCGTGGCAGTATAGAGATTGCCGGGGTTCGCCACCGCGGCAAGCTTCTGCCCATCAGAGGACATCGCAATGGATGCCCAGTTTTTAGTCCCCTCGATTACAGAGCCGGTTGCCGTACTGCGATCAGTCCAATTAGCCCCTAAGTCCGTGGAAGTATAAATATGGCCTCTACTCGCCACCGCGGCAAGCTTAGTGCCATCATCGGACATCGCAATGGATCTCCAGTCTTTATTGCCCTCGATATCAGAGCCGGTACCACTGCGGTCAGTCCAAGTAGCCTTCGAGTCCGTGAAGGTATAGATATGGCCGCCATACACCACCGCGGCAAGCTTAGTGCCATCATCGGATATCGCAATGGAAAACCAGTTTTTATTGTCCGCGATTCCAGAGCCGGCTGCCGTACTGCGGTCAGTCCAAGTGGCCCCCGAGTCCGAGGAGGTATAGATATGGCGATTGTCGCCGATTTCGCCATTCACCACCGCGGCAAGGTACTGCCCATCAGGGGACATCGCAATGGAAAACCAGTTTCTATTGCCCGCGATTACAGAGCCGGCTGCCGTACTGCGGTCAGTCCAAGTGGCCCCCGAGTCCGAGGAGGTGTAGATATGGCCGTTATACGCCACCGCGGCAAGCTTCTCTCCATTACCGGACATCGCAATGGATGCCCAGTATTTATCCCCCGCGATAGCGCCTGTACTGCGATCAGTCCAAGTAGCCTCCGAGTTCGAGAAGGTATAGATATGGCGGCCGTCGCCGCTGGTGCCACCCACCACCGCGGCAAGCTTAGTCCCATCATCGGATATCGCAATGGATTCCCAGTTTTTATCCCCCGCGATTGCAGAGTCGGGGACAATGCTAAGATCTGCCCACTTCGCCCCCGAGTTCGAGGAGGTATAGATATGGCCGTCCCGTTCCACCGCGGCAAGGTACTGCCCATCAGGGGACATCGCAATGGATGTCCAGGTTTTACTGCCCGAAATACTCGCGCCAGGTTCTGAACTAGGGCCATCTGAACTAGGGCCATCTGAACTAGGGCCATCTGAACTAGGGCTAGACGCCATTTTGCAGCCAGCCAGCAGGGAAAGCGCCACTGCACAATAGATGAAATAAAAATTCTTCATAATGCTTATTATATATATCACAAAAAAATCGAATTGACAAGGTATTCTCAGTTTTTTTGCACTTTCGGGCAATACCGCGGCCGCGGACCGCCGAACTAGGCAGGGGCGATAGCTAGCCGGCGCCCAGAGATGCCTAGGCCTGACTCCTATGCCAGTTCAGAAGTGAGAGGGCGAGCAGCGCCCACCGCGCGCCTTTTCAAGCCGGAGCGCCCACCAACATCGGGAGGGCGCCGGTGGAATCACGGAGGGGCGATACGCTATCTACTATTCAAAGAGCCGGAATTCCATCTTTCGGAGGCTATGGCGCGCCAATACTCGGGGCTCTACTGCGGTCTATCCAAGTGACACCTCCGTCAGAGGAGGTATACAGGCGCCCGTCAAATTCCACCGCGGCAAGCTTAGTGCCATCAGGGGACATCGCGATGGATGCCCAGTCTTTACTGCCCGCGATTCCAGAGCCGGTTGCCGTACTGCGATCAGTCCAATTAGCCCCCGAGTTCGAGGAGGTGTAGATATGGCCGCCCCACGCCACCGCGGCAAGGTACTGCCCATCAGGGGACATCGCGATGGATGTCCAGTCTTTATTGCCCGCGATTCCAGAGCCGGTTGCCGTACTGCGATCAGTCCAATTAGCCCCCGAGTTCGAGGAGGTGTAGATATGGCCGCCCCGTACCACCGCAGCAAGGTACTGCCCATCAGGGGACATCGCGATGGATGTCCAGTGTTTATTGCCCGCGATTCCAGAGCCGGTTGCCGTACTGCGATCAGTCCAATTAGTCCCCGAGTTCGAGGAGGTGTAGATATGGCCGTTATACGCCACCGCGGCAAGGTACTGCCCATCAGGGGACATCGCGATGGAATACCAGTCTTTATTGCCCGCGATTCCAGAGCCGGTTGCCGTACTGCGATCAGTCCAATCAGCCCCCGAGTTCGAGGAGGTATAGAGATGGCCGGGGTTCGCCACCGCAGCAAGTTCCTGCCCATCATCGGACATCGCAATGGAATACCAGTTTCTATTGCCCGCGATAGCGCCTGTACTGCGGTCCCTCCAAGTTTCTCCCGAGTTCAAGGAGGTGTAGATATGGCCGTTATACGCCACCGCGGCAAGCTTCTCCCCATTACCGGACATCGCAATGGATGTCCAGTATTTATTCCCCGCGATAGCACCGGTATCACTGCGATCAGTCCAATTAGCCCCCGAGTTCGAGGAGGTATAGATATGGCCGGGGTTCGCCACCGCGGCAAGTTTCTCCCCATTACCGGACATCGCAATGGATGTCCAGTTTTTATTCCCCGAGATGGTGCCGGTACTGCGATCAGTCCAAGTGGCCCCCGAGTCCGTGGAGGTATAGAGATGGCGACCGTCGCCGCTCTCGCCACCCACCACCGCGGCAAGGTACTGTCCATCATCGGACATCGCAATGGATGTCCAGGTTTTATCCCCCGCAATTTCAGAGCCAGCTGCCGTACTGCGGTTCGTCCAAGTGGCCCCCGAGTTCGAGGAAGTATAAATATGTCCATAAAACACCACTGCGGCAAGCTTCTCCCCATTACCGGACATCGCAATGGATTGCCAGTATTTATCCCCCGCGATTCCAGAGCCGGCTGCCGTACTGCGGTTCGTCCAGGTTTTCCCCGAGTTCGAGGAGGTATAAAGATGGCCGCCATTAACCACCGCGGCAAGTTTCTCCCCATCATCGGACATCGCAATGGAATGCCAGTATTTATCCCCCGCGATTCCAGAGCCGGCTGCCGTACTGCGGTTCGTCCAATTAGCCCCCGAGTCCGTGGAAGTATAGAGATTGCCGGGAAACACCACCGCGGCAAGCTTAGTCCCATCAGAGGACATCGCAATGGATGTCCAGTTTTTATTCCCCCCGATTACAGAGGCAGAGCCGGCTGCCGTACTGCGGTTCGTCCAACTATCCCCCGAGTTCGAGGAGGTATAGATATGGCGGCCGTCGCCGCTGTCGCCCCACGCCACCGCGGCAAGGTACTGTCCATCATCGGACATCGCAATGGATGTCCAGTTTTTATTGCCCGAAATATCCGCGACAGGCTCTGAACTAGGGTCATCTGAACTAGAGCTAGATGTCGTTTTGCAGCCAGCCAGCAGGGAAAGCGCCACTGCACAATAGATGATGTATAAATTCTTCATAATGCTTATTATATAATCATATATCACAAAAAATCGAATTGACAACGTATTCTCAGTTTTCTTGCACTTTCGGGGGATACCGCGGCCGCGGGTCGCCGAACTAGGAAGCCAGATGACTAGCGATAGCGAGCCGCGCCCAAAGATGCTCCGGCCTGGCTTTTAGCCACTCAAAAGTGAGAGGACGAGCAGCGCCCTCCGCGCGCCTTTCCCAGCCGGAGCGCCCACCAACATCGGGAGAGCGCCGGTGGAATCACGGAGAGGCGATACGCTATCTACTATTCAAAGAGCCGGAATTCCATCTTCCGGAGGCTGCCTCTTACTCACTGCGGTCCACCCAAGCAGCCCCCGAGTTCGAGGAGGTATAAATATGGCCGTCATTCTCCACCGCGGCAAGCTTCTCCCCATTACCGGGCATCGCAATGGAATACCAGTTTCTATTGCCCACGATAGCGCCTGTACTGCGATCACTCCAAGTAACCCCCGAGTTCGAGGAGGTGTAGATATGGCCGTTATACGCCACCGCGGCAAGGTACTGCCCATCAGGGGACATCGTGATGGATGCCCAGTCTTTGTTGCCAGGGATAGCGCCGGCGCTCGGAGCTCTTACTCACTGCGGTCCACCCAAGCAGCCCCCGAGTTCGAGGAGGTATAGATATGGCGACCGTCGCCGCTGGAGCCACCCACCACCGCGGCAAGCTTCTCCCCATTACCGGACATCGCAATGGATATCCAGTTTTTATTGCCCGAGATGGTGCCGGTACTGCGATCAGTCCACTTCGCCCCTCCATTAGAGGAGGTATAGATATGGCGGCCGTCGCCGCTGGAGCCACCCACCACCGCGGCAAGTTCCTGCCCATCATCGGACATCGCAATGGAATGCCAGTATTTATCCCCCGCGCTTCCAGAGCCAGCGGTACTGCGGTCCCTCCAAGTTTCTCCCGAGTTCGAGGAGGTGTAGATATGGCCGCCGTCGCCGCTGGCGCCACCCACCACCGCGGCAAGTTCCTGCCCATCAGGGGACATCGCGATGGAATACCAGTATTTATTCCCCGCGATATCAGAGCCGGTACCACTGCGGTCACTCCAAGTTTCTCCCGAGTCCGTGGAAGTATAAATATGGCCACCATACACCACTGCGGCAAGTTTCTTCCCATCTTCGGACATCGCAATGGATTGCCAGTTCTTAGGGCCCGAAATTCTAGAGCCGGCTGGTGTACTGCGATCAGTCCAAGTGGCCCCCGAGTCCGTGGAAGTATAAATATGGCCATAATACACCACCGCGGCAAGCTTCTTCCCATCATCGGATATCGCAATGGACATCCAGGTTTTATTGCCCGCGATTGCAGAGCCGGTTGGTGTACTGCGGTTCGTCCAAGTTTCTCCCGAGTTCGAGAAGGTATAGAGATAGCCGCCAAATACCACCGCGGCAAGTCTCTCCCCATCAGAGGACATCGCAATGGAATACCAGTTTCTATTGCCCGAAATTTCAGAGCCGGGGACAATGCTAAGATCTGCCCACTTCGCCCCCGAGTTCGAGGAGGTATAGATATGGCGGCCGTCGCCGCTGGCGCCACCCACCACCGCGGCAAGCTTCTCCCCATTACCGGACATCGCAATGGACTGCCAGTTTTTATTGCCCGAAATATCCGCGCCAGGTTCTGAACTAGGGCCATCTGAACTAGGGCTAGACGTCATTTTGCAGCCAGCCAGCAGGGAAAGCGCCACTGCACAATAGATGATGTATAAATTCTTCATAATGCTTATTATATATATCACAAAAATCACAAAAAATCGAATTGACAACGTATTCTCAGTTTTCTTGCACTTTCGGGCAATACCGCGGTCGCGGGTCGCCGAACTAGGCAGGGGCGATAGCTAGCCGGCGCCCAGAGATGCTCCGGCCTGGGCTCTTGGCCAGATCCTGGCCCGTTTAGAAGTGAGAGGGCGAGCGCGCCCATCGCGCGCCTTTTTCAGCCGGAGCGCCCATCAACATCGAGAGCGCGCTAATAGAATCACGGAGGGGCGATACGCCTGAGTATTCGAACAGCCGAAATTCCAACTTCTGTAGACTATGGCGCGCCGGTGTTCGGGGCTCTACTTCGGTCTGTCCAAGTAGCTCCCGAATTCGAGGAGGTGTAGATATGGCCGGGAAACACCACCGCGGCAAGTCTCTCCCCATTATCGGACATCGCGATGGAATACCAGTATTTAACCCCCCCGATTACAGAGACAGAGCCAGCTGCCGTACTGCGGTTCGTCCAAGTAGCCCCCGAGTCCGTGGAGGTATAGATATGGCCGAAAAGCACCGCCGCGGCAAGCTTCTCCCCATCATCGGACATCGCAATGGAAAACCAGTTTTTATTGCCCTCGATAGCGCCTGTACTGCGGTCCGTCCAAGTAGACTCTTCATCAGTGTAGCTATAGAGATGGCCTCTACTCGCCACCGCGGCAAGCT
>Ga0126334_10000171_pt1 | contig 21413 bp, 17 predicted proteins | sample InaspJWI49metaG_FD_94491 | JGI IMG/M metagenome (GOLD analysis project Ga0126334, IMG submission 94491) | Marine gutless worms symbiont microbial communities from Oahu, Hawaii - Inanidrilus sp. 2 OAHU.JWI-49 metaG | ecosystem: Host-associated > Annelida > Digestive system > Unclassified...
CGACTGCGTCAGGCTCGACAAAGCGGATTAATCGGAGGTGGAAACTAGCTCAATGCATTTGGGGGGTGGGTCAAAAATATTGTCCGACAGGTGGGTCAATTAATTTTGTCCGTTGACACCAGTTACTCACCGCGCAGAATACGGGACTCGACCGCGCGATACGCATTATCGGTTTCAGCGAACAGACATGCGGCCTGCCCCTGGTCGTAGCGCGCGCGCAATACTCGCGACAACAATGCACCCGCTATCTCGAGGCACTCAATCAGGCGCTGCGACAGACTGCCGACGAATTCAGACAGACGCTGTATCTCGATCATTTCGAGAGTGTCGAATTGGACGATTATCGATCGATCCTGGCGCTCGAAAACTATGCCATCGAAGCCGGTTACGCGACATTGAATTAGTCGTTGCCGAGCCGCCTGCGCTGCTCTAAACTCGGCGCAAAACAACGGGCTAGTCCCTCATTTTAAGGAACGGCGATTCGATGTGGAAAGACCTTGGCAGCTCCTGGGCGATACTGCTCGGCATCGGTTTCATGATGCTCGCCAACGGCTTGCAGGGAACCTTGCTCGGGGTTCGCGCAGGCATCGAGGGTTTTTCCACCTTCAACACCGGTATCATGATGTCGGGTTATTTCATCGGCATGTTTGTCGGCTCGATGATCGCTCCCTGGCTGGTCAATCGCGTCGGCCACATCCGCGTGTTTTCGGCGCTGGCTTCGCTGGCATCGATCTCGATTCTGTTTCACGGCGTCTACATCGACCCCTGGCTGTGGATGGCGATGCGAGTATTAACCGGAATCAGCTTCGCCGGATTTTACGTCGTCACCGAAAGCTGGCTCAACGATCGCGCCAGCAATGAAACCCGCGGCAAGATACTGTCGATTTACATGGTTATCGTTACCGGCGGCATGGGCGTCGGTCAGTTTCTGTTGAACCTCGCCCAACCCGATGCCATCGATTTGTTTATCCTGATCTCGGTTATCATTTCGTTTGGCTTGATTCCGATTCTGCTGACCGTAAAACCCGCGCCTAATTTCAGCACTTCGTCTAAAATGTCGGTCGCCGAGTTATACCGGGCTTCGCCTTTGGCCACCATCGGCAATTGCCTGACCGGTATGGCGCATGGCACCATCTTTGGTCTGGGTGCGATCTACGCCAGCCAGGTGCTGGTGGACTTGAAATCGGTCTCCCTGTTCATGGCCTGTTTTCTGATCGGCAGCCTGGTTGCCCAGTGGCCGGTGGGTCATATCTCGGACCTGATCTGCCGGCGCGTGGTAATGGCGGGACTATCGGTAATCTCGATTATCTGCTGCGTGCTGGCGGTGGCCCTCACCAAAGGCAGTCTGATTTTCTATCTGGTTATCACGCTACTCGGCGGAGCCGCGATGCCGATGTATTCGATTTGTATCGCCTATGCCAATGACCGCCTGGAACCGCATCAAATCGTCGGCGCCAGCGGCAGCCTGGTGATGATGTCGGGGTTTGGCGCCATGACCGGACCCATCCTGATCGCATTCTTCATGGAATTATTCGGCATGGAATACTACTTCTGGGGAATAGCGACCGTGTTCGGCATGATATTCTTTTTCACGCTGATCAGAATCGGGTCGCGCGCGGCCGTGGCCATCAAGGATCAGCCGATGCTGATCGTGGGACCGATAGGCACGCCGATCGCGGAATTTATCGCGCCGGATTCCATCGAGTACGCCGAAGCCGTGGCCAAGCATGAAGCCGAACAACTCGACCTGCGCGACGATATCACCGAACGTCAACTGTGAGGCGAGCGTTAATTATTGCCTGTTCGGCGGGTAAACATAATCGGCATCGGCCGATTAGGCGACGTTCGACTAAAACCAGATCGATGTAAAGAACCGGGTAACCGTGGCATCGAAACCGTAGGTCGATTCCTCTCCGGTGGGGGCATTGTCGGTTAGATCGCGGAAGTTTTCGTAATCGAAACTGATCCAGTCGATATTCAGATTGATGCTGCCGCGTTCAATCGTACTCCAGGAGCGGCCGAATTCCCAACTCGCACCGAGCCCGATGGTGGAACTGGTGAAGCTGCTCAACTCCTTGTCACGCGCGCGAAACTCGGTGGCTTGCGGACCCGGAAACAGATCGCTGTAAAAACTTGCGCTGGATTGATCGTGAAACCGATAGCTGGCTTCGAACAGCCATTCTTCGCCGAATGGCATCGTATAACCGACTTCATAGGTGGTGGCCTCGATATCCCAGGTGTCATCAAAAATCCGCACACCACCGTGAATTGCCGAACGTTGCGGCAGGAAGTAGTTGGCCCGTAACGCAATTGCGGTACTGGTGCGGGTGCGCGGATAGTTTTCCCCCTCGAAGGAAAAACCCGTACCGGAGATAAAACGGACCTGGCGATAAGGATTGTTGAGATAACCTTCGTCGCTAATCGTTTCATAAGTCGCCGCCAGCACCAGGTTCTTAGTCAAAATCTGGGATAGCCCCAGACGGTAACTACGAACTTCGGACTCTTCCTCGAAGGCGGGGTCACCGGTTCTTTTGATTGTGTTATTGCCGAGCGCGAACGACATACTGACCGTCGTCAAATCGCCAAACATATCCTGCGAGATGGCGAGGCCCAGCGTTTTGGCGTCGAAGTCATTTTCTTCGCTCACCGTATAGCCCAGACTCATGGTCGTCTTTTGGCGCAGATAATCCAGACTGATGCCATTCTCTTCGCGTTGTTCGGTGTATTCACTGGCGCTGACCACGACGTCGATCGAGGCGCTGATCACATTGTCGACATAGTGATTCAGGCCAACCGATATGCTGTCGCCGACATTCTTGCGCAGCAGCAGCGAAGGCCCGTCGATTTCCGCTCCGCCGCCGTCGTAACGGTGGTACAACAAATCCGCGCGTTCCTCCGGCAATACCGCCGCGGCCGCAATTCCCGCCATCGAAACCAGGCCGAGGAATAGTGCGCAGCGAATGCCGGCTGCCGGCTTGCGCGAAACAGTCGCAGACCCCGGGGGGCGGTCGCGGAAAATAACCAACAACGCGAATACCGCCTAGTTGCAGCCGCAACCACCACCGGTCGCTATGCCGGCGCCGCGCGCACCTTCACGCGAATCGTATACGTGGTGAAGATAACTCGACGATATTGGATCGCGATTGAAATTCATCACGGGATCCGCCAGATTGGCGCGCTCGTAGGGTTTGACCCAGGGCTCGATGGCGCAGCCGGAGAGCAGTAGGGTTCCGATTAGTAGCGGGATTAACAGAAATTGCCGCACGGCATTACTCCCGCACCAGCTTTTTAACCATTTTACGGTATTTTTTCTCATCACCCGGTTTATAGCCCTTGTGCAAAAATCGCATGTTTCCATCCCGATCCACCACTACCGTAGTCGGCATCGCGATCACTTTATACAGTTTGCTGACTCGATTATTGCTATCCAGCAGCACCGGAAAATCAACCGGAAAATCGTTCAGAAAACCGCGCGCGTTATCGGCCTGTTCCTCGACGTTCACTCCCAGCACGGTAAAACCCAGCGGCTGGTATTTTTTGTGCAAGGCATTCAACAATGGCATCTCTTCGCGACAGGGGCCGCACCAGGACGCCCAGAAATTGATCAAGACGACGTTACCGGCCAATTCACTAAGCTTGAGATTCTTGCCGCCGAGCGATTTCAGAGTAAAATTCGGCGCCGGTCCCGCACCCGCGGCCGCGCTCGCCGGGCCGGCAATCCCAATGGATAGCGAAGCCAACAGGATCAGGCTTAATCCGACTGTCGATAATTTGCTCTTCATAATCTTTCTCCTAAAAAAACAGGTTCAACGACGCGGTGAGCTCCAGATTATTGGTGGATTCATCTTCGCCAAACACATCCTGTTCAAAAATCAAATCCCGCATTTCGATATCCAGACTAAATCCGTCGGCAAACAAAGTACGGTGTCCAACGCCATAACCGATCGTAAATCGATCGTCGCCCGCAAAGGTCGTGGTGCCGACTCCGGCGGACAAATAAAGCACTGTATTAAATGTAGTCGAATCGGTGACAAATGCCTCCCCCGGAAACAGGTTGAATCCGAGGCTGACGAGGTAATACTCGAGCTCGCGTTCCTCATCGGACAATAGCGGCGCGCCGCCGCTCAATCTTTCGAAACTGGTTTCCCCGACCTCGCTGGTGCCGTAGGAAAGCTGCACAAAAAAATCTTCCGATACGTGATAACCGAGTTTAACCCCGATGACGACGTTGGTATCGAAGTCTTCGACCGCCAGGTAACCGCCGTATACCGCAATTTCGAAATCATCCGAATCGATCAGCGACTCATCGAACTCGGTGCGCTCTATCTGGGGTTGAATCAGATTGGTTTGTTCCTCCTCGTCGCTTTGCGCCAAAGCCCCGGTCCAGGGCGCGCCAGCGGCTAGCAAACCAAACACTAGAAAAATACTGCGAAACCGAATTTCCACTCGTTTACATCCTCGTTGTCGTTGCGGGTGCTATTGGCCGAAAAAATAATATATTCGTTGAATTCGAGCCGAAACAAAAAACTGCGGCTGATATAGCGCTGAATGCCGATTCCGAATTGCGCAAAATCGTTGCTGTCGTCACGGGTCGAAATCAGAGTTGCGCTCGGGCTGACTTTTATTCTACCCAATCCCAGGGTCATGTATGGAGAATACTTTAAATCGGGCAAGGGCTGCATCACCGCATTCGCTTTCAGAAAAGTGGCGCTGGACTTGCGGCCTACGGACTGCCCGAAATGCAGCTCGGCGGCGAGATTTTCGCTGAACGAATAGGCGGTGAACAGGGTAAATACCGGCGCCGATTCGAACTCGCCCCCGATCACCCCAAGCACCCAGTTGCGCTGCGCGAAATCCTGCTGATCGAGTTCGGCGAGATTAAACTGTTCACCCGACGGCAATAAGGTCTGACGCATCTGGCTGCGGCTGGCCCAACCAGATTTACCGTCGTCGGTTACGATCTTGAACCAGTCGGTCTTACGCCGCAAAATGCGCACCTCGACGCCGCGATCGATCACGTAAAATATCGGGTAACCGGCGCCGGGGCCGGAGTGGAGTTCGATAAACGGATCGGCGATGGTAACGCGCAAGGACTCGGCGTCTTTTTCGGCCGTTTTCAGCGACGACGATGAATCCTCTTGCTGCGCCTGGGCAAACGCCGAATCACCAATAGCAGCTAGCAACAAACACAGGCTGGGCAAAAGAATCCCCTTGAATCGTCTCAAGATTTTATTCCCGCATGAAATCAGCCACTAATTTAGTTTTGTGGCGCCGCCGGGTCAAATGGATCGTTGAAATTTTGCGCACCCAGATCGATCCACTCGCTGATCAGTTTCAATTCGGCGGGGCTCAGCATCACCGTATGATCGACGCTGCCCGGCGGTAATGCGCGCCCGGCCTCGAGCTCGGTCCCGGTCATCTTTTCGATAAAGAAGCTGCGGCGGGCGCCGGCCGTCGTCATTATCCGCGCGATTGCCGAGGCGGGATCGGGAATCGTGCCGCCGTTGCCGTCGGGTATCGTAAAAAGTTCGAGTTGATTAGCGCCCGCATTAAAGAATTGACCCTGCCTGGGATTGAACATTTGATCGAAAGAACGGAAGCGGTCATTCGGGTCCTGATTGGGATCGGTGGTCAAATCGAGTTGCCCATAGGGCAAGCGCGTACCGCCGAGGCTGGTATGGCAACTGATGCAGGTCTCGTCGCCGACGCCATCCAGGTTCACGGTATCCATCACGATAGGCGTGTTAGTCGGATCGCCCGCGGTCGGATTGGCCGGCGCCAACGGCGTGAAGTCATCGACCGCGTTGACATCGCGGTCGAGCTGGAAGATGGCATGGATATGCGGCGGATAATTAATCGTCACCCGGCATCTATAATCCCAGGTCGCGCAAAAAATATTGGTCGGCGGCGTCATCGCGGCATTCAGATCGGTGTAGCGGTAGGCATAACTCGCGTCGGGTGCGCGCACGCCGGGATCGGTCCAGTAATCGTCGTAAACCAAATCGGCGCTTAGCGTCGGTTGATTGGCGACGGCGACGCTGTCGAAACGCACCTCGGCCATGGTTTGCCCAAACGCCCCCGTATATGGGCTGGGCGGCGCCGAACCCGGGACCAGGGTATTGACGAAGCTTAAACCGGCGGGCAGGCCGCTATTGATCGATGGCGCCTCGCCGTCGCTGCGCGCATGAATCTCGGGCGGATTGCCGCCATTGTTGAGGTCGTGGCAGCCGACGCAGCTTAGCGTATCTCCCGGCTGCACGTGGAACCAGTTTTCATGGCTCGGGCCGATGCGGCGGCCTTCGCCGTCGAGCACTTCGACCGCCAACGGGATAAATGCCGGCACCTTGACCTTGACCGAACCGTCGGGTTCGACCGGTGCATAGCCCACAATCTGGCGCATACCGCGACTGCGCTGTGGCCCGAATGCATTACCGTCGAGATCGGGCGGATTAACCAGCGTCGGATCGTCGGGATCGGGAATGCCGACCGACTTGACGAAACGCACGAAGCGCGCCGGGCGCTCGGCCGCGAGCGCATTTAGCGGATCGGCAAAATCCTGTACCGAATTAATACCGGGAGCCGGGGTACACTGGTTGAAGTAACAGCCGTTGAAGCTGCCGTCGCCCATATCGTAAACGCTCTTGATATTGACCACGCCAACCAATTCGCTTTGCCAGCCGGTATCGAGCTGACCGAGCAGCTCGCGGTCGAAAATAACCTGCGGCCGGGTTCGGTTCTCGAGCGCAATCGCTTCGCTGATGACCCTGCCCGCCTCCGCCAGTACCAGCGGTTTCTCGGTATCGACATCCATATCGTAAATCCAGATCGAGTAGGCCGGCGACCTTTCGACGGCGTTTGGATCCGACAGATAGGGATCGATACAGGGCCGGATCACATTGTTCAATTCCAGCTGGCAGGTAGACTTGCTGACCAGTATTCGATTCGAGCCGTCCCATAGCGGAAAGGCGGTCGCGTAGCGGCCGTTGGCCGAGATCGAGCCGTCGTTGGCCACGTTAGTAATCGTGGCGGCGCGTTGCGCCGGGCCGGGCAAACCTGGCAAGGACCACAGCGGCTTGCTGATATCCGCATAACTATCGACGCTGACGACGACGATATCGCCGCCGTCGAAGGTATCGTCGAACGGTTTGGTAATTACCATCAAATCGCCGTTTTCCATCTCGCGCAAGTTGGTAAACTGGACCGCGGCGCCGCCGCTGCCGGTATTATGACTGCGCGACCCGTAAAGAATCTGGGTATCGCTGCCGTCGGGATTGGCGCTATAAAGGTTGATCTCATCGTTGCCGCCGGCATTGTCCCAACGGCTGAAAACGATTCGCCCATTCTGGTAATTGGTCAATACCTGCGGATAAAGATCGTGACTCTGGTTGAAGGATATCTGGTGAATACCACTACCGTCGGCATTCATCACATGCAGCACCAGCGCCTGCACACCCTCGTCTTCGTCGAGCGCCGAGTATCTCGGGCGACCCTCATTGATCAGCATTTCACGTGCTTGTCGCTGGCGGTTCGAGGTAAACACAATGCGCCCATCGGGCAGGTAAGCGGGGTAGAGATCGTCGCCTTCCTCGGCGGTCAGCGCAGAGGATATGATCATTCGAAGCTGATTGGTTTCCAAATCGTATTCGTAAATATTCCAGCTGGGGAAGGGCGCGTTGTTCGGATTCGGGTCGAACAGCCGCAGCGAAAATATGAGCTTGGTGCCATCGTGACTGGCGTTCAAGCCTTTGACGTCGCCGATACCGGCGGTAACCGAGCGGGTTATATTGGTTTCGTCGCTGCCGCTGCGCAGATAAACGTCGCCGCCCGAACTGAACAGTTCCGGTTCGCGCACATCAGTCTGCACCTCGTCCCCCTGATCGTCGAGCGGGATCGGGCGCTTGATATAGGCAATCGGTATTTCGACAATGCCCGGGTCGATGCCGGCACCCGAGTCTTCGCCCGGCTCACAGGCGCCGAGAGCCAACAGGAGCGGGCACAGTATCGACAAACCCCAGCGGTTGAACCGGGTTTGCATGCGGGTTGCCGCCGGCGCCAGGGGTTGAGTTCGTATATCTGCTGTCGCTTTCATTATTCCTTACTTAACGCGCGTTTCCATTCAAGAGTATCTTCGAATTTCAGTCACGATCTTCCGAATTCTGACCAAACGCCGTTTTTTACTTACCAACGGTATACGGAAGTGTAGGTCACTCTCGTAAACTTAATATCACAGGGTTTTGCTATGGATAAGTTAACAATCGTTGGGATTAGAGCTTATGCAGTATTAACCAATTGGTCAGGGATTATTTGAGTTTTGTGAATTATTCCCGGCGGCAATATCCCTTGGAGCCGACTTGCTGTGCTAGATATAGTCGCTAACAAAACTAACAAAACTGAACCCGGGAAATAACGATTCAGTCAGGAGAGAGTTGGAGTTGTCGATGGAAATGAAAAACAAAATATCGCTGCCTCTGGTAATCGTGGCAGCGCTGACGAGCCAGCCGCTGTGGGCCGATGCCCAGGACAGAGCGCAGGCTAAAAGAATCCACGACCGGCTCACCGGCGTCACCGCCACCAATGCGACCATCGACGCCATGGAAACATTGCTAATCAGTGACCCTAGCGGCAAGTTAGCAGCCGAGTATGCGATCGACACCGCGCAAAACCCCGACGCCCATGCTTTTTACAACGTCACGCTGAAGAACTTCGCCGCACCCTGGACCAACGAAGAACAAACCGTGTTCACCCCGCTCAACGATTACTCGGCTACCGTGATTGGCTTGATACGCGACGGCGGCGACTTCAGGCAGATACTGCATGGCGATATTATTTATCGCGGTGATCCCGCTCTTGGCATTGCTGCCTACTCAAATAGCAATAACAATCATTATGAACAACTCGAAGCGCTCGGGCCCACGGTCGGTAACCTCGCCGATCCAAATATTCTCGAAGGCAGCATAACTCAACCAGGCATAACCCAGAGTTCGGTAACCGGTCTGGCCAGCGGCGCAACCGCGGGCGTGATGACTACCCGCGCGGGCGCCATGGCGTTTTTCTCCGAAGGCACCAACCGCGCGATGTTTAGATTCACCTTGATGAATCACCTGTGCACCGACCTCGAGCCGCTGAAGGACGTATCGCGTACCCCCGACCGGGTGCGGCGCGACGTCTCGCGCAGCCCCGGCGGCGACAGCCGCATCTTTCTAAACGGTTGTGTCGGTTGTCACGCCGGCATGGACGGCATGGCGGGCGCCTTTGCCTATTACGAATGGGATTTCACCAACAATGTTTCCGATGGCAGTCTGCTTTATACCCCCGGCTCGGTTTCGGCCAAACACAACATCAATCCGAACAACTTCGAGTACGGTTACATCACTACCACCGACAGCTGGGTCAATTACTGGCGCAACGGGCCGAATTCGAAACTCGGCCTGCGCCCCGCCGACGATGGCCCGCTCGCTTCGGGTTGGGGGCCCTTGGTAAACCCGGACGCCAAGGGCAATGAAACCGGTAACGGCGCAAAATCACTCGGCATCGAACTGGCGAACAGTAGCGCCTTTGCGCAGTGTCAGGTGGATAAGGCCTTCAAGTCGATCTGTCTGCGCGATCCGGACGTTTTCGCCGCCGACCGCAGCGCGCGCGACGGCATTGTCAGCAACTTTGTCGGCAGCGGCTACGACATGCGCGAAGTCTTTACCGACGTCGCCGCGCATTGCAAAGGGAGTTGAACATGCTGAAAATTTATCCTGTTCTCAAGTTAGTATCGCTACTCGCGCTGGGCGCGCTGATAACGGCCTGCGACAGTGGCAGCGTCGGCAATACGTCTAATCCGAATCTGGGCGACAACAGCGGCAACCGGTTCGTCTACACCGGCCCGGCCGCACGTAATATCGATGTCAGTAATTTCCAATATTATCTCTGGCGCAATGTAATCGACCCGACCCGTTGCGGCGGCTGTCACAATTCGGACGCCAGCTCGCCGGTTGCGCCATTGTTTTTCGATACCTCGAATGTCAACGTGGCATATGACCAGTCGATCTCCAGGGTGGACCTGGGGAACCCGCTGAATTCCGACTTCGTCGACAAGCTCAACAATACGCATTTTTGCTGGGAAAATAATTCCGCCATCTGCGCCACGCTGCTGACCGGCTGGATCGACGACTGGAAAAATGCCGCCAGCGGCGGCGTTGCCGCTCGCCAGATCAATCTGACCGCCCCGACCAATATCCGCGATCCGGGCGACGCCAAATCGTTTCCCGCCAGCGCAACCACGGTCGGCACCAACGGCACCAGTTTCGCCGACACCGTGCACCCGCTGCTGGTGGGCACCAATCCGGTAGTCGCCGACGGTAACTGCCAAAACTGCCACGAGGAAATCGCCACACCGTTACCGCAGGCGCCGTTTTTCGCCAGCGGCGATGTCGACGCCGCCTTCGAAGCCGCCAAAGCGAAAATGGACATAGATACCCCAGCCAATTCGCGTTTTGCCACGCGCTTGTTCGAGCAGCATAACTGCTGGAGCAACTGTGGTCCCGACGAAGCCTTAATGGTGGCGAGGATTACCGCGTTCGCCGACGGTATCTCACCCACGCCGATCGATTCGACCCTGGTCACCAGTAAAGCCTTAACGCTCGGCGAAGGCATTGTCGCCTCGGGCGGCAATCGTCATGAAGTCGATCAATTCGCCGTCTGGGAATTCAAGACCGGCACCGGCCTGACCGCCTACGACACCAGCGGCGTCGGCGCCTCGATCAACCTGTCGCTGCTTGGCAGCGTCAACTGGGTCGGAGGCTACGGCCTCGAATTTACCGGTGGCCGGGCGCAGGCCGATACCGTTAACAGCGACAAAATCTATACCTATCTGCAGGACACCCGCGAATACGCCATCGAGGCCTGGGTCATTCCGTCCAACGTAACCCAGGAAGACGCCAATATCGTCAGCTATTCCGGTGGCGCCACCGCGCGTAACTTCACGCTCGGCCAGGATATGTATAACTATGAAGCCTTCAACCGGGTTGAGACTCCAGCAAACCCCAACGGCGAACCCTTTTTATCCACCGGGCAGGACAACGAAGAGCTGGCGCAGGCCAGTCTGCAGCATGTCGTGGTCAACTATGACCCGTTCAACGGCCGCAGCATTTATGTCAACGGCCAACTGGTCAACAACCTGATCGATCCGGTCGCGAGCCCAAGCACGATAACCAACGCCTGGGACGATACCTTTGCCTTTATCCTCGGCAACGAAATCTCGGGCGACCGCCCGTGGACGGGGCAGATCAAGATGGTCGCATTGCACAGCCACCCGCTGACCCCGGCACAGATTCAGCAAAACTTCGACGTGGGCGTCGGGCAAAAGTTTTTCCTGCTGTTTTACGTTGGTCATCACCTCGGCGAAGTCGGCAATCCCGAGAGCTTTATCATGTTCGAGGTGGCGCAGTTCGACAGCTTCAGCTATTTGTTCAACAAACCCACTTTCATCAATCTCAATTCCGGCTGGACACCGAGTGCGGACATCGATATCAAAGGTTTGCGCATCGGCATTAACGGCAAAGAAGCGCGCGCCGGCCAAGCCTATGCCAATATGGATACCGCCGTCACCGCCGCCGGCTATAACTACGCGCTCGGCGGACAGGAACTGTCATCGCTGGGCACCATTGTCGCCCTCGAAAAAGGCCCCGCCAGCGACGAGTTTTTCCTGACTTTCGAGGATTTCAACGGCTCGCTCAAAGCCTTTAGCGACGTCGTACCCTCGGTCGCAAACGACCCGACCGATCCGGCCAGCCCGGTCGCATCCGATATCGGCATGCGCACCTTCGAGGAAATCAATTCGACTATCGCCCAGATCACCGGTGTGCCGGTAACCAATACGGCGGTCGATAGCGTGTACGACGACTATTTTCAGCAATTACCGACCGTCGAAGCGATCGACGCCTTTCTGCCTTCGCACCAGATGCCGATTGCGCAAATCGCGCTGACCTCCTGCAGCGAACTGGTGGAAAACAACGGCTCGATCAGCCGCGCGGCATTCTTCCCCGGGTTCAACTTCGGCACCAGCTCACAGACCGCTTTCGATGATCAGCTCGAACGCGATGCAATCATCGATCCGCTGTTAACCCGGGCAATGAATGTCGACCAGACTGTCCCGGCCAACAACCTGGTGTCGCAGCCGGCAGAGCAGGAGGTGGCGGATTTACTGAGTTCTCCGATCGCACAGGATCTCGATCCGGCGCTGAGCGGTGATGCCTACGACAGCTTGATCAGCGAAATGCTCAGCTGTACCCCGGTAGCGCCGGCAACCACCTGTACGCCGATCGATTCGGTCGCGCGCACCGCTCAAATCGTCAAAGCCGTCTGCGCCGTTGCCACCGGTGGCGCGGTGATGCTAGTACAATAGGATTCGAATACCATGGCTAGATTCAAAAAGAACCAATACATCCCACCCGAGGCGCCTTTGCTGTATGAAGACCATGGACGTCCCGTTTCCCGCCGGCAGTTTATCCGCCAGGGATTGATGAGCGGCTCGGCCACCCTGCTTTCGGGCGGGGCTTTCAGCCTGTTCGCTAATCCGAATCAGGCGCGCGCGGCGGTTTCGCCTGACCTCGACGCGCTGGCCACCGATATCGGCTGTATACTGGGTGGAGTCGGCGCCGGACAAAGCGTACCCTTTATCAGTTTCGACCTGGCCGGGGGCGCCAATTTCGCCGGCTCCAACGTACTGGTCGGCCAGGGTGGCGGCCAGATGGACCTGCTATCGACGGCGGGTTACAGCAAACTTGGGCTGCCGGGCGATATGCTGCCGGGCCAGGACAGCACCGGCGTAACCCTGCTGAATACCAGCGCCAACAACGATTTCACCAACAACGATCTCAACCTGGTGTTTCACGCGGACAGCCCGATGCTGTTCGGCATTCTCGAGAAAGCCAGCGCCGCGATCGGCAATGTCGACGGTTGCGTTATCCCGGCCCGCTCGGATAACGACACCGGCAACAATCCCCATAATCCGCTCTACCCGCTGGCGATGACCGGCGCGCGCGGCAGCGTGGTCGATCTGGTCGGTTCGCGCAGCAGTGTGTCGGGCGGCAACTCGATGGCGCCGGCGAGTTACATCGACCCAGAATTCCGACCCACCAAGGTCGACCGACCGAGCGATGTCACCGGGTTGGTGGATGTCGGCGATTTAACCGCAATTCTGGGACCGGACGACGTCACCGCGGTGATGGAGTCCATTACCCGGATCACCCACAAGAAACTCCAGCTGGGCACTATCGACACCGGCCTTTCCAACGACGATGTGGTCAAGGATCTGGTGCGCTGCGGTTATCTCAAGGCTTCCGACATCGCCGACCGCTTTGCCGGCGTCGAAGTCGATCCGACGCTCGATACCAACATAGCGGGACCGATCTTTTCGGCAACCGAACTGGCCAACGACCGTGAGTTCCGCAAAACCGCCTCGGTCATGAAAATGGTCATGAGCGGTTACGCCGCCGGCGGCTGTATCACCATGGGCGGTTATGATTATCATACCGGCGACCGCCGCGTCGGCGAAAACCGCGATCTGCGCGCCGGCCGCTGTATCGGCGCCTGTCTCGAGTATGCGCGCCTGCTGGCCTCGCCGCTGATGATTTATGTCTTCAGCGACGGTTCGGTGTTCAGTAACGGCAAGACGACACCGCGACCAGCGGCGCCGGCGAGAACCTGGTGCTCGGCGGCGGCGGCAAGGGCCAATGGACCGGCGACAATTCGTCGACCGCCTGTTCCTTCTTCCTGCTGTTCGACCCGACCGCCGCACCTACTCTGGTCGGCACGCGCCAGATCGGACGCATGAATGCCGGCGCCTCGGTGGTCACCTCGGCGACGCCCGCCGCGAATAACGTCAATCTACTGGTCAATATGGTCATGCTCAATTACATGGCTGCCAACGGCCAGGTATCGCCCGGAAACACCACCGCCTTTACCAATATTTTTCCGAATCACGGCCTGGGCAATCAAACCAATCTGGATAGTTTCATCGCTTTCGGCAGTATTACCTAAGTATCAGCCCTAAACCGATGTTTATTACTCGGGGCGGTATCTGTTACGGCGCACAAAAAGCCGCCATCCGTAGCGTCTGTACCCTGCTGTTAACGTTGCTGTGCCTGCCGGTCGCATCCGCCGCCTGGCATCAGCAGCAGCGTAATATCATGGGAACGCGTATCAGCGTCGAGCTGTGGCACGAGGATTCAGCGCTGGCAGCAGGATGCAGCGCGCAGGTGTTTACCGAAATGCGCCGCATCGATGCGCTGATGAGCTCATACCGCGACGCTAGCGAACTGAGTTACATTAATAACAATGCCGCCGTTACCCCGGTCGCTATCAGCGGAGAAATGCATCGAGTCATCGAACAAGCGCTGCATTTCTCCATGATTTCCGCGGGCGCTTTCGATATAACCTATGCCAGTATCGGCTACGCCTACGACTACCGCAGGCAGCAGCAACCCAACGATGCGGCGGTGGCGTCGAAACTGCCGGCGATCGATTATCGTCATATCGAACTCGGAACCAACCGGATCCGCTTCGGACATCGCGACGTGCGCATCGATCTCGGCGGCATCGCCAAGGGATATGCAGTAGATCGCGCGGCCGGCATCGTCCGCAAATGCGGCATTTCGCAGGCAATGATCAGCGCCGGCGGCGATAGCCGGATTATCGGCGATCGCCGTGGCCGACCCTGGATGATCGGCATTCAGCATCCGCGCAATCCTGGGGGTCTTGCGCTGCGGGTTCCGCTGAGCGAGACCGCGGTATCGACTTCCGGCGACTACGAGCGATTTTACATCGACGATGGCGAGCGCGTGCATCACATCATCAATCCGGCGACCGGACGCTCGGCGAAAAGCAGCTGGAGTGCAACGGTTACCGGCCCCGATGCACTGACAACTGACGTTTTATCTACTACTATTTTTGTACTAGGTGCGGTGAAAGGTCTCGCGCTGATCGAAACCCTGGATGGCATCGAGGCAATCATCATCGATAGCGCCGGAACAATTCATTATTCATCGGGATTTATACCGCCCGAAACCGAGGGATAGTATTCCTTAAAGTAGTGACCTATGAAAACTATTAGCTTGATCATCTTGCTCCTGTTTAGCCTAAGCACTGCGCTGGCGACACAGGAATATAAAGACGAACCGATTGAAGGCGAATTGATTGAAGGGGAACTGACTTTTACGCAGCAAGACACACCCGCCGAAACCGATGAGGAATCACTAGACGATGGCTCGCCGGCAGCAGGTTCGCTGGATGCCGACATCGAAGCACTGAAAAAAGAAGTCCTTTCGCTCAACCGCGATTTGTTCATTTTAGAAGAAGATCTGTTATTTCCTTCGAACACCCAGTTCAGCATATTCCTGTCGATGGATGCCGGCGCCCTGTTCAGTCTCGATTCGGTACAACTCAAGGTCGACAATGAAAACATCGCCAATCATTTATATACCGAGCGCGAATTAGCTGCCTTGAAACGCGGTGGAGTCCAGCGTTTGTATATCGGCAACCTGCCGGCGGGAGAACACGAAATCATCGCGATATTTACCGGCATAGGTCCCAAGGGACGGGATTATCGCCGCGGTGAATCGATAGTGATTGAAAAAACCACCGAACCACAGTTTGTAGAATTCACGATTGCCGATGATAGCGGTAAAGAACAGCCTCAGTTTGATGTGCGCGTCTGGGAGTAAAGCTCCCCGGTACCGCGCTATCCCCAGCCTGCGATACGTTAACCGTTTCGTGGTGGCGCTGCTGTGCTGCTGCGTCTGCGCTCCGCTGTATGCCGCTCAGCTGGGTGAGCACCGGGTCGAAGACCTGGATTACGGTCGCGCGCTTTACCGGTTTTTCCAGGGCGATCAGCTGGCCGCCATAACCCAGTTGATGATTGCCAACGAGCGTCCGCAATTGCGTACGGGTTCGCAATCCGATGAAGCCAATCTGCTGCTGGCCGATCTTTTTTACGGTTACGGGCTATACGACGAATCGCGCGATCTGTTTGCGCGCCTGCTGACGGCGAAAGTGTCGGACTCGGTGCAAAACCGGATCTGGTTCAACCTCGCGCGGCTCAGGTTCGAGCAGGGATATTACGATCAGTCTCGCGACCTGTTGGCACGCATAACCGATAGCCTGCCCGGTTTCATCGAATCGGAACGAAAATACTTACTGACCAATCCCTACCTCGGTAATCGCCAGTACGACGAAGCGGCCGATCTCAGTAATCAAATCGATCCCAAGTCGATCTGGAAAACTTACGCGCGCTATAACCTTGCGGTTACAAGAATCGAAGATGACGACTATTCGTTGGGTAAAAACCTGCTCGATCAGATTGGGCAAATGGAGTCGAAAACGCCCGAGACGATTGCCTTGCGAGATCGCGCCAACCTGTCGCTGGGCCTGAAACAATTGCGATTGGAATACCATGAAGCAGCGCTCGAGAGCCTGGAGCGAGTTCGCCTGCAGGGTCCGCTAAGCAATCAGGCGCTGCTCGCCACGGGCTGGGCAAGATATCGGCTCGACCAGTTCGACCAGGCGTTGATTCCCTGGCGCCTGTTACTGCAGCGTAATGCGGTCGACGCGGCCACCCAGGAAGCCATTCTGGCCATTCCCTCGGGTTATATCGAAGCGGGACAGGACCAACTGGCATTGCGTCACTATGAAATCGCCGCGCGCCAGTTCGATGCCCAGCTGCTGCTGGATAATGCGATTGCCGCGGTTAAGGCCGACGATCTGATCGCGGCGCTGCGCGAAAACGCCCTGCTGCTCGATCGCAGCAGTCTGCAGCGGCTACCGCCCAGTTCGGACGTTACCCCGCAATTGCATATCCTGCTGGCATCGACCGCCTTCCAGCGCGAAATCAAACGCTACCAGGAATTACTGGATATCCGTGGCTCGCTGAGCTACTGGGGTAATAGTTTTCCGGCACTGGAATTAATGCTGGCGGAACGGCGTCAAGGGTTTCAGCGACGCCTACCGAGGATGCAGCAATCGACTAGTTTCGACCGGCTCGAACAGCTAAAGCAGCAGCGCGACCTGTTCGCCCGGCAATTGGCAGATATCGAGGCGCTCGAGGATCACGCGGCATTCGCGACGCCCGCCGAACAGGAACATCTCGAACGACTAGAGCGCGTATCCCGGTCGATCGACAAGGTCGGCGGCGAGCGCAATACCAACTACCAGCAGGACATGTTGCGCCTGTTCTCGGGGTTGCTTCGATATCAGCTGACCACCGACTATCCGCGACGGCGCTGGCAGGCCAAGAAGCAATTGGTACATCTCGACCGGGCCTTGGCCGAGTCCGAATCCCGGGTCGATTCGCTGCGCCGAATAGCCGAACGTACCGAACTCAACTTCGACGATTTCCAGCAGCGGATCGATGGGCAATCGGACCGCATTCGTAACTTGCGCGGCAAGGTGGACGAGTTGATCGAATCGCAGCAACAGCACATCAATGGTCTGGCGATAGCGGCGCTGCGGCGGCAACAACAGCATATCGTGCAGCTGCGCCTGAACGCGCGTTTCGAACTGGCTAAGCTTTACGACAAGCTGGCGGCAGAACAATGATTGCCGCCTGGAAAAGACTGCCTGGCTTGGCGCTAACCGCGGCACTGGCCGCCTGTGGCTCCAACGGCGTCGAAATCGGACCGACGATTGGGGATCTGGAAGAATTACCGCCTCTGCTCGAGACCGCCGAACTCGAACCGCAGGCAAACTTCAGGATTGACCGCCAGCAAGTAATCGAGAGTTTTCGCGCCCTGGTGGAAATCACCGCCGAAGGCGGCGGTACCGGTGACGAATTACGGCGTCTGGCCGACCTCGAACTCGAATCCAGTCTCGACCACCGGATTTCTGACGACGCTGCGACCCAGCAACGCGGCATCGAGGAAGCCCTGCACGCCATCGGCATTTACGAAGCCTATCTGGAGAAATATCCGCAACGCGATAACAATGACATGATCCTGTATCAACTGTCGCGCGCTTATGCACTCGAAGCGGAAACGGAAAAGTCGGTCGCCGCCCTCGATCGCATTGCACGCGAATTCCCGAATTCGAAATACAGCGACGAGGTTCAGTTCCGCCGCGGTGAAAATTTGTTCGTTGCACGCGACTACGCGGCAGCTGAAGCGGCTTATGCAGCGGTCGTCAACGATCACCCCGATTCGCTTTTTTTCAAGAAGGCGCTTTACAAATACGGCTGGACCCAGTTCAAGCAGGGTCGTTATCTCGAAACCCTGGCAAGTTATACCCGGCTACTGGATGTCAACCGGGACGAGAAAAACCTGCAGGAAATCGATTTCAACCCCCGACTATCGCGGGCGGACCAGGAATTACTCGAAGACGTGGTGCGCGTGGTTGCGCTCAGTTTTTCCTATCAGGACGAAAAATACTATATCTCGAATTACTTCAACACGACCGGGAAACGCGACTATGAACCCTTGCTCTATCTCCGGCTGGGCGAACTCTATCTCGGTAAAAATCGCATCATCGACGGTTCGGATATGTTCCTCGCATATACCAAGGAATACCCCTTCTCGCCGCACACGCCTTATTTTCACCAGCGCGCTATCGAAACCTTTCAACAGGCCGGATACTCGGATTTGGTGCTAAAAGAAAAAATCGCCTTTGTTAACCGCTACGACGTCAACGGCGAATACTGGTCGGTTCAGGACCAGGCGACGCAGCAAAAAATGACCAAGACGCTGGTATTGCATTTGACCGAGTTGGCAACGCACTTTCACGCACTCGCCCGTAACAGCAAAAAAGGCGCTGACTACAAGGTCGCCGCGGACTGGTACCGGCGTTTCCTCAAGTCTTTTCCCGACGATCCCGGGGCGGCGCGCATGAATTTTTTGCTGGCCGAGAGCCTGTACGATTCGCGCCAGTTTCCGCGAGCTATCGACGAATATCAGAAAACCGCCTATAACTACCCGCCACACAAGGATAGCGCCGAGGCAGCTTATGCCGCGCTGATCGCTTTCGATGCGCTATTTAAGGCAACCAATGCGAGTGATATTCCCGCACTGCGTCGCCAGCGCATCATATCGGCAGTGCGCTTTACCACCCACTATCCGGATGATCCGCGCCTCTCCGTGGTCGAACTGCAGTCGGCACAGCAATTTTTCGAGTGGAAGGACTATCCGCAGGCGATCGCCTCGGCGCAACGCTTGATCGACAACAAAAATGTCAAGCCGGCGACCAAAAAAAATGCCTGGACAATCCTTTCCGACGCCCAGTTCTCGACCGCGGATTACGCCGCGGCGGAAAAATCCTACCTGACATTGCTCGGCTTCATACCAAAACAGGATAAGTCTAGAAAACCGGTGCGGGAGCAGGTTGCCGCCAGCATTTATAAACAGGGTGAAATCGCCCGCGACGGCGGCAATCACTTGCTGGCGGCGCAAAACTTCGTGCGGCTGGGCCAGGTTATTCCGGAGTCGCCGAAACGGGTAGTCGCCGACTATGACGCCGCCACCGCTTACATTCAGCTGGAAGACTGGCCGACCGCGATCAGGCTGCTGGAAAATTTTCGTAAAAGTTATCCCAAAAACAGGAAGCTGCAGGACGGCGTCACCGAGAAGCTGGCGCTGGCCTACAATAAGAACGGCAACCAGGCACTGGCGGCGAGGGAAATTCTGACCCTGTCGAAATTGCCCGGCACGCCCGAGCGCAAAAGGGATTTGATGTGGCGCGCCGCCGAGCTATATCAAGAGTCGGGCCAGCCCGAGCGCGCGATCGGGATTTACAAGACTTACGTCAAAGCCTATCCCTATCCGCTGGAACGCTCGATGGAGTTACGCCATAAAATTGCCGAGTCTTATCGCGCCAAGAGCGACACCAGAAATTTGCAAGTCTGGCTCAAGGAAATCATACGCGCCGACGCCCAGGCAAAGTCGCAACGCAATGCGCGTAGCAAGTACCTCGCCGCCAGCGCAAGCCTCGAACTGATCACGCCGCTGCAGCGCTCGTATAAGAAAGCGAAGCTCACCGTGCCGCTCAAGAACAGTCTGCGCAAAAAGAAGAAGTTGATGCAGCAGTCGATCGACGCCTATAAGAAAGCGATGCAATATCAGGTGCAGGAAGTCACCACCGAAGCCACCTTCCAGATCGCGGAAATTTATCATGATTTCGCCAAGTCACTCATGCAGTCGCAACGGCCCAAGGGCCTGGATGAAGAGCAGCTTGAAGAATACGAGCTGCTACTCGAAGAACAGGCTTTTCCCTTCGAGGAGAAGGCGATCGATATTCATCTCACCAATTTCAAACGTATCCCCAAGGGGACCTACGACGAGCCGACGAAAAAGAGTCTGCAGGTTCTGGGTGAATTAATGCCGTTCCGCTTTGCCAGGGTAGAAAGCACCGATGCTTATGTCGACATTCAATAAAAAGTGGCTTGCCCTGCTGCTGGCGACCCTGCTAACGGCGGCCTGTCAGAGCGGCCCGGAGCGGACCTCTGCGCCCATACCAGAAGTCGAGTCGGCGCCGCTGCTGGAACCTGCGGCAACGCCGGAACCCGAGGATTTCAATCAGCAAGTTTACGCCAAAGCCATCGCTTCGCTAAAAAAAGGCGACACCGAAAGCGCGTTGAAATTGTTGCAACAGCTAAGCAGCGACGCACCCGGCAAGCCCCGTGTTTTTACCAATCTCGGGCTGGCATATTTCAAATTGCAACAGCTGGAACTTGCCGCAGAGGCGTTTCAGGAAGCGGTCCAGCGGGACGGCGACGATGCCGTCGCACACAACCATCTCGGGATTCTGCAACGCCGGCGTGGCGAGTTCGAAGCGGCGCGCCAAAGCTATCAGCGTGCCATAGACATCGATTCGGATTACGCCCCTGCCTATCTTAACCTGGGCATTTTATTTGATATATATTTCCAGAATCTGGCAAAGGCGCTACAGCACTACCACAAGTACCAGGCATTGATCAGTGATAAGGATTCTCAAGTGGCTGGTTGGATCACCGACATCGAGCGCCGTCTTAAAAGCGGTGGTTCAAGTTCCCAAGGATAAAAATGAGAAAACTTTCGCTAGCCTTTTTCCTAATTTTTGCCATTTCAGGTACTGCACAACTTAATGCGCAGGAAAGGCTGCAATTGGAGGGCACCGAAATTACCGGGAACAAGGAATTACCGAAGGTTCTTTACATTGTCCCATGGAAATCAATCGAGCGATTCGATATAAAATCGCCGCCGATAACAAGCATTATGGACCAGAAGCTTAGCCCTTTAGACCGAGCTTCATTTAAATGCAAAATTCACTATCACGATGCCATTTTTTCAAGAGACTGTTCAGAATTTTGTGTCAACGTAAAAACACTCGATCCATCAGATCACAGATCGAGTGCAGCATCAAGCCGGCCTTCAAAGAAGATGGCCAACTGCGATAGGGTCAGATTCCAA
>Ga0126334_10000173_pt1 | contig 21243 bp, 15 predicted proteins | sample InaspJWI49metaG_FD_94491 | JGI IMG/M metagenome (GOLD analysis project Ga0126334, IMG submission 94491) | Marine gutless worms symbiont microbial communities from Oahu, Hawaii - Inanidrilus sp. 2 OAHU.JWI-49 metaG | ecosystem: Host-associated > Annelida > Digestive system > Unclassified...
ATACAGCGAGGATATCTCGCTCTTCTGGACTCAGATGTTTATAGGTTTTAGGCATAATATCGAAAACATACCGCAAATGCCTTAAAACCTGAAAGTGTTGCACTTACTTATTGAACTCGGGTGATAAATCAAATTGAAGTTTGAATGCAATTATTATGTGAATCCAGCTGATCGATATGGGAAGCATCATCTCCAATTATCCGTGCTAGGCGAGGATTCAAGCCCACATCGGAATGATCAGGCTCTAAGCAGCTTGGTTAGTGTGGGTAACCTGGTATGCCTTTTACCATTTGTAAACGGATGCTGCTTAAATGACGTCTGCCTCGGTAAATTGCCGGATCTGCTCAGTGGTGTAGCCGTACTCGTGGAGGATGGATTCGGTATGGGCCCCGAATCCGATGGAAGTGTTGCGGACCGCACCTGGGGTTTGGCTGAGTTTCACCGGGACGCCCAAGGCTTTCTCCGGATGGCCGTTGGCGCCGGTCAGTTCCACAACCATTTCTCGTTCCAGGAACAAGGGGTCCGCCAATACCTCTTTCAGGCTGTTGATCCCACTGACGCAGACATCCATCTGACTGAATTCCGCCTCCCATTGGGCCATGCTTTTCTGCCGGAAAGTATCACGAAAAACTGTAATGATCTCTTCCTTCTTTTCTTCATTGTACTGCAAGGGAATATATTGGGGTAACCCCAGGTGTTCACAAAGGGTTTTCCAGAACTGGCTTTCCACGGCCCCCACAGCGATGTACCGGCCGTCGGCGGTTTCATAGGTGTTGTAGCAGGCATAGCGGTGCGAGAGCATGGCATTGCCCCGTTCGGGAAACTGCCCGGATAATTGCTGCCAGATCAGGGCGACTGGGAGCAGGCTCACCATGCTGTCCGTCATGGAGATATCGATGTACTGACCTTGTCCGGTTTTCTCCCGGGCAAACAGGGCCAGTAGGATGCCAATGGCGGCGTTCATCCCGCCACCGGCCATATCGGCAAACTGCACCCCCGGAATGACGGGCGGCCGGTCGGCTTCGCCCAGGATTTCCAGAATGCCGGCATAGCCCAGGTAGTTGACATCGTGTCCGGCTTTACCGGCAAACGGTCCTGTCTGGCCGTATCCGGTCACCGAGCAGTAGATGATGGACGGATTTATCCGGTGCACCGCTTCGTAATCGACCCCCAAACGTTTGACCACGCCGGGGCGAAAACCCTCCAGCACCACGTCGGCATCTTTGACCAGGCGTTCAAATATTCCCCGACCGGCCTCCGACTTCAGGTCCAGCGTCATATGCTCCTTATTACGGCACACATTGGGCAGGAAAAGGCCGTCTTTGGCATACTGTTTTTTGTCTTCGATGGCAATTACCCGGGCGCCGTGATCGGCCAGGATCATGGAGCAATAAGGTCCGGGCAGCAGCCGGGACAGGTCAAGAACCATGACGCCGGATAGGGCTCCTTGATTGGTCATAGAGAGATTCCTTTATTAAGATAGCTTCTGGTATTGTGTCTCACCTATAAGGCAAATGAATATGGACCGCCTGATATTGGAATATATGGCAAATTAATCCCGAAATGCGAAGCACGGAATGTTTTCAAGGCATAGGCCGCATTATTATCTACTTCAGGGGTCGGAGAGTTTTGGTCGTCATGCCGAATCCCGGATCTGGGTCCGGGATTCGGCATCCAGTTGCCTACTTTTGACGTGGACTGGATCCCGGCCTTCGCCGGGATGACGGTCAATTAGTAAGGAAACTCCCCGACTGCTGATCAACTTAATTCCTCCATGGGTCTCAGTTGATAAACGCCACACCCTTCGGCGACCACGGTACCAGCGGTATCCTGTAATTCTATTTCCAGGGTGAAATCGGCCTTCCCTTGCTGATCGACTTCTCTTTGAATGTCCAGGGCCTGCGCAGCCGGCATGGACAACTCCGCAGTAATATCGGTTCTCGCCGGTCGCCGGAAAAGGATATTCATCTCTTTGACAATCGGATAGTAGCGGCTGACATCGAAGGTGGTCAGGTACAGGGCGCCAGCCGGCATTTCCGCCAGGGTAAACAGGGCGCCCGCATACATGCTGCCGATATGGTTTTCGTTGCCTTTAAGCGGCGCCCCCAGCTTGACAAACCCGGGCTTGAGCTCAAGCGCCAGGAGGCCCATGCGCTCGATAAACGCAAAGGGCTTTTCCACGAATAGTTTTATTTCATCATAGGAAAGTTGCATAGAAGGTACCTCGCCATGATTGGCAGTCATGGGAGAGAGCGATTGGCAGTCAGCCATTAGCATTTAGCTGAAATGCAAAAAACAATGTAGTTCATGATCGCCAACAGCTAAGGGCTAATTCCTGAAAGCTGACTCCGGCCCTCGGGGCCAGGAGTCCTTAGAGGCCCATGAACTTAGCTGCTATACTCTTCATGATTTCATTAGTCCCGGCAAAAATCGACATTACCCTTACATCCCGGAATGCCCGGACAATCGGGCTCTGTTCCAAGATGCCGTATTCGCCCATCAGGTCCAAGGAGCGGTCGGCCACTCGCCGGGCCATTTCCGTCGTCCAATATTTGGCCATGGACGTCTCCACGATGATTTCCAATCCTTCGACGTGGTCGGCCACCAGTTTGTCGAGAAATGTCCGGCCGATCATGACTTCGGTGGTCATTTCCACCAGGGCGAACTGGGCGGCCTGGTACTTGGAGATGGGTTTGCCGCCCACTTCGGTCTCTTTACAGTAGGCGGTTATCCACTCCAAGACGCGCTCGGCGGTCACCACGCCCCCGATGGCGGTAGCCAGCCTTTCCTGCTGCAGTTTCTGCATGAGCATCAAAAAGCCGTCGCCTTTATTCCCGATGCGATTTTGAATCGGGATGCGGCAGCGGGAAAAGAACAGCTCGGCGGTATCCTGGCTCCACCAGCCCATCTTCTCCAGGTGTCGCCCGCGGGTGAACCCCGGGGTGCCGTCTTCAACAATATAAAGCGACAGAGCCTGATAGGGATTTTCCTCTTCCGGATCACGGGCCGCAACGATGACCAGGTCGCAATTGATGCCGTTGGAGATAAAGGTTTTGGAACCATTCAGGACGACTTCATCGCCTTCCTCCACGGCAGTAGTTCCCATTGAGGCCAGGTCGCTGCCGGCATCCGGTTCCGTCATGGCGATGGCTGTAATGATATCGCCGCTGACGCATCCGGGCAGGTATTTTTGTTTCATCTCCTCCGACCCAAAGGAACTGATATAGGGGACGACCACATCGCTGTGCAGGGCCGTGGCCAGGCCGGTGTGCCGGGTACGCGACATCTCTTCGGCCACGATCAGGGCGTATAAAAAGTCGCCGCCGCGGCCACCGTATTCCGGGGACACATCCGGGCACAGGAAACCGGCGCGGCCGACTTTACGCCAGATCTCCTTGGGGACGATGTGGTTCGTTTCCCATTGGTCCGTGAAGGGCGTTATTTCTTTCTTACAAAACGCCCGTACGTTTTCACGAAACTGTTTGTGTTCGTCGGAGTATTGGATGATATCCATTATGCCAGCCTCCCGAGCAGAGATTGTGAGATTACCTTTTTTCGGTGGGCGCTGCCGCTGCCCATCATCTCTAGCGCCTTGGCATCGCGGTAAAACCGTTCAACTTCCTGTTCGGTCATGTAGCCGTATCCCCCAAAAAGCTGAATGGCTTCGTCGGTCACGGCAAAAGCAGCCCGTCCCGTAGCCACCCGCGCCATGGCCGGCAGGGCGGCATCCTTACCGTTGCGGTCGTATTCAGCCGCGGCCCTATAGGTAATCGATCGGGCCAGCTCAATCTGCATGGCCATGTCGGCCAACTTGTGCTGGGTGACCTCGAACTGGGCAATCTTGCGATCGAACTGTTCCCGCTGTTTGACATAGGCCAGGGCCCGGTCGAAAGCCCCCAGGGCAATGCCGAGAGCCTGGGCAGAGGCCGTAATGCGCCGGGTTTTGAGATACTTCTCAAAGAGCGCCAGACCTTTGCCGCGTTTGCCGATCAGGTTGGTCTGCGGTACCGAGACATCCTGAAAACGAACGGTCGCCAGGGAATTCATCCCCATACCCAGCGTTTTTCCCTGGGGCGCGATGGTAATCCCGGGGCTGTCGCTTTCTACAAGCAGCAGGCTTAAACTTTTTTCAGGCTTGGCATCCGGTTCGGTCCGGCACAAAACAATGAAAAACCCGGCCGCAGCACCGTTCATGACGTAGCCTTTTTCACCGGTCAAAGCGAAAATGCTCCCCCCTTCAACAGCCTGGGTATCCGTATTCGGCATGGCTGCAGCGGCACCCGGATCACTAAATGCACCGGCACAAAGGATTTCACCTTCGGCAACCGGCGGCAGATATTTTGCTCCCAGTTCCGCGGAGCCGAAATCGGCCAGACACTCGCCTGCCATGGCGGCACTGGTCAGGGCCAGGCCGGTTGTGGAATCTTTACGGCAAAACTCTTCCGCGACCAGACAATTTTCCACCAGTCCCATGCCGCCGCCCGAAACTTCTTCCGGGAAATGGATCCCGATGAAGCCCAGGTCAGCGGCTTTCTTCCAGATCTTTTCGGGGAATCGGCGGGCCTTTTCAAATTCGATGGCTTGATCCTTGTCGAATTCGCCCTTGGCGAATTCACGGGCAGCCTTCTGGATCTCTCTTTGAGACCGGGTCAGTGCTAACATCAGCTTTCTCCACTTTTATCCGTCATATTTGCCTATAATTGAGATACTGCAGATATTCTGGAACGGAAACCCGCCCAGGTTGTGGGTCAGACCGTAGCGCGGGTTTTCGATCTGCCGCTCGCCGGCTCGGCCGTGCAGCTGCAGGTACATTTCATAAAGCATCCGCAGCCCGGAGGCCCCGATTGGGTGGCCGAAGCATTTAAGGCCGCCGTCGACCTGGCACGGCACCGTGCCGTCCAGGTCGTAGAAGCCATCCAGGATGTCGCGGACCGCCTTACCCCGCTCGGATATATGCAAATCTTCCATCGTAACCAGCTCCGTGATGGAGAAACAGTCATGCACCTCCATCATGCTGATGTCCTCTTTTGGATCCGTAATGCCGGCCTCCTCATACGCCTTGAGGCTGCAGCGGGTGGTGGTCATGAAATGGTCACCGTCCCAGTCGTTGTAGCCCACCTCCTCGCCGCTGCTCAAAGCAAGCTGGAGGGCCTTGACCGACACAAAATCCTGCTTGCCCAATTTTTTGGCGATTTCGGGCGTGGTCACTATTGCACAGGCCGAACCGTCCGAGACCCCGCAGCAGTCGAACAGGCCCAGCGGGTGGGCAATAATGGGACTGGCCATGACCTGGTCGATGGTTACCTTCTTGCGCAGGTGTGCCTTGGGATTCAGCAGACCGTTGTCGTGACTTTTGGCCGAGACGTGGGCCATGGCTCTTTTCAGCTCCTCGTCCGGAATCTTATATTTGGCGGCGTAGGCGGAGGCCAGCTGGGCGAAAGAGCCGGGTGCGGTCAGGTTTGGCCACCACTGCCAGGAGAGGCTGCCGTGACCGGAGCCCGGATTGGGCAGCCCTCCGTAACCGGTGTCTTTCAGTTTTTCCACCCCCAGGGCCAGGCAGATATCATAGGCCCCGGACGCCACTCCGTAGCAGGCGCCCCGGAAAGCCTCCGTCCCGGTGGCACAGTAGTTTTCCACCCGGGTGACCGGAATCATCGGCAAGCGCAGGGTGGTGGCCAGGGGCATTCCGGTTTTGCCGACATTGATTTCTTCCATGCAGGTTCCCAGCCAGGCTGCGCCGATATCCTGTTTTTCGATCCCGGCATCATCCAGGCACTCTTCGAAGGCTTCGACCATCAGTTCTTCGGCCCCTGCATCCCAGCGTTCGCCGAACCGGGTGCAGCCCATGCCGATGATTGCCACCTTATCTCGTATTCCTGTTGCCATTTTATTGTCTCCTTCTAAATGGAAAAAAGCTTCTCTATCAACTGTGATTTCAGCACATCGCCTTCGATGATCAGTTTGCCGGATGTGTATGCCTGCATGGCCGGCAGTTTGCCGGTCATCATGTCGCCGAAGTCAGCCGCTGCCATTTTAAGGGTGCAGGTCGGTTTGGCGTGGGAGCCCTTGGCTATGGTGCAGGTCTGATCCTGAATCACGCAATGCCATTCGCCGCCCCCTTTGCCGGAGATGCTGAACTGAAAGACGACATCCACCCCGGCGGCGGCGTCCGCCTTGAAGGTCCCGGACAGGTTGTCGAAGATGGCCTGAATATCTGGACCGTCCAAGGCGGGCGCTGCTTCTTCTTTGGCGGGTTCCGCCGGGGCGGGTGTAATCAGGTCCATGAAAGCGGCATTGACATCGGCCAGTTCCTTGGTGCCCGCGATGGCGTTGATGGCGTTCCAGTTGGCCTCGATGTCTTCCACCGAAGGCGGGTTTTCGGCATCCCCGATCTGGGCCCCGGCGCCGGTCAGGATTGCGGCCCGGTTGAAATAGCCCATACCGGCGTTGAAGATTGCGCCTGATTCGGTGCATTCGTCGCTGCACAGGTAGGCCACCATGGGGACCACGAATTCCGGCTTGGCCTTGGCGAATATATCCGGCGGCATGATGTCTTCGGTCAGCCGGGAGGCTGCCAGCGGGGCGATGGTGTTGACCTTGATATTATACTTTTTACCTTCCAGCTTCAGCGTATTCATCAGGCCGACCAGGGCCATCTTGGCGGCCGAGTAGTTGGTCTGCCCGAAGTTACCGTAAAGACCGGCCGCGGAGGTGGTCATCACGATCCGGCCAAAGCCGTTTTCTTTCATGACCGCAAATGCGGGGCGAGTGACGTTGTAAGCCCCGTTCAGGTGCACATCCATGACGGCCTGCCAGTTTTCCGGTTCCATCTTCAGAAAGCTCTTGTCCCGGAGAATGCCGGCATTGTTGATCACGATGTCCACCCGGCCAAAGGTATCCAGGGCACATTTGATGATGTTTGCGCCCCCTTCAGCCGTGGCCACGTTGTCGTAGTTGGCCACGGCCCGGCCGCCCAGATCCTCTATTTCGCGGACCACTTCATCGGCCGGTGCGGCACTGCCATCACCGCTGCCGTCTCTGGCACCACCCAAATCGTTGACGACCAGCTGCGCGCCGCGGGCGCCAAGTTCCAATGCATAGGCCCGGCCCAGGCCGGCCCCGGCGCCGGTAATGACGGCGACCCGGCCGTCATACCGAATCTTGTCCATCTCTGCGGCGGCGCCCGGGACCGGAACCGCTTTCCAGAAATAGTTGACGAAGCCCCGGTCTTTGTCGGCCACACGCTTGCGGAAGACCATCTGCATGGGCAGGCCCACTTTCAGGTCATCGAAAGCGCAGTCGGTAAAGTCGGCCATCATCCGGCCGCCGCCTGCGAACTGAATCATGCCGTACTTGTGCGGCGGGTCCACGGAGACGGCCAGCAGATCCCCGGTAAAGGTTTTAACCCTGGCCGGTACATCGGCAAATTCGTAATCGTCCTGGCTGTGGTGGGCACCGCAGTCCGGGTTCACACAGATGTCCATCTTGGGAAACTGCGGCGTCTCGCATTCCCGACATTTGCCGCCCACCAGGCCGAGAATCATGTCCCGCTTGCGCCACAGGGTCGTCATGGCGGTCTGGGTGGGCGCTTCGGCCCGGATCCCCATTTCCGGATCGATCAACTCCCGAAATTTGAGCCACTTGGCGTAATTATCGGTGGTTTCCTTGTTGGCCAGGGACCCGGATACGCCGGTGCGCGGGGCCAATTTTTCAATGGCGTCGGTCACGACGAAATAGAGGGCGCTGCAGCCCTGGCCGAATCCGGCCACTACGATGCGGTCACCGGGGCGCGCTTCTTCCAGGGCCCGGGCCAGCATCAGCAGGGGATGGGCAACCCCGGTTTCGCCGCACTCCGCGTGCATATTGTCCATGACCTTTTCCGGGTCCGCCTCGAGTTTGCGGGCAATATTCTTGTGCTCGGCCTTGAAAAAGCAGGGGTATACCAGGCGGTCGACGTCCGCGATGGTCAGGCCCAGCTTGTCCAGGAGGCCGTTGACAGCTTCGGGGATGATTTTGGCATAGCCTTCATCGCGGGTCCAGCGCTCCTCCCACATGTAATCGTACTGTTTCTCACTGCCGCGGTAGTGAGGCACGAAGTCATAGGATACGCTGTGGGAGCCCTTATACTCGGCGATCACATCTTCACTGCCTACCAGCAATGACGCCGCACCATCGCCGAACCACATTTCATAAAAATAGCCAGGCTTGGTTTCGCGTTTGTCGGCGGCCGTGACCAGGATATTGCCGCGATCCCCGCTCTTGACCGATTCGAGGGCGACCAGCAGGGCGTTGGTGCCTGCTTTCTGGGAAGCGGTGAAATCCGATGCCAGGATGCTGCTGGGCAGGTTCAAAGCGGTTGCCGCGATGCCGGCGTTCTGGCGGTCGGCAAACGGCAGGGTGGTCGAAGCCAGGTAGAGACCGTCCAGGGCGGCTTTGTCCCGGCCGACCAGGCAGTCCCGGGAAGCGGCGACCGCCATGGTAAGGGCATCCTCGTCCCAATTGCACATGGACCGTTCGCCTTGGGCCACCATGACGATGGCGGGGGCAAACCAGCCCATGTTCTGGAAGATGGCCATGCGATCGAGGCGCAGCCGCGGTATATAGGCACCGTAAGAAGTAATTCCAATCATCTTGTTTCTCCTGTCAGGTTGTTCGGGTTAAACATTCAGGCTTCAGCCTTCTACTCTCAACCTAATAACTAAAAAGCTTTTCAATCAGCTGTGACTTCATGATGTCGCCTTCGATCTTGAGCTTGCCCGACGTATAGGCCTGCATGGCCGGCAAGGTACCGTTCATCATGGCCAGAAAGTCGTCCGCATCCATTTTCAGGGTACACACCGGGGATTCGTGCTGCCCGGGCGCCACCGTGCAGGCACCATCTTTGATGGCACAACTCCAATCGCCGCCGAGGTCGCCGGCGATGTTGTACTGAAAGACCACATCCACACCCGCGGCGGCACCGGTATTGAAAGCCCCTTCCATGGCGTCGAAGACTTCCGCTGCGCTGGTAAAGCCGTCCGCCGCATCACTGGATTCAGTCGGCCGGGCCGTGAAGGCGGTGAGCACATCACCGATTTGTTCATTGAGTTGGAAATACTCCTTGGCACCGTCCACCGTGGCAACGTTGTTGAGGGCCTTTTGAATTCCTTCTACGCTCGGCGGGGCATCATCCTCGGTCAAAACGGCTCCGGGTCCGGTGAACATCGCGGCGCGATTGTAAAACCCCATGCCGGCATTATAGATGTTGCCGGTCACCGGACAGCCCTCACTGCACAGATAAAGGGCCATGGGCACTACGAACTCCGGTTTCAGCTTCTCGAAGAAATCCGGGGGGAGGACATCTTCGGTCAGGCGTGAGGCGGCAATGGGGGCGATGGTATTGACCTTGATATCGTATTTCTGACCTTCGAGCTTCAGGGTGTTCATCAGGCCCACCAGTCCCATTTTGGCGGCCGCGTAGTTGGTCTGTCCGAAATTCCCGTAAAGACCGGCCGCAGAAGTGGTCATGATGATCCGGCCATAGCCCTGTTCCTTCATGACGGCGAATGCCGGTTGGGTGACATGGTAGGCCCCGTTAAGATGAACATCCAGGACCGCCTGCCAGTTGTCGGGATCCATTTTGACGAAACTCTTGTCGCGCAGGATGCCGGCGTTGTTGATGAGGATGTCCACCCGGCCAAAGGCATCCAGGGCGGTCTGCACGATGTTCTCGCCGCCGTTCATAGTGGCTACGTTGTCGTAGTTGGCCACCGCTTCACCGCCCAGATTCTTTATTTCGGTGACCACTTCGTCCGCCGGGCTGCTCGAGCCATCCCCGGAGCCGTCCCGCGCGCCGCCCAGATCATTGACAACCACTTTGGCGCCGCGGCGACCCAGCTCCAGGGCGTAGGCCCGGCCCAGCCCTGCTCCCGCGCCGGTGACGATGGCCACCCGGTCGTCAAAACGGATCTGCGTTTCGGGGATGTCTCCATACTCAAAAATACCATTGTCAATGACGATATCGCCGGTCTCACCATTGAGAGTCCGCCAGAGAGCCTGGCCCTCCCCGGTTTTCCAGATCTGGGTCTGGATGGGGATTCCCGGATAGAGGGTTTTTGTAAAACGGCAGACCATGCGACGCGCCTTTTCCGGCTGACCGGGGATGAGTTTGTCGATCAGGGCCCGGCAGGCAAATCCGTGGGTACACAAACCGTGCATGATCGGTTTCTCAAATCCGGATGCCTTGGCAAAATCAGGATCGACGTGCAGGCCGAAGATATCGCCAGACAGGCGGTAGATCAGGGGTTGATCTTCCGACGGCTGTTCGTCCACGCTGTAATCGGGGTCGCGATCCGGAAAGGTCACCGTGCTCTTGGGAGCATTCTCGCCACCGAAACCGCCGTCCAGCCGGCTGAAAATGGTACAGATGCTGGTAAACAGTTTCTGGCCGTTGGAATGCCAGGTGTCGCTTTCTCCGATCACCAGGGCCCCCTTGTCCTTGCCCTTGTCGTAATAGTGGGCAATTTTACCTTGGGTGGTTAGGGTTCCTTCGGGGGGGATGGGATTGTGAAAGATCAACTCCTGTTCACCATGGAGAATCCCGGCCAGGTTCACCTCCGACTTCAGTCCAATCTGGGCGAGAATGTCGAATATCGCCGCGATCGAAAAACTGGGTATCACCTTCAATTTATTTTCATAGCAGTAGTCGAGATCGGAAAACCCGGCCCCCACCCCCAGGGCATAAAGGACTGCATCCTTCCACGAATACTCCTTGGTCAAGGGGCCTACCTGCTGACCCAGGGCATCTAGATTCAAAGCCATATTACACTCCTCCTGTTTAATTAACTGCAGTTCCCTGGTTCCGCGTAAACGCCGGAATCAGGATGAACTTGAGGGATTCTTTGACAACCGAGGCATACTCGGCCTGGTCGAGCTTCAACAAAGATTTAAAAAAGTTGTTACCGGCCGTGAAATTGATCACCGAATTCCAGACCGCCAGGACCCGGGCATTGGCTTCGGGGGATACATGCTCTTTGTCGAGGGCCAGGCCCATAGCGATGGCAATATTGGCAATGTGTTCGGTCATGCGGGCATCGAGGACGGTGTCCGTACGGGTCTTGCCGAAATAGCTGAACAGGATCAGGCGCGAGGCTTCGGGACGGGTGAACAGGTAATCGCACATGATGTCGATCGCTTTGGCCAGGCGATAATCCAACGGTCGGCCCCGCACCAGGCGCTCGATATCGCCGAGTTGCTGCCGGATTTCATCATTGAGGTCGGTCAGCACGGCTTCGTAAAGATCCTGCTTTTCACCCCAGTGGTAGTACAGGGTGGAAACATCGATCCCGACTTCTTTGGCAATCATACGGGTCGTGACCCCGTGGTATCCGTATTCCCCGAACAGGGTGCGGGCGGTTGCCAGGATTCTGGCTTTCATGGATTCCGGATTACGGCGGGCTTTTTCAAGTGGTGAGGGCATGCGGCCATCCTTCCAACAAATATATGCTACAAAATGTTTCCAACAAATGATGGATAAATATTGAACAGAAAAACAGGCCCTTGTCAAGTGCAAATTGGCTCTGAAAGTGCGGTTTCGCAATTTATCAACAGGAGCAGAATGAACTGATCAGGTCGCACATTCCCTATACCTTGCGCAGGTAGCGTTCAACCACACATTGGGGAGGTTTGGTTTCTGGCCATGAAAGCTGTCTAAAGATATCTGCTGGAGGACCGATAGAAGGACTATTGCGGGCTTAGCGCCGGCACACAGGTGCATTGCGCGCACCGGTAACCCACCGCCGAGCGGTGCTAGCCGGTCGGGGGCCGGGTGACCGCTTATGCACATAATCCACTATAAGTTAAGGAGCTTACCGTATGACTTTCAAGCAGAAACTCACTTTAATGGCACTCGGCCTCGTGTTTTTCAGTATGGTGGTTTCAACCGCCGTTGTATCCTGGAATGTGCGCAAACAAAATGCAGCCGCCACTGATCGGCAATTGGAAAAAACCTTTGCAATGATCACCCACGACCTGGATGATCGCAAAGCGCAAGCCATCGCTTTCGCCGAAAAAATGATTCCGGCTGCGGATCTGGGTGGCAACCTCAAGTTTCTGGCTGACTATAAAGGTAAAGGGGAGCAGCAGTTTGTACAGCAGACCTATGCCGAAATGATGGGCAAGCTTTTCTCTTGTTTAGCCGGCACGGGTTACTCGCAGGCGGCCCTTTATGACAATGACATGCGACCGGTTGCTTTTGCTAAAGCGAATTCCGCCAATATGCTGCTGGTCTATGCCTACACCCAGGGTGACCAAACGTTTTATCGCCAGTCGACAATTACCACCACTGACCAACTGCGCAACGCTGTCTGGGAAAAAACCGGAACAGTTCCGGCAGACTGGAAACCGACTGCGAGCGGGGGACAGCCGGGGAGGGCTGCTGCTGATTTCGTGATTGCAAACAAAACAGTGGGGCTCCAGGCCCGGGTGCCGGTCATTGCCGACGTCTACAACCCCAAAACCGAAGACCTGGAAAAAAAGACGATCGGATTGCTGGCCGTCACCGGACTGCTTACCAAAGACCTGGCGATCCGGATCAACAAATTTACCGGTGCTGAAGTAAATGTGTATGCCGGCAGCAAGCTGAGTATCGGCAGCTTTTCGGCTTATGCGTCCCTGGATCCGGTCATATGGTCTGCCGGGCGTCAGACGTTGATTGTGGCCGGGCGGTCGGTTGTGATCGGCGATCTTGAGATCGGTTCCAGTGGCTACGCCAGTGGGGCCCTGAAGTTGATGCAGAAGGATAAACCGATCGGGGCGGTACTGGCCTTCTATTCCCACGAAGTAGCCAGGCAGAATACCTTGCAGATGATTCAGTTACTGGGCGTTGTAGCCCTGGCCTGTATAATTTTGGCCATACCGGTTACCATGCTCGTGGCCAGATCCATTACCAGGCCGGTGCATCGCGTTATCGGCCGCCTGGATGAGAGCGCCAACCACGTGACCTGTTCGAGCAGCCAGATCAACACGGCCAGCATGACCCTGGCTGATGGGGCGGCCAGTCAGGCAGCGTCGCTGGAAGAGACCTCGTCTTCCCTGGAGGAGCTTTCCGCGATGACACGCCAGAATGCTGAAAATGCCGCCCAGGCCAATACCCTGATCGGCGATACCCATACCACCGTTATGCGGACCGAAGAGTTCATGGACGAACTGACCCAGGCCATGCAGGAAATCTCCGCGGCCAGCGACGAAACTTCCGCCATCATAAAAACCATCGACGAGATTGCCTTCCAGACGAATCTGCTGGCGTTGAATGCCGCGGTCGAGGCGGCCCGGGCAGGTGAGGCCGGCGCCGGTTTTGCTGTGGTTGCCGACGAAGTGCGTAACCTGGCCATGCGATCGGCCGAGGCGGCCAAGAACACGTCCACCCTGATTGAAAACACCTCGAGTAAAATAAAAAAAGAGGAGGAACTGGTTGAGCGCACCAATGCCGCTTTTCACGAAGTAACGGAAAGCACCGCCAAGGTGCGGGACCTCGTCCAAGAGATCTCCGAAGCATCCAACGAGCAGGCCCAGGGAATCAGTCAGCTTAATACCGCCGTTACGGAAATCGACAACATTACCCAGCAAAATGCAGCTACCTCCGAGGAGTCGGCCAGTTCTGCCGCGGCGATGAACCAGCGGGCGATCGAGATTAAACAGGTAGTGGGTGACCTGATGTCACTTATCGGAACCGTCAGCCGCCAGGACCAGTCACCGGTAGAGCCCGACACGCCGGCTTCGGTTGTAAAGGAGACATCGGCCCCCAAAATGACGGTCAGACCGCTGGAAGAATTGAAGGATGGCGATTTCGCAGATTTTTAACAGGCTGTTCTAAACAGGGGCAAAACCCTGTCAGGGCCGTCGGACATTGTGTCCGGCGGCCCTTTCTATTTTAACGCCCGTTGGCCCGGCTGCCGGATCCAATCCTCTATAGACGAGCCTCAGGAATTGGGCTAAAGTGCAGCTGTCCCATTCTTTCCGGTATTTCTCACCGGCAGACTGCCACACCACTGACACGCTATCCACATAAGGAGGTTGCTATGGTCACCAACCGCCGGATTGACGGCTGCCTTACAGCCCGCAAGGGACACCTATTCATCGAGGCGTGCGATACGGTTGCTATTGCCAAGGAATTTGGTTCGCCCCTTTTTGTGGTATCCGAGGCCCAACTGCGTAGCAACATTCGCCGTTTTCAGACCGCTTTTGAAAAGGGCTGGCCGGATGGTCCGGTCAAAATCATGCCGGCTGCCAAGGCCTGCTGGAACCAGGCCATCCAGCGCATCATTGCGGCCGAAGGCTGCGGGTGTGATATCTACTCTCCCGGTGAATTGTGGGTGGCGCTGCAATCCGGATTTGATCCGCAGTACATATCGGTGAACGGTGTGCCCAAGGATGAAGATCACATCAGAAATGCCATTGAACAGGGGGCCCGGATTACCATTGACAGCGTAGAGGAGATTGATTTTGTTGATAAATGGGCCAACCAGCTCAAAAAGGAGGCCCTGGTACGCTTACGGCTGAAGCCGGCTTTGTCCGGCTTTACCAAGTACAGCGACTTCTCGGGGGGCGGTCTGATCTCCACCGACATTGCGGCCATGGTCTATAAAGGTGGATTACCGCTTGAGAATGTCATTTCCATCGGCCGGCGCATCCAGAAGATGCCCAATGTCACCCTGGTCGGGTTCCACGAGCACCACGGCCGCCACGACCGCAGTGTGGCCTACTGGGAGGAACAGATGAAATCCTTTGCCCGGGACGTGGGAATTGTCTGCCGGGCACTGGGAGGCTATCAGCCCAAGGAACTTGACATCGGCGGCGGTTTTGCCTGCCCCCGCGATCCCTTCAATGCGGAAACCCAGTATTCGGAACCGTTCGAACTGCTTGCCCTGCACGGTCTCTCCAAGGGGTTGGCCCTGATCGGTGAGCAAATTCGTTACAAATTACTGAACTGGATCATAGATAGGGGCATCCTCTATACGCCGAACCAACAGATGGCGCCTACCATTGAGGCCTATGCGGAGGTCTGTACCCGGACTTTACACACAGAACTACCCAAACACGGCGTAGCAACCAAGGAGGTGATGCTGCAGGCTGAACCCGGGCGTTCTCTGCACGGTGATACCGCCATTCACCTGACCACCGTTAAAAATATCAAACGGATGACCCAACCCCTCACCTGGAACCACATTATTATAGACTCCACGGAGTTCTGGTTCACAGGCGGCCGCTACGAACACCACCTCCACGATTACATATTCGCCAACAGGACCAATGCCCCGCGCAACGCCAAAGCCGATATCGTCGGCCGCAGCTGCTACGGCGACCGCTTGATCCCCACCGTACGCGTACCAGCCGACGTGGTTCCGGGCGACCTGATAGCCATGCTGGATGTGGGCGCATATCAGGAGGTATCCATGAGTAATTTCAATGCCATGCCGCGACCAGCCACCGTATTGGTATCAGGTGAGCGGGTAGAGGTGATCCGGCGGGCGGAGACCTTGGAGGATGTCTTCCAAAGGGACGTGATTCCAGATTACCTGGACGCCGATTAGGGGCTGTTTCTAAGTTGTCTTTGGTCCAATAGCGGTGTTGATAGATCGGTTTCGTCAGTTTACATGCTTTTTACAATCGTTTTACCCCGTGGTTACGACAACTGACGGCAGATATGTTGAGTTGGACCCAGGTGCAACACCCAACGGATACCGCCCCGGCGGCAGTCAATTGACCGGGGAGGCTGAATTCAAAGGTCAGTTGCCGTACACTCCGATAGCTGGTATCCGTTAGACAACCGCAAGCGATTGTACGGCGCTGCCCTGGGAACCTGGCAGGGGGTGGACATGGAGAATTCAATTAAACAGCAGTCTCTTAAAAAGTGGTTTGTTAATTTAGGGATAGTCATATGTGTTGGCCTGGGTGGTGCGGTCGTTCGGCCCGGTGTATCCTTGGCCGCGGCCGAGAAGGTAAAAACCCGGGTCGAGGTAGACAGGGGAACCCTACCGGCCGACCGGGTACAGACGGCCATTGTCAAGGTCACCCTGGACGCGCCGGCTCCGGTGCAAAGGGCCCAAAGGCCAGCCGTGAACCTGTGTGTCGTGCTGGACCGTTCGGGCTCCATGGCCGGGTCCAAGCTGGCCAAGGCCAAGGAGGCGGCCATCGAAGCACTGCGGCGTCTCGATGAGGACGATATATTTTCGGTTGTGGTCTATGACCACAATGTCCGGACAGTGGTCCAGGCGCAGAAAGCCCGCTATGTGGAACGCATCGAAGCCATGATCCGGTCGATTCGATCCGGCGGCAATACGGCCCTGTTTGGCGGCGTCAGCCAGGGAGCGGCCCAGGTTCGGCGCAACCTGGGAGAAGACTATGTGCACCGGATTATCCTGCTGTCAGACGGGATTGCCAACACCGGCCCGAGTTCTCCGGAAGATCTCGGCCGGCTGGGGGCCTCCCTGCTCAAGGAGAATATCTCCGTTACGACTGTCGGCGTGGGTATGGACTACAATGAAGACCTGATGACGCAGCTTTCGGAACGCAGCGACGGCAACACGTATTTTGTAGAGTCCAGCCGGGATCTGCCCCGGATCTTTGCCGCGGAACTGGGTGATGTGCTGAACGTGGTGGCCCGCAAAGTCAAAGTCATTATCGAATGTCCCGGAGAGGTAAAACCGCTGCGCATTATCGGGCGGGATGGGCGTATCAGGGGCAACCAGGTGGAACTGGGACTCAACCAGTTATACGGCAATCAGGAGAAGTATGTCCTGGTCGAACTGGAACTGCCCCCGGGGCAAGAGGGGCGTAAAATGGAAGTTGCCCGTGTAAACGTCACCTATGAAGACCCGGTCACCAAACGCTTTGAAACCGCCAGCGCGCGGGGAGTGGCCGGATTTAGCCGTGATCGGCAGAAGGTTATCCGCTCGACGAATGTGCGCGTACAAAAAGACGTACAGCTCAACTACAGTGCCATTGCCCAGGAACAGGCTATCGATTTTGCCGACGAGGGCCGCACCGAAGCCGCTGTCAAGGAGCTGAAAAAATCGGCGCTCGAACTCAAAGCCTTTGGTACCCGTCATGGAGATGCGGAGATGCTGGAAAAAGCCGAAGAGATGGAAAGCCGCGCTGCGGATATCCGGTCCAAAGGGATGACGCCGAAAAGCCGCAAAGTCATGCGGACCGAGTCATATCAAATGAAGCATCAGCAGAAGAGTAAATGATAAATACAGCAATTGGCTATTAGCTGTTAGCAAAAAAAAGTGGAGTAAATATCAGTTAGCCAAACAGGAGCAGAAAAGCCGGGTGATAGCCGGTTTTAGAGAGCTAACCGCAAAATGCTAAAAGCTAAGCGCTCAATTTCGGTTAGATAATTACTACCAAGGGAATTCGGGGATAAATTGGGTAAACGCGCCATCATATTTTTCTGGCTGCTGTTGCTGGTTCCGACTTTGCTCATTGCCGCGGGGGCCATGCGGCTGATACGGCATGAGCAGGACCGCTTGGATGCCATGCGGGTGACTACCGCCCGCGAAATGGGCGGTACGCTGGCTGATTCACTCCAGATTACTATAGCGGAAATCAAAGAGGAGCTGTTGACCTCGCTGCGGGCGGCGGTCCCGGATCAGCTGGCCCGCACCTTGCGCACCTGGGAAACGGAAAACTACCTGGTTCGCAATGTGTTTATCTGGGACCCGCGCCGTGGTTTGCAGCTCCCGGACCCAGGTGCTGGCACCACCAACGAGGAAAAACGTTTCATAAGCCGCTATGAGGCCCTCTTTTCCGGGCGCCATGGCTGGCACGCCGCTTCCGAGGGTGATGCCGCTCCCGCCCCGGCACCGAGTGCCGCCGGTCCCGCCAAGCCTGAAGCGACCGTGCAAAGCGAGCAGAAACAATCGACCTTGGTCAAAAGTATCACGGAGATGCAGGCCAGCCGGCGCCGTATGGTGCAGGCGGCCAAAAGCGCCCCGCCGGCGGCCCAAGCCACCCTGGCCGTGCAGGCGGCCCAGCCGGCCGAGGGCGGCTGGATTCCCTGGTTTGAAGAAAATCGGCTGCATATTCTCGGATGGGTGCGGCCGTCAGCGGGGGGGACGGTGTACGGGTTGGAGTTAGAACTCATGGCGCTGTTGTCGCGCCTGGTCCCCGAATTCGCCGCTTTGTCGCAAACCGGAACGGTCTACGCGCTTATCGACGGGTCAGGGCGGATTCTCTCCCAGAGCGGCGGGGCGCCCTTGAAGCCAGTGGACAAGCCGGAGGTCTCCCTGTCCCTGGCCCCCCAGCTGCCGCACTGGCAGGTGGCCGTATTTTTTACCGGCCCCGGGGCGGATGCCTCCAGCCGCAGCCTGGTTCTGTTTTCGAGCCTTTTGCTGGGAATCTTTATTGTGGCCATTTTGTCAGGCGGAGGCTTGCTGACCTGGCAAGCGCTGCGAAACCTGAAAGATGCCCGGCAGAAGACATCCTTCGTTTCCAATGTGTCCCATGAATTGAAAACCCCGCTGACCAGTATCATGATGTATGCCGAACTGCTGATGGCAGGTAGGATCGCCGATGCGGCCAAACGGGAGCATTACCTCCAGGTTATTGTAGATGAAAGCCACCGTTTGACCCGGCTGGTGAACAACGTGCTCGATTTCAGCCGGCTGGAGCAGGGCCGCAAGACGTACAACCGCCGCCGGCTGGATATCGGCCGTTACCTGACGGAGACCATCGAACTGCACCGGGTGCGGCTGCAGAAGGCATCCATGGAGATCGACCTGCAAGCCCCGACCGGGCTTCACTATGCCGATATCGACCGGGATGCGCTGGATCAGGTGATCTTGAACCTCATCGATAATGCCATCAAATATGCCGGGGAGGGGCATTACTTTGGTATCAGCCTGAGCTCAGTAAAAGGGCGGCATACCATTCGGGTAACGGACCATGGCCCCGGTGTGCCGGCCAGTTTTGAAGCACACCTGTTCGAAAAATTTCTGCGCGCGGACGACTCCCTGACAACCAGCAAGCCCGGTTCAGGTCTGGGGCTGAGTATCGCCCGGCAACTGATCCGCGACCAGGGCGGCGATATTCACAGTGAATCGGTTCCGGGTAAGGGCAGCTGTTTCGTCATAACCTTGCCGGCAAAGGAGGCCCTAGATGACAACTGAGGCACAACCGCGGCTTTTAATCGCCGAAGACGATACCCGCATTCGGGAGGGCCTGGTGGATCTGCTGACCAGCGAGGGCTACCGGGTGACGGCTGCTATCGACGGAAATGACGCCGAACAGCTGCTGGCCAACGCGACTTTCGACCTCGCTATCCTGGATATCATGATGCCCGGCAAAAGCGGTTATGATTTGTGCCGCGATATCCGGGCCGGCGGATCACAAATCCCGATAATTATGCTGACGGCCAAGGGCGAGGAGATTGATAAGGTGGTCGGTCTCAAGATGGGGGCCGATGACTATATCACCAAGCCTTTTGGTGTACATGAATTACTGGCCCGGGTAGATGCGGTCCTGCGCCGGGTACAGCGGGCGGCTGCAATCTCGAAAGCGGACTTGCCTTCCCAGGAGCCTTTTGACTTCGGGGAGGCCCATGTTTTTCCTGCTCGCTACCGATTGAAGGTAAACGGGGAGACGATTGACCTTTCCGCCAAGGAGCTGGACTTGATCATCTACTTTCATAACAATGCCGGGCGCGTCGTGAGCCGGGATGAAGCTCTGGATGCTGTCTGGGGTGTCAATTACTTCGGCACCACCCGAACCCTGGATCAGCATGTGGCCCGGGTGCGCAAGAAAATCGAGAAGGACTCGGCTAACCCGCGTTTTCTAAAGACCGTCCATGGGATCGGGTACCGGTACGAGGTGCCGGAAGAAGACTAAACCTACAGCTTCAGGTGAGAGAAAGACCGGTCCTCGTTAGAGTGGCCGGTCTTTTTTTACATAGTTGGCACAGTTTTTATCTAAGTCACATAGAGACTGCTTCTAAATTGGGATTTTGGTTCAAGGTCAAGGTCGACAAGATGTTCCAGCCGGAGGAATACAAGGAGTATTTTGAGGATTGAAACATCTTGGCCAACGCAGAGATTGAGCCAAAAGGCAATTTAGAAGTAGTCTCTATATTTCTTCCATGAAATCCTGCACAAGCGTGTCCACATATTCAAAATCGAGATCGCCCTGCTTTTCGAAAGCGATTTCCTGGTTGGCGTGAGAGAGTTTTGTAAGCAGACCGAAGACGATAACCAGCAGGATCTTCACTCCCGCGCTGGAATTGGATTTGAAGAAATTCATCAGGTCTTTGCGGGCGATACTCATAAGGATCGATTCCTGGGTGGCAGTAACGCTGGCGGTCCGTTCCTCTTTCAAAAACATGGCGGCTTCTCCGAAGGTGTCCCCTTCGATCAGGCTACTGATGATAATTTCCTTGTCTTTGAGCTCGCTGACCGAAACATCCGCCGCGCCGGCAATGACGGCGTAAAAGTGGCTGCCTGTTTTTCCCTGGGTTACGATCTTGGCACCCTCGTCGTAAGCGACGACCTCGGCGATAGACAGCAAGGCGCGCAGCTCTATATCGTTCAGATACCGAAAGGCTTTTATTCTCCGGATCTTGGGCATGTATTCTTTGACTTCTTCAGGCGTGGCCCTGTAGGGTCCTCCTGTATGGATGATTTGCGGTACTGCAATTGCCCACTGACGATTTGGGTCTAAGCGTGGTACTGGAATTGTGACCTAAAAAATATATGAAGGCAGTGGTAATGTCAAGCTGGATTAGAACCCGTTGACAAGCCGGAAATTAAGGCAGCATTTTGAGTGGCTACTAAATAAGTCGTCCCTGGAGGCGTTACCGGATGACTGGTTTTCAGTTTGAGAAGCGGGCGCCCTATTCAAAGCGGGTTCTCAAGCGGTAAGGGCCTAGCGGGTATGCGGATACGAAAGCAACTGCCCCGCCCTGGTTGCGAATCAACTTCGATGCGTCCGTTGTGCTGGGCTATAATGCGGTCGGCGATGTACAGGCCCAGCCCGGTGCCTTTTCGGTCTTTGGAAGAGAAAAACAGGGTGAAAATCTGTTCACGCGTTTCCCGATCCATACCGATTCCGTTGTCCTTAATGCTGAAATCAACCGTATTGATATTCTTTTCTATAACCTGCATTCAACGTTTAAGTGCAACACTCGGCTTTAAAGGCTTCGGCCGGTGTTTTAAAATTTAGACACTTTTTAGGGCGATTGTTAAGCCATTTTTCGATCTTTTTCAATTGATG